>SMEI01000091.1_pt1 | contig 14154 bp, 14 predicted proteins | sample 2456321 | NCBI WGS metagenome assembly SMEI01 (sample SAMN10132588, study PRJNA489261) | soil metagenome | isolation source: day1 control-silt loam soil ammended with composted manure from dairy cow... | place: USA | collected 2015-05-01
TCCCCCCTGGGGTGGGCGCGCTGGGCGTGGCGGGTGCTGACCTCGATGCGCACCGCGCTCATCCTGCTCTTCCTGCTCGCCCTGGGCGCGATCCCGGGTTCACTCCTGCCCCAGCGAGGCGTCAGCGTCGAAGAGGTCCAGAACTACTTCCTGGAGCACCCCGACCTCGCCCCGGTGCTCGACCGGTTCTTCCTGTTCGACGTCTACTCCTCGCCCTGGTATGCGGCGATCTACCTGCTGCTGGTCGTCTCGCTCGTGGGGTGCGTACTGCCCCGTGCGGGAGCGCACTACCGGCTGCTGCGGGCCCGGCCGCCGAAGACCCCGCGCCGCCTTGACCGGATGCCCTATTCGGCGACGTTCGAGACCGACGCCACCCCAGAGCAGGTGTTCGCCGAAGCACGAGGTCTGCTGCGCGGGCATCGGATCGCCGACTACGGCGACTCGCTATCCGCCGAGACCGGCTACCTGCGCGAGACCGGCAACGTGGTCTTCCACCTGTCACTGGTGGGCCTGCTCGTGTCGGTGGCGTGCACCGCGTTCTTCGGCTACCGGGGCAACGTCCTCCTCATCGAAGAGGACGCGTTCGCCAACACGCTGACCTCCTACGACGCCTTCTACCCGGGAATCGCGGTGGACTCGGCCAAGATCCAGCCGTTCTGGATCCGGCTCGACGAATTCGAAGCCTCCTTCGTGGAGGAGGGCGGGATGGCCGGCCAAGCCGCGAGCTACCGCGCCGACCTCACCTACCGGGAGCACCCGGACGCCCCCGAAGAGTCCCACATCCTGGAGGTCAACCACCCGCTCCGCGTCGACGGCGCCCAGGTCTACCTGCTCGGCCACGGCTACGCCCCTACGTTCCGGGTCACCGACGCCGACGGGCACGTGGTCTTCGACCAGGCGGTGCCGTTCCTGGACCGCGGAGACGGCAACTTCACCTCCGACGGGGTGGTGAAAGTCCCCGACATCGCCCCGGAGCAGCTGGGCTTCACCGGGGTGTTCCTTCCCTCAGCGGCCACCGACGACAACGGCGACCTCGTCTCGGAGTTCCCGGACGCGCGCAACCCCATGGTGGTGCTCAAGGGCTTTGTCGGCGACCTCGGATTGGACAGCGGCAACCCCCAGTCGGTGTACCAGTTGTACACCAAGCGCATGGAGGAGATCGGCGACTCTGCTCCGTTGGCTGTAGGCGACCGCTGGGAGCTGCCCGGTGGCGCCACGATCGAGTTCACCGGGTACCGCGACTACGTCACTCTGCTGGTCGCCAGCGACCCTGCCCGACCGTATGCGCTGGCCAGCGCGGTGGCGGCGGTACTGGGGCTGCTGTGCACCCTGTTCGTCCAGCCGCGACGGGTATGGGTCCGTGCCCGCCGCGGAGCAGACGGGCGTACCGTGGTCGAGATCGGCGGGCTTGCCAAGACCGAGGGGGCCGCGCCGCTGCGCCGGTTCCACGAACTGGCCACCCAGTTGAACCAACGGCTGCGGCGTTCCGACTGCCAAGCAGACATGGAGAAGGAGTAAGCGGTGCACGTTCTCGCGGCAGGCAGCGCGGTCGACCCCGCGCTGTCGAATCTCAGCGACAACCTTGTCCTCGGGATGATCCTGGTCTATGCGGTCGCCCTGTTCCTCTTCGTGTTCGAGGCAGCCTACGGACGCCGCCAGTCGCTGACCGGCACCCGCCTGGTCGCCGTCGGCGCCTCGGAAGCGGAGAACAGCGACCTGAAAGTGAGCCTGCGGGAACAGGAGCCCGAGGCCAAAGCGTCCCGCCACGTGGTCGGCAAGATCGGCATGGCCATGACCGCGGTGGGCCTGCTGCTCAACCTGGCCCAGATCGTCACCCGCGGCCTGGCAGTGGGACGCTGGCCGTGGGGCAACATGTTCGAGTTCGTCATCGCGATCTGCCTGTGCGGGGTGGCGGCGTTCCTCTTTGCCGCGATGCGTTACCGGGCCCATTACCTCGGTGCGTTTGTGCTGGTCCCCGTCCTGCTGCTGCTCGGTATCGCGGTGCGTTGGCTGTACTCGGAGAGCGGCCCCGTGGTCCCGGCGCTGGACTCCTACTGGATCGCTATCCACGTTTCCGCGCTCATCCTGGCGACCGGGGCGTTCATGGTGTCCGGGTCCGCGACGATCACCTATCTGCTGGCGCGACGCACCGAAGTCAAGCAGGCGCTCGGCCAGCAGGTGAGCGCGATCGCCGCCAAGCTGCCCAGCGCGGAACTGCTGGACCGGATCGCGCACCGCATGATCGTGCTGGCCTTCCCGCTGTGGACGTTCGGGGTGATCGCCGGGGCGATCTGGGCGGACGAGGCGTGGGGCCGCTACTGGGGCTGGGACCCCAAGGAAGTGTGGTCCTTCATCACCTGGATCGTGTACGCCGCCTACCTCCACGCGCGTGCCACAGCGGGCTGGCAGGGCCCGAAAGCCGCGTGGATCAGCCTCATCGGCTTTGGCTGTCTGCTGTTCAACTTCTTTGGGGTGAACTACCTGTTCAGCGGATTGCACAGCTACGCCTGACCGGGAGCGGGGCCCTGGGGTGCCGGGGCGCCCACGGTAGAGCGTCGGCAGAGTGAAGGCCCGCCCTCGGCTCACTCAGGGCGGGCCTTCACCATGCCGTGCGTGCTCAATCCTCCGGGTTGATGCGTTTGTCGAGTCGCCGCAGGAACTCGGGGTCGTCGTCTGGGCCCAGTGGACGGTTGCGCCCGGACGGCCGGTGGAAATCCGAGGGGTCCAGATGGTCGGCGGAGGAGACAGGCACCGAGGAGGAGACCGCTGTGCCGGGATGCGTGATGGGACGTCCGAGGAAGAGCCACAGGAGCGGACCGATCACCGCAAACAGCACGATGACGAGTAGCCAGATCACCTTGGGCAGGTTGCGGACTTCCTCAGCGGGACAGGTGAGCGCGTCGAAGAACGCGTACACCCAGAGCACGATCGTGAGCAGCGTAATGAGGCCACCGAGCCAAACCATGTCTTCCAGCCTATCCGGGTGTGACCTGGATGTGCGGGTGCGGACCACCACGGAGCGGGGCCGGTGCCATCGGGACGAGAGCCCAGAGTCTTCGCTGGTCAGTGCGAGGATTCAGGAGTCTCCCCGTGGAGCAGTGCGCGGACTTCGGACTCCCGGAAGCGGCGGTGCCCGCCGGGGGTGCGGATACTGCTGATCCGGCCGGAGGCGGCCCACCGGGTCACGGTCTTAGGGTCGACGCGGAAGAGGGAAGCGACCTCTCCCGGGGTCAGCAAGCGTTCCGTTGTTCTTTCCACCTTCGCCATCCCCCTTTACTCCCATCCCGGATGTGGTACGGGCGTTTAGTCCCCTAGTGTGCATGAGTCGGGCTGTTTCCTCCTTAGTTTTCGGAAAGATGGGAGGCAACGTGGGCGAGGGCGGGCAGATGTGATCGTAACGTGATATCCCCCTCAGGGGTGTCTTCTTTCTCAATCTCGGCACAGAAGATGAACACCGCCTTATCTGGGACAGGGGTCCGTGTCCGCAGGAAAAACCGCCCTTTAGGCTGGGGTGGAGAGGGACGATGCACGGTCGAGGACTGGGCAGGACCTGCTGGAGGGGCGGAGGGCACAGCCGTGAACCGCTGCCCCAGGGGCGTGCCGGGTCTTCACCGGGACTTTTCTGTGAACCGCCCGTTGTGAGGCAGTTTCATGCGTAACTTCATTGCTTATACCGCGGCCCGGGTGCTGCTCTTCGCGATCGCTTTCGGCGTGGTGTATCTCCTGGGCGCCCGCGAGCTGCTCGCGGTCATCCTCGCTCTGGTGATCAGCGGCCTGCTGAGTTTCGTGCTGCTCTCCCCGCAGCGCGACGCGCTCTCCGCCTCACTGGTGCGGGGGATGGAACGGATGCGGAGCGTGGGTGAGCGGCTCGATGCCGGGGCCAGCAGGGAAGACCACTTGCAGCAGGCCCCGTCACCCGGGAGTGCGTCCGGCAGTACCGCGGTGGAGCCGGGCCAGGCGGAGCAGCGTTCTGCTCCGGGGGAGACACCGTAGGGAGGACGGGCCGCAGGACCGGAACGCAGCACCCTCTAGGCTGTGCACCATGATCCGTGCCGAACTGGACAAGGACCCCCGAGACGTCGCCGCGATGTTCGACAGCATCGCGGACCGCTACGACCTGCTCAACCGGGTGCTCTCCCTGGGGCGGGAACGCTACTGGCGGCAGGCCACTGTGGCTGCGGTGGACGCCTACAGCGGCGAGCTGGTGCTCGACCTTGCGGCCGGGACGGGAACCTCGTCGGAATCCTTCACCCGCCGGGGTGCGCGGGTCATCGCCTGCGACTTCTCGTTCGGCATGCTCCGGGTCGGCGCTGAACGCCGCGGCGGTGCGTCCCGCAAGGGGGTCACCGTGGTGGCCGGGGACGCGCTGCACTTGCCGTTTGCGGATCAGACGTTCGACGCTGTCACGATCTCGTTCGGGCTGCGCAACGTCCACGACGTGGACCGGGCGCTGGCCGAGCTGCTGCGGGTCACCAAAGTCGGCGGCCGACTGGTGATCTGTGAATTCAGCCACCTTCCGGTGCAGCCGCTCGACCGGATGCTGGGCTGGGGGATGAAGATCGGCCTGCCGTGGGTGGCGCGCCAGTTCAGCGACAACCCGGACGCTTACGCCTACCTGTCGGAGTCGATCGCGGCCTGGCCGGACCAGGCTGGGCTCGCCCGGAAGATCAGCGCGGCCGGCTGGTCGCGGGTCGCCTGGCGCAATCTCACGTTCGGGGTGGTGGCGCTGCACCGCGCCTACCGCGAGCGCTGAGGCGCCGTACGTGTGTCTCTGCTCACCTCCGCGTCCCCGGACAAGGAGGTTTTTCTGTGGCGCAAATCACTACTCATGGTAATGGTAGTATCACCATGAGTCTTCGGTTTTGTTAAAAAGATCCCAATTTGAGCTTTTTGTGAACTTTGCCGAGACTGTGTCCTGTAACCGGCACACCGGTCAAAAGTGAACCGCCGCGCTGTTACCTGGTTTTTAAACCCCTAGGTCAGGGCAGCGCGACCGAAACCTCACCAACAGGGACCTGGGGTCGCTCGTGTGGCTGGGAAGGTCTAGACTTCGCATTGAAGACCTTGTGAAGCACTTCACAAGGGGGCGAGTTTATTCCCCTTTCTGGGACAGCCACAAGCTCGAACCCCAGTGTGAAACCGCGCCGAGCAGTCAGGACCATCCGTGAGCCAGACAGCACCGACCCCAGTCACAGACACCACGGTTCCCCACGAGGAAGCCGACGTCATCGTCGTCGGAGCAGGCCCGGCAGGGAGCACGGCAGCCCACTACCTGGCCACCGCGGGCCTCGACGTCCTGCTGCTGGAGAAGACTGCTTTCCCGCGGGAGAAGGTCTGCGGAGACGGCCTCACCCCCCGTGCAGTCAAACAGCTCGTCGCTATGGGGATCCCCATCAACGAAGAAGACGGCTGGATCCGCAACCGCGGCCTCCGCATCATCGGCGGCGGAACCCGACTCGAGCTTCCCTGGCCTGAACTTTCGGAATACCCCGGATTCGGTCTGGTACGCACCCGCTACGACTTCGACCAGATCCTCGCCCGCCACGCCGTGAAAACCGGTGTGCGGCTCCTGGAACGCACCAACGTCACCGCGCCCATCATCGACGAGCGCAGCAACCGCGTCGTCGGAGTCCAAGCCAAAGACGCCGAAGGCCGCATCCGCTCCTTCCGCGCACCCCTCGTCCTCGCCGCCGACGGCAACTCCTCGCGCCTGGCGATCGCCCTGGGCATCCGCAGACGCGACGACCGCCCCATGGGCGTGGCCGTCCGCACCTACTTCACCACCCCCCGGCACAACGACGACTACCTGGAGTCCTGGCTGGAACTCTGGGACACCACCGACGGCAAGCAGGTGCTGCTCCCCGGCTACGGCTGGATCTTCGGAGTCGGCGACGGCACCAGCAACGTAGGCCTGGGGATCCTCAACTCCACCCCCGCCTTCCAGAAGATCGACTACCGCAAACTGCTGCGCCGCTGGACGCAGAGCATGCCTGAAGAGTGGGGGTTCACCGAGGAGAACCAGAAAGGACCCATCCGCGGCGCCGCCCTGCCCATGGGCTTCAACCGGACACCGCACTACGCCCGTGGCATGATGCTGGTCGGTGACGCAGGAGGCATGGTCAACCCCTTTAACGGCGAGGGCATCGCCTACGCGATGGAAGCAGGTCGGATCGCCGCTGACGTGGCGGTCCAGGCGCTGAGCCGTCCCACACCGCGGGACCGCGAACGCACCCTGCTGCGCTACCCGGAGATCCTGCGGGATACCTACGGCGGCTATTACACGCTGGGGCGCTACTTCGTGAAGCTGATCGGCAACCCCTACTTCATGAAGTACGCCACCAAGTATGGTCTCCCGCGGCCCCTCCTGATGCGCTTCACCCTCAAGATGCTGGCGAACCTCACGGAACCCAGCCACGGCGACGCGCTGGACCGGCTCATCAACGGCCTGTCCAAGATCGCGCCCGCCTCGTGAGACAACTCAGGAGACCCATCCCGCGAGAACGGCAGGACATGAACCTCTTCCGTGCACAACACCAAGGGAGCGGCTAGCCGATGGAGCTGTACACCCCCATCTTCGTACTCGGCGGTATCGGCGCTGCCTTCGTGATCGTCTCGATGATCGTCGGAGCGATCGCCGGGCCTAAACGCTACAACCGCACCAAACTCCAGGCCTACGAGTGCGGGATCGAACCCACTCCCCAGCCCGTGGGCGGCGGTCGGTTCACGATCAAGTACTACCTGACGGCGATGTTGTTCATCGTCTTCGACATCGAGGTCATCTTCCTAGTGCCCTGGGCGGTGCACCTCGACGCGCTCGGGATCTTCGGCCTGGTCGTGATGATCCTGTTCCTCGTCAACGTCTCGATCGCCTACGCCTACGAATGGCGCCGCGGCGGCCTCGAATGGAACTGATCCGCATGACCAGCCCGCACCTGATCCCCAGTCGTCCCACTGAGACTGCAGAACCGGAAAGGGGGTTCGACTGATGGGCCTCGAAGAGAAGCTGCCCAGTGGAGTCCTGCTCACCACGGTCGAACAGATCGTCGGTTTCGTCCGCAAGACCTCCATGTGGCCCGCGACCTTCGGCCTTGCCTGCTGCGCCATCGAGATGATGGCGGTCGGCGGCCCGCGCTTCGACATCGCGCGCTTCGGTATGGAGCGCTTCTCCGCCACGCCTCGCCAAGCGGACCTGATGATCGTGGCCGGCCGAGTGAGCCAGAAGATGGCCCCGGTGCTGCGCACCATCTACGACCAGATGGCGGAGCCCAAGTGGGTCATCGCCATGGGCGTATGCGCCTCGAGCGGCGGCATGTTCAACAACTACGCCATCGTGCAGGGCGTCGACCACATCGTGCCGGTGGATATCTACCTCCCAGGTTGTCCGCCGCGCCCTGAGATGCTGTTGGACGCCATCCTCAAGCTGCACGACAAGGTCCAGAACACCAAGCTCGGCGTGCACCGCGAACGTGAGATCGAGGAACTGGAGCAGCGACGCCTGCGGGCGCTGCCGCTGATCCAGCAGACGGAGGAAGCCACCCGATGACCTCCAACGGGCAGCAAGGCAAGCCTAACCTACCAGAAAAGGACAACCTTCCCAGAGAGCTGGGGACGCAGCGCATCAATTCGCCGATCGCCCGCATGGGCATGTTCGGTGCCAAAACCACCGGCGACACGTCCGGCTACGGACGGCTGCGCGTCTACCGGCACGTGCCCGCCGCCGCCCAGCGTCCCTACAGCGACCCCAGCGACCCGCGCACGGCCTACTTCGACGAAGTCGCCGACGCGCTCGAACGCTCCCTGAAAGAGATCGGGACACCCTACGACACCGCGATCAGCCGGGTCGTGGTGGACCGCGGCGAGATCACCTTCCACGTGCGGCGCGAACACCTGCTGGACGTGGCCACCCGGCTGCGCGACGATCCGGCGCTCCGTTTCGAACTGTGCCTGGGGGTCACCGGGGTCCACTACCCCGAGGATGAGGGCAACGAACTGCACGCCGTCTACGCGTTGCGCTCCATCACGCACAACTACGAGATCCGGCTCGAAGTGAGCTGCCCCGACTCGGACCCGCACATCCCCTCGATCGTGAGCGTCTACCCCACCAACGACTGGCACGAACGAGAGGCCTGGGACTTCTTCGGGATCATCTTCGACGGCCACCCCGCCCTCACCCGTATCCACATGCCCGACGACTGGCACGGCCATCCCCAGCGCAAGGACTACCCGCTGGGCGGAATTCCGGTCGAGTACCGCGGGGCCAAGGTTCCCCCGCCGGACCAGCGGAGGTCGTACGCATGACCACTCCAACCGAGACCTACGTCGATGCCTCCGGAGGCGACTGGGACGAGGTGGTCGCCGCGGCCCAGCGGAGCCAGACCGACCGTCTCGTCATCAACATGGGGCCCCAGCACCCCTCCACCCACGGCGTGCTCCGGCTCATCCTCACCTTGGACGGCGAGACCGTCACCGAGGCCCGAGTCGGCATCGGCTACCTGCACACCGGTATCGAAAAGAACATGGAGTACCGGACGTGGACCCAAGGCACCACGTTCGTGACTCGCATGGACTACCTCACGCCGCTGTTCAACGAGACGGCCTACTGCCTGGCAGTGGAGAAGCTGCTGGGCATCACCGACCAGGTCCCGGAACGCGCCAACGTCATCCGCGTGATGATGATGGAGCTGAACCGGATCTCCTCCCACTTCGTGGCGATGGCGACGTTCGGCATGGAGCTGGGCGCCACCACCGTCATGACCAACGGGTTCCGGGAACGGGAAATGGTCCTGGACATCTTCGAGATGGTCACCGGGCTGCGCATGAACCACGCGTACATCCGCCCCGGCGGCGTGGCCCAGGACCTTCCGCCCGGCACGGTCGGGAAGGTGCGCGAACTCCTCACCGAGATGCCCAAGCGGCTGAAGGACATGCGCAAGCTTCTCGACGCCAACCCCATCTACCTGGCCCGCACCCGGGACGTGGCCTACCTGGACGTCACCGGATGCCTCGCGCTGGGCGTCACCGGCCCGATCCTGCGCGCCGCGGGCCTGCCCTGGGACCTGCGCAAGGCCAAGCCCTACTGCGGCTACGAGAACTACGAGTTCGACATCCCGGTCTCGGACGGTGCCGACGTCTACGCCCGCTACCGGGTGCGAATGGCCGAGATCGAGCAGAGTCTCAAGATCATCGAGCAGTGCCTGGACAAGCTCAAGCCGGGCCCGGTGATGATCGAAGACCCCAAGATCGGCTGGCCCGCCCAGCTCGCCCTCGGCCCCGACGGCATGGGCAACGCGCCGTCCCACATCGCCCACATCATGGGCAAGGGCGGCTCCATGGAAGCCCTCATCCACCACTTCAAGCTCGTCACCGAAGGCTTCCGGGTGCCCCCGGGCCAGGCCTACGCAGCGGTGGAAAGCCCCAAGGGCGAACTCGGCTGCTTCGCGGTCAGCGACGGCGGTCCCCGCCCCTACCGGGTGCACTTCCGGGACCCCTCGTTCACCAATCTCCAAGCTGTGGCGGCCATGTGCGAAGGCGGTACCGTCGCCGACGTCATCGCCGCTGTAGCCAGCATCGACCCCGTGATGGGAGGCGTGGACCGATGAGTACTCCCCCCAAGCCCAATCCGATCTTCAGCGGGGAGAACCGTGCCCGCCTGGAACTCGACGCCAAGGAGATCATCTCCCGTTACCCCAAGGCGCGCTCGGCACTGCTTCCGCTGCTGCACCTCGTGCAGTCGGAAGAGGGCTACGTGAGCAACGACGGCATCGCCTTCTGCGCCGAACAGCTCGGCCTCACCACCGCAGAGGTCACCGCGGTCGCCACGTTCTACACCATGTACAAGCGCCGCCCAGTCGGTGAATACCACGTGGGCGTGTGCACCAACCCGCTGTGCGCGGTCATGGGCGGCGATGAGATCTACTCCGCGCTCAAGGAGCACCTGGGTGTAGAGAACGACGGGGTCACCGAGGACGGAAAGATCTCCCTGGAGCACGTGGAGTGCAACGCCGCCTGCGACTTCGCTCCCGTGGTCATGATCAACTGGGAGTTCTTCGACAACCAGACCCCCGAGTCGATGAAGAAGATCGTCGACGACCTGCGCCTGGGCAAGGACGTCAAGCCGACCCGCGGCCCCAACCGCCTGTGCACCTGGAAGCAGGCCTCCCGGGTCCTGGCAGGGTTCGACGACGGCCGCGCCACCGAGGGCCCGCAGGCCGGAGAACCCTCCCTGGCCGGGCTCCGGCTGGCCAAGGAACGCGGCTGGCAGGCACCCGACCCGGCAGACACGGCTGCCGCGGCCGATGAGGAGGGGACCAAGTGACGACGCTGACCCCCGTGCTGTCCCGCAACTGGGACCGCCCGGACTCCTACACCCTCGACGCCTACCGGGAGAACGGTGGCTACGAGGCGCTGCGCAAGGCCCTGACCATGGAGCCCGACGCCATCGTCGAGATGGTCAAGGCCTCCGGCCTGCGCGGCCGCGGCGGTGCCGGCTTCCCCACCGGGATGAAGTGGGGTTTCCTCCCCAAGGACAACCCCAAGCCGCGCTACCTCGTCGTCAACGCCGACGAGTCTGAGCCCGGCACCTGCAAAGACATCCCGCTGATGATGGCCAACCCGCACGCGCTCATCGAAGGCGTCATCATCTCCGCCTACGCGATCAACAGCCACCAGGCCTTCATCTACGTCCGCGGGGAGGTCCTGCACGTCATCCGGCGGCTGCGGCACGCCGTCGCCGAAGCCTACGAGGCCGGGCTGCTCGGTAAGGACATCCTCGGCAGCGGCTTCGACCTCGACGTCGTCGTCCACGCCGGGGCGGGCGCCTACATCTGCGGTGAGGAGACCGCCCTGCTGGACTCGCTCGAGGGCTACCGCGGCCAGCCTCGCCTCAAGCCGCCGTTCCCCGCCGTCGCAGGTCTGTACGCCTCACCCACCGTGGTGAACAACGTCGAATCCATCGCCACCGTGCCGAGCATCGTCGCCAACGGCGCCGAGTGGTTCAAGTCCATGGGCACGGAGAAGTCCGCCGGCTTCGGCTTCTTCTCCCTGTCCGGCCACGTCAAGCGGCCCGGCCAGTACGAGGCCCCGCTCGGCGTGACCTTGCGCGAACTGCTCGAGATGGCCGGCGGTATCCGCGACGGGCACCGGCTCAAGTTCTGGACCCCCGGTGGCTCCTCCACCCCGATCTTCACCGAGGAGCACATCGACATCCCCCTGGACTTCGAGTCGGTCGGCGGAGCGGGCTCCATGCTCGGCACCCGCGCGCTGCAGATCTTCGACGAAACCACCTCGGTCGTCCGGGTCGTGCGCGGCTGGATCGAGTTCTACGCGCACGAGTCCTGCGGCAAGTGCACTCCGTGCCGCGAAGGCAACTACTGGATGGTCCAAGTCCTGCGCCGTATCGAAGCAGGCAAGGGGACCCAAGAGGACATCGACACGCTGCTCGACATCTGCGACAACCTGCTCGGGCGCTCCTTCTGCGCGCTCGGGGACGGTGCGACCAGCTCGGTGACCTCGGCGATCAAGTACTTCCGGGAGGAGTTCATCGCGGGAACCCACACTCCCGCGTGGGAGCTGTTCCCGTACCAGCGCACCACTCGCTGGGCGAATGAGTCCGTGGAAGAGGACGCCTGATGACAGTCACGACCAACACCTCCGCGGGCGGATCCCCCGCAGTGCCGCCAGAGGACCTCGTCACCGTTACCATCGACGGTTTCGAAATCCAGGTTCCCAAGGGCACCCTGCTGATCCGGGCGGCCGAACTGCTCGGCATCCAGATCCCGCGGTTCTGCGACCACCCGCTGCTCGACCCGGTCGGTGCCTGCCGCCAGTGCCTGGTGGAGATCACCGACATGGGCAACGGGCGCGGCATGCCCAAACCGCAGGCCTCCTGCACCATCACCGTCACGGACGGCATGGTCGTCAAGACCCAGCTGACCTCTCCGGTGGCGGAGAAAGCTCAGCGCGGTGTCATGGAGTTCCTGCTCATCAACCACCCGCTGGACTGCCCGATCTGCGACAAGGGCGGTGAATGCCCGCTGCAGAACCAGGCGCTGTCCCACGGGCAGGGCGAGAGCCGGTTCGTCGACGTCAAGCGGACCTTCCCCAAGCCGATCCCGCTGTCCACGCAGATCCTGCTGGACCGGGAGCGCTGCATCCAGTGCGCCCGCTGCACCCGCTTCTCCGCGCAGATCGCCGGTGACCCGTTCATCGACCTGATGGAACGCGGCGCCAAGGAGCAGGTGGGCATCGCCGAAGGACAGCCCTTTCAGTCCTACTTCTCCGGCAACACCGTGCAGATCTGTCCGGTCGGCGCCCTCACCGGAGCCGCCTACCGGTTCCGCGCCCGCCCGTTCGACCTGGTGTCCACGCCCAGCGTCTGCGAACACTGCGCGTCCGGCTGCGCCCAGCGCACCGACCACGAGGTAGAGGAACAGCATGACCTGCGAGAGCTGCACCGACACCCCAAAGCGCTCGATCAGGTAGAACGTGTAGTAGTTGCTCAGGCTCGCCACGTACGCGAACTTGGAAAAGATCAACAGCAGCAGGATCGCCATGCCCTTCACCACGGTCGCGCGAGGAATGGCATGCCCCGCTTTGTGAGGAGCGCGCATGCGCTGCAGACGGGGTAAACCGTGATGCTTGTACCAAACGCCAACGTTCCACAGGATGGCCGTGGATACGAGCGTCAGCAATGCGAAGGCCGCGAGGCTGGATTGCCCCCACTGCACGACGACCAACGCCGCGAACAACGGCCCGATCGCCTGGCCGGCATTGCCGCCCACCTGGAACAACGACTGCGCGAGCGAGTGACGCGTCCCTGCTGCCATGCGTGCCACGCGTGAGGATTCCGGATGGAACACGGAGGAGCCCATGCCGAGCATCATCGCGCCGATCAGCAGCCACATGTAACTCGACGCCAGCGCAAAGACCGCAAGCCCCGATGCGGTGAACAACGTCCCGGCCGGCAGCGAGAACGGTGCGGGACGGCGGTCGGCGACGTACCCGACCACGGGTTGCAATAGCGATGCCGTGATCTGGTAAGCCAGCGAGATCCAGCCGATCTGCGCAAACGACAAGGCGTGGCTGGCTTTGACCATCGGATAGGACGCCTGCATCAGCGACTGCATCATGTCGTTCAACAGATGGCAGCCGCTGATCGCCAGGATCACGGTGAACGCGGTGTTGTCCCGTACGCTGGCGGCGGGATCGCGAATCTCGGCGGTGGAGCTCAAGCAGTCGGTCTCGGAGTCGATTTCGGCAGGCGGTCTGGAACGGAATGCGTCGGCGTGGATTGTCGCTCAGTGTATTCGGTCCGCAGCCTCGCGTCCCGAGACTTTGGGACCACGGGTATCGATCGGCGTAGGGCTAGTCGCCGAGCAGGTGAAGCACGACCTGCCGCTGATGCGGCCGCCGCCGATGCTCGAACAAGTAGATGCCCTGCCAGGTGCCGAGCACCGGCGCGCCGTCCATCACCGGGATGGACAGTTGGACTTGCGTCAGCGCCGCGCGCAGATGGGCAGGCATGTCGTCGGGCCCTTCATCGTCATGGGCGTAGCGATCGGGGTCCTCCGGCGCGATCTGCTCGAAAAACGCTTCCAGGTCGGAACGCACTTCCGGCGCCGCATTTTCCTGGATCAGCAGCGACGCGGACGTGTGCCGGCAGAACACGGTGAGCAGCCCGGTGGTCACCTGCTGGGCCGCCACCCACGCATGGATCTCGCGCGTGATCTCGACCAGGCCGCGTTGCGTAGTGCGAACGTTCAGGACATGAGTGAACTGGCGCATGGCAGAATCCTCAGGCTTTGGCGCTCCGGCCCACCTTCCTGGCCGCCACATTCGCGCCGACCGCGCGCAGACAGAACGCCACGATGCCCTCGACCAGTTCCTTCCGCCCTTCGCGCTTGGCCCTGGGCTCGATGGGTCGGATCAGCGCCTCGGTGAACGCGCCGACGATGCAGGCGGCGCCGATGTCGACCGATTGCGGAGGGAATTCACCGGCTTCGATGCCCTCCTCGAGCAGCGATTTGAACACCTCGCCGAAGCGCTTGCGCCCGTGCAGGCGAGCCTCGTCGACCTCCTGCTCGGCGGGCTCGGCGATGAAGGCGTACGCGAGATAAGGACCTTCGAGCGCCCGGTTGGAGAACGATTCGATGCAGC
>SMEI01000097.1_pt1 | contig 13915 bp, 5 predicted proteins | sample 2456321 | NCBI WGS metagenome assembly SMEI01 (sample SAMN10132588, study PRJNA489261) | soil metagenome | isolation source: day1 control-silt loam soil ammended with composted manure from dairy cow... | place: USA | collected 2015-05-01
TACCGCAGCTCCTGCTTCCCCTGTATATTGTTCACCTACCTCATTTCCAAAGGCCCACATAATAATAGAAGGGTGATTACGGTCTCTACGGATAAAGGCACGTGTATCAGGCTCGTACCAATCAGGAAAGATGAGATGAAAATCGTGTGGCGTTTTCTTTGTTTCCCACGAATCAAAGATTTCGTCGATAACCAAAAAGCCCATTTTATCAGTCAAATGCAATAAGTCGCTACTTGGGGGGTTATGTGCCGTACGAATGGCATTTGTGCCCATTTCTTGCAATAGCTCAAGTTGCCTTTGTGCCGCACGCACATTGAAGGCCGCTCCCAAAGCTCCTAGGTCGTGATGCTGGTTCACGCCCTTCAATTTTATGTATTCACCGTTGACAAAGATTCCTTTATTGGGATCAAACTCAACACTACGGATACCAAAAGGCGTCTCATATACATCTATTGTCTTTCCACCTTGTTGCAATGTGGTAACTGCTAAATATCGGTTTGGCTGTTGGTTCGGAAGCGGCCCCCACAATCTTGGGTTTGCTATCTCAACAGTACCCGACACTGCTTTTTTAGCACCGGGCTCAATCGAAGTGCTTAGTGTTTCTACACTTGAAACAACAGCTCCATTCTTTCGATCATTCTCATCAAGCACGAAAATGTTGGTTATGGTTTCCACCTCAACATCCTCATGGCTTTTATTGTCTATTGTTATTTCGATATTAACCTTGGCAGATTCACTTGAGACTTCAGTAGTGGTAATGTACGTCCCCCATTGGGTCACATGGACTGGATTTGTTATAGTGAGCCAAACATTTCGGTACAATCCAGCGCCAGGATACCAACGAGCAGAGTAGTTGGGGTTGTCAATACGGATAGCGAGTTGGTTCGTTTCGCCAAATCTCGCATAAGGCGTCAGGTCAAGTCGCCAGGAGTTATACCCGTAAGGCCATCCTCCTACCAAGTTTCCATTGAGCCATACCATAGCATAGGACATGGCACCCTCCACATCGAGATAGATCGACCTACCTGAGTCCTCAGGGGATATGTCAAGCTTCTTTCGATACCATGCAACTCCATTTACGGGCAGGCGGCCCATTCCTCCGCTTACCTCAGAATCCCAGCCCCCTTGAAAAGGTCCTGCGATTGCCCAATCGTGTGGAAGATTAACAGGCTCCCAATCACTATCGTCAAAATTGCTTTGTACAAAGGGAAAGTCTCCTCCCGGATTGCCCTCAGGACGAGTGTGTTTGTTTGACGGGTCTTTTATGAAATCATTGCCCGATGGAAGGATCCAAGGCTTTAGCACCTCTTGGGATTCCTCTATTGTTGCAGCTTCTGTAGGTTTTGAATCAGCTTCTTTTATTTCATTTGGGTGCGCGATCTCGGGCCGGACATCGTATATCAGTTTGTCTGCTTGATCAGCGGACTCATATTTATAAAATTTCCAGCCCTCGTTGATGGAGATTCTTTCCCTGACGGTTTCTGCGCTCTCTTTTCCTGATGAGCAGGCTAGGAGAAAAAGCACACCTACAGGGGCTAATAGGTGATTGAATATCAGTCGGTAGAGTACTGACAATCGTAGTCTCATTGAAATCATTTTAATTGGTTTAAACATACTTTTTGTCCCCCAAAGTTCTTTTGCCATAATATAATGCCACCCCTTCCGGGTTGGTGCATATTTGTACATCTCTGCTATAGTCATGTCATCCCTTCGGAATTCTCAGCAGGATGTGACCCTGAGGACACGAATCCTTCCCAATCTACATTCTCCTTCCCCCTTAAAACCAATTTTAGCCTTTTGTTCCGCCTCTACAGGGCGGCGACTGCTTATGGTTTCTTTCTACAAATATGTCGCCCCTACGGGGCAAGCAGGAGCACCCAATGCTATTATTGCCCCCGAAATATCCCTGTGTCATTGCAAAATCCTCCTTTTGGCGAATCTCGCAGTAATTTCCTACGTCCAGACGTTCGAATAATCCTTGAAATGATCTAGGGATGCAGGACCTCTAAAGCACTGCAACGCTTAACCATCCAAACTTCGGAAGTCTTCCTACCTGACATTCTGGCAACATTATCACTTGCCATTTTCCGCCCCATCAAAGGATGGCGTCATGCCGTTCGCGATGACGAGGCAGCATCAGTTTTTTCTTGCCCTCGCACATGGTTCGTGAAGACGCGAACCACGGCGCACAGGCAATGACGAGGCAGTATCGGGTTTCCTGTGCCTAACATGCTGCCACCTCGTATAGTATTCGGCTAAAGCCCCTGCTTGCCCTTATCCGAAGCCCACCGAAATCAGGGCTAATGAACCACTCCCAGATCAATAGGAATGCCGCTTTTGACGCTTATCGCCCTCCCACACTAGTATCAGTCCTAAAAGGTGATGCTGGAAGCCCTTCTTTATTGTATAAATTGGCACCTTCTGGGTTATCTGCCCATGCGTATCTGACTGCTACTGGCTTATCCACCTCATCACTCCATACCACTACTGTGTTACCTTCGATCTTTGCCTCAGCCCACACGAATTGCTTATCCTTACTGGCAATAGCGAATTGCTTGAGTGGCTCCCCGCCTTTGGCAACCAAACCACTTCCAATTTCCTCAAAAGAAAGTATGACTCTATTGCCTTTTACTTTCATAGATTTATAGATAGGGCCAGAATGAACCACCTTTTTATCACCGTAAGCAACTTTCTGTGCCGCCAATGCAAGCCTTTCTCCAACATCCTTTTTATTCAATGGGTGAATGTCATTCCACTCTCCGATATCGATGGCAACTGCCATTCCAGTATTAGGGATCTCTAAAGTCTTTAGTTGCGCCTCCCTCAAAGCTGCCCAATTACTTTCCATGGGTTGGTCTCTGACGCTCATAAAGTTAGCTAATTGGACAAATAAGAAAGGAAAATCACCTTGGTTGAAGTTTCTTCGCCAATCGTTGATCATATCCTTCATTAGCTGAACATATTCTTCTGGGTCATCTGTATTGGACTCTCCTTGGTACCATATTGCACCTTTTATCTTGTAATTTAAAGCCGGAGCCACCATGGCATTATATAAGCCCGAGGGCTGGTAATGGAAAGTCACCTGACCACCAGGCATGGGCTTAGACGCATAACCCACTTTATATTGCCAGGTTCCTTGAAGATTTAGCGTGTCATCACCTACTACAAGGCCATAAAACTTGTCTGGTACAAACCCTCCCCGCCCTGTATTGCTTACTAACCTTATAGTGATAATATTATTGCCCTCTTTTAATACCCCTTCAGGAAGGGCATACCTTCTGGGAGGGTATTGATAGCCTGTTGACCCGACAAACTTGCCATTTACATAAACTTCGTCTCGGTCTACCAATGCGCCCAAGACGAGCATAGCAGGTTGACCTAAAAGTTCTTTGGCAATGTTAACTTCCTTTTTAAACCAGATTACACCATTGGTAGTCGCCGTCCCTGCTACGGTTTCATGCCGCTCCTGCTCATTCATGTCAAAAGGATTGTCATCCCAGAGGCCAGGCACTTCCATCGTTTCCCATGCAGAAAAAATGTAGGTATTGTCAATCCATTGTATAGATTCTGTGCGTCCCAAATCATTTTCGTCGACATTCTTATTCCAATCACCAACGATCTTTCTGTCTCTTTCGATAATGCTATCTACTACTGCATCATCTTTGTACAATGTAAGTGTCTCAAAATATTCAGGATATTTTTTGATGGTCTCTTCGCTCAACCACGCCTCGGCAGGCGAGCCTCCTACTGCGATCCGAATCAATCCTATAGGTACTTGATACTTATCATATAATGCTTTTGCAAAGAAATAACCTACTGCAGAGAAATTGCGAATATTCTCTGGTGTTGTTTCCTGCCATTCTCCTGACTGAAAATCTTCTGCTTCATCTTCGAATCTATAAGTAGTGGAAACTGCAAAATGCCTGATGTTGGGGTTGTGGGCCTTTTCGACAAGGCCTGGATAGGCAACCTCTACCCTATGAATGGGCAATTCCATATTAGACTGACCAGAGCATATCCATACATCGCCTACTAAGATGTTTCTTATAACAATATGGTTACTAGCCCGGATGTCCATTGCATAAGGCCCCCCGGCTGGCATTTTCGGCAGCGTCACGACCCATTTCCCATCCCTTCCAGTGGTGCTATGATAAGCATTACCATTAAACTGAATTTCTACTTTTTCATTGGGCGAAGCCCATCCCCAAAGGGTTAGAGGAGTGTCTCTTTGCAACACCATGCCATCAGATACTAGGCGTGGAAGTACAACTTGGCTGTGAGCGATAAAAAAAGGAAACAGTATAAGAAAAAGTACTGTAAGCCTCATGAACATTCCTTTCATATGTATGCTTGGTCTTAGGGTATTTAACTGGAACCTATTTTTCTTGCTTAGATTGATAGATTTTTAAATATTACTGCTAAAAAATAAGTCGGATGCTATTTACACCCGACTTAAATAACCAACTACAAATAAACATTAACAAATAAAACTTATGAAAAAAGCTTTACAAAAAGACCGTAAGTCTATGTTTCTTTCAGACGATAATTGAAAGCAAGTCCATTTCAGAAACGGACTTGCTTATTAAAATTAATTGTAGCCTGGGTTTTGATATGCTGCTTTTTCCTCTGGACTCATTTCCATCAATTCAATTTGTCCTTGTGGAATAGGTCTTAGATAATGATGGGGCTCAATAGTCCGAGTAAAGGTCTGTGGTGTGTGGTCACCTTTAGCACTTCCAGCTATCTCATAAGTAGAAGCTAATTCTTCCCACTTTTGTGTACGTACCAGATCATACCAGCGATAGCCTTCACCAAAATACTCTCTCGAACGCTCTGCTAAGATATAATTGATATCTATTTCGGCAGGAGTAGCCGCAATCATTGCAGCACTATTGTCTTCTACTTTAGGTGCATTGCCATTATTATCCCAACGCCAAACACCTGCGCGTGCACGTATTACATTAATCAGATCTCTAGCACTTTTGCCTGCTTGAGTAGCAGCACCCTTCACTGCCGCTTCAGCTGCTATGAAATACAATTCTGAAAATTTAGCAATATTGAACGGACGAGTAGTACCTGCATTAGGCTCGCCTAACCCATCTCCATTATCCGTGCGATAAGTGCCTAACTTCCACAAGCCTGGGTATACAATCCGGCTTATACCACGTGGAGATATTACAAAGTCAGATCTGCCTGGTAGCTCTCCTGCACCAATATTGCTCCTACCAGGGCCATCGGGATAAGCGATCGGTGTAGGTGGTTCTTCATCTAAAAATGTAAGAATAGGTTCACCGGGATAAACAGGCATTTCGTTTGCATTGTATACAAATTCAGGAGCTTCAGACTTATCGGAATAACCTTTAGGCCAGTTCCCACGATAGACAGTGGTAAAAGTACCATCATACCGTGAGTCATTCGTTTTATCGGCAAAGGTATTTTCAATTACCCCTATAGTTGGCGCCATTCGCGTCCATGGACGTCCCAAATGTTGCACTGCTTCACGTAGAACTGAGTTTATAGGAGCACCCCAGCCAGGTTCAGTAGCACTTTGAATTTCAGTGTAATTCCAAGTCATCATCCATACAGCAAAATTGTCTGGCGCACCACCATTACCCCACGTTAAGCTTGATCCGTTATAGTACTCACTGCTTTGGGTACGGTCCGCATAAAGCAATATCTCGTTATTGCGATCATTTGAACCAACATGAACATCATAATATGTTTCTTGTAGCCCAAATGGCCCTGGGTCTTCGATTGCTTCAACAGCTATATCATAGGCCTGTTGAAAATACCACTGTGCATCGCGTCCATCAGGATCGACTCTTGGCGTCTCGGGATATGTTGGAATGTTGTTAGGATTTTCTAACCACCACCCATAAGTAAGATATGCTTTAGCCAAATAAAGCCTAGCTAGAGTCTTGGTGGCGCCACCCGTTACCCGACCCTCCACTGGCAAATCTTCGATCGCTTGTATAAGATCTGGAAATATCGCTTTTGTATATACTTCAGGTACTGTGTTACGAACAGATGTTCTCACTGGGTTATCATTAAACTGCAACTCGCCTGCTCCTAAGTCCAAAGGAACGCCGCCAAAGGTTTGAACCAATAAGAAGTAATCAAATGCACGAAAAAATCTAGCTTCCGCAAGCAAAGCTTCTGAAATTCCTTCAACTTCAGCACTATTTTGAATTATACCATTAGCGGTGTTTATATTGGAAAATGATATACCCCATATCACATCTGACCTGCTACTGCTCGGCGTAATGGCTCCAACCCCAGAAAGATCCATATCCTTAAAATTCCCATCAGCACTTTGAGCATATGTCGCTTCATCGGTTCCTGTGAGTGTCGCATTATAGTAATACGCTTGACCATAGATATAACGTAAATGAGCATACATACCAGTAATACCACCATATATTCCTTTTTCAGTTTTGAAAAACCCAGGCTCATAATGGCCGCGAGGCTGCTCTTCCAAAATATCCGAGCAACTCACTAAAAACAATGTTAAAAGTGCTGCCTTTATAAAAGTTTTTATATGAAATTTTTTCATCGCTTTCATCTTTAAAATGTCAAATTAATGCCGATCATATAGCTGCGTGTAGAAGGGCTGTTAGTACCTATTGTCAAAAGTCTTCTGAGGCTCTCCCCATAAGCTACAGCAGCATTTTCATTCCCGTATGAATTGGTTTCAGGATCCATACCTGATTCTTTGTGGTATGGAGAGAACATCACAAAGGGGTTCTGAACTGTAAAATATAACCTTAAGTTATCAATGCCAGCATTGTTCACCCAATTACTATTATCGAAGTTGTACCCCAAGGAGATGGTGCGTATTTTCAAATAAGAGGCATCAAAGTAGCCAAGAGTACTACCATACTTCGGATTGTCTCCACTCATAATTCCACCGGGTTTGGGATATTTTGCATCGGTATTCTCAGGAGTCCAATAATCTACCTTCACGTTATTTCTACGTCCACTCATTAGATTTAGGTAACCCGATGAGGAATACAAAGTACTGATTAAGGTACCACCGCTTTTGAACGCTGCGACAGCACTTAAGTCAAATCCTTTATAAGATACTCTAGTATTAAATCCACCTTGGAAGTTAGGATCCACTTCTATGATTTGGCGGTCATCAGGTCCAATTTGTCGCACTGGCGTACCATCAGAATTATATTCTCCTGTATATTTTACCTTGATCATTCCAGCATTTCCTCCTGGCTCCAAGATATCTCGGTGAGGATCTCCTTCTTGCCAAAGCCCTATTTTTTCATAATCATAAATAACATTAATGGGATGCCCAACAAACCACCAGTTTCCCTCGTCTCTATCAGCTCCCGATGCAAGAGCGACCAATTTGTTTTTATTACTATAAAGGTTTACCCCAGCTTCCCAAGTCCATCCGTTATGGTTATCCAATATCACCCCATTAAGAGAGAGCTCGAATCCTTTATTTTGAGTTTTACCAACATTTGACATCACACGGTCTGCTCCAGCAGTTGGTGGTAAGGCAATCCATAAAAGAACATCATTGGTATTTTGGATGTAGTACTCCATTGTACCAGATAGTCGATGATTAAATAATGCGAAGTCAATACCGTAATTCCAAGTCTTAGAAAACTCCCAGCCTAAATAAGGATTCTCTAATTCTGATACATAATATCCTGTTTCATAAACATCATCTCCATGATTATATGGTCTGGTAGCTAAAAGACCTAGTGTCTTATAAGGGTCAACAGCCTGATTAGACGTTTGTCCATAACCAGCCCTTAACTTCAAGCTATTGATGAGATCAACTCCTTGCATAAAAGACTCCTTAGCAATATTCCACCCTGCAGAGATTGCAGGATAAGTATGCCATTTATGTCCAGAAGCCAATCGTGACGATCCATCTGAACGTAAAGTAGCACTTACCATATAACGACCATCATAATCATACATCACCCTTCCCATATATGAGGACAAACCACTCATCCAGTATTGCTGCTGATTTGGATCTACCACAATTTCATCCGCTGCACGACCTAGATTATAAAATTGAAAGTGGGATGATGGTATGTCCATAGCTCTTATATGAGAGCGGTTATACTTACTTTGCTCTTTTGAATATAGAGCTACTACGTTGATATTGTGTTTCCCATTAAAAGTACGATCGTAGGTTAATAGATTCTCTACAGCCCAGTTGTAAGTATGCGAGTTGCTGATAGTTGCTGAAGATAAAGTGTTAGGATTTGAGCTGTTTATGCCAGCTCCAGTAAATGATCCTCCATTAGATTGACGAAAATTCAATCCAACATTAACACGATATTTCAAACCTTCAATTCCTGGTATCTTTACCTCACCATATAATGAGTTGTATGTTCCATAAGCCCTAGTTTCGCTTAACCATTCATCTTTTACATCATTTAAAACATCTTTTGTCAATGTCCATGTTTCATCCAAAGGCATTCTTATCGTTCTTTTTAAGGTACCGTCCGTGTTATAGGGATTAGCTATGGGAGACATACTTAATACACCATAAATCCCAACTTGCGAGCCTTCGGTCAAACTATAGCTATTGTTTGAAGTAAAACCAAATTTAAAGTGCTCGCCAACCTCTTGGTCAATGGCCGCACGTAATGAAAATCGTTCGAACTGTTGAGTTGGGATTACCCCTTGATCCTGATAATAGCCAACATTGAAGTTGTAATTACCTTTTTCAGTACCACCAGAAAGCCCTACATCATGACTAGTGACAGAGCCTGTCTCGTAAAGTAGGTCCTGCCAATCAGTATTAGTATCATCTGACTCGTCCAAAGCATTTGTATACATACCCGCATCTTGACGCAATTTTGCAAACTCGGGTCCATCCATCATGGGGTATTTTGCAAAAACATCTCTAATGCCATAGTAGCCGTTATATGTTATCCTTGCTTCTTGTCGCTTCTGCCCTCTATCGGTAGTCACTAATATTACGCCGTTTGCACCTCGTGAACCATAAATAGCAGTAGCTGATGCATCCTTTAATATATCAAGGCTCTTGATATCATTAGGGTTGATATCGCCTATAGAGCCAGAAAATGGTATACCATCGAGTACTACCAACGGGTCGTTAGTTGCATTCAAAGAGCGGGTACCACGAATGCGGATCTGCATCTCAGCCCCTGGCTTAGTAGAAGTTTGGGACAGTTCTACCCCAGCAACTCTACCCTGCAAAGCCTGAGCAACGTTACTTGATGGCACATCTCGCAGCACATCACCGCTGATTGAAGCAACTGAACCTGTAACGGCCTCTGCACGTTGCGTACCATAACCAATCACTACAATTTCTGATAGTGTCGTCAAATCTGGCATCATACCCACAGAAATGTTGGTTTGATTACCCACTGTCACTTCCTCCGTCTCATATCCAATAAAAGAAAACACCAAGACTGCGTCGCTGGAAGGAACAGACAAGGAGAAATTTCCTGACATATCTGTAATCGTTCCAGTAGTAGTGCCCTGGATTAGAATATTTACCCCTGGCAGTGCTTCGCCAGAAGTATAGTCCGTAACTGTACCGGACACCTGCTGCTGGGCTATGGCTACTGGCAGCAGCCACACCCAAAACATTTTAATAAGTAATAATTTTCTCATACATCATTTAATTTAACTCTTTTTAGAAATTATTATTTGTCGCATTATAAAATAAGTGCTTCCAAGGAAGACGACTTTTCAATCGTTTGTGGTACATAAGTGATTCTTACTTTGCTAGTTGGTGTTTTAATTACTGCATTCCTAGATTTCGTTTTATTAAGTATTCAAGAAGATATGTCGAATCCATTCACAACTCATTTTTCCTTGATGTAATGAATGATGGCATAAACATGAAAATAATTTTTAAAATATGCAACCGATTGCAAAGAAATTTCATTCGAATTTTAAAGTGTAATTTATACAATTGTCAAAGGACGATCCGCTTTTATTTAATATCTTTATGAGTGCCTTTAAATGTAAGCTTATCTATAATAATGAGCATATTAGGGGTAATCTTAATATTTTGCGTTTTTATAGATATGATTACAGTCCTTCCCAAGGCACTCGGAATCAAAAAAATAAAGGAAAAGTTTTTAAATTGAAACCGATTGCATTAATTTGTTGCACTGCATAAGACCATGGAAAAAGAAATTACAATATATGATATAGCCAAGGAGCTGTCCATTTCGCCTACTACTGTTAGTAGGGCTCTCAATGATCATCCTGCGGTGAACCACAACACAAAAAAAAGGATATTTGAAATGGCCGATCAAATGGGCTATCGCTCTAATATGTTTGCGAGCAACTTGAGATCACAACGTACTAATGCCATAGGGGTAATCGTGCCAAGGCTCAATAGCACCTTTATGTCATCAGTAATTGCCGGAATGGAAAAAGTAGCTAATGAATCTGGATATAACCTGGTCATCAGCCAATCATTAGAAACGGTGGAAAAAGAAATTGCCAATGCCAAAACGCTTTATAATAGCCGGGTAGACGGACTGCTGGTTTCTCTGGCCTATAATACAGAAAACATTGACCATTTGGAGCCTTTTATAAAAAAAGACATACCCATCTTGTTTTATGACCGGATATTTGAGCATGAGAAAATTACGGGCATAGTCATTGATAATATCCAGGCAGGATATAAAGCCACGCTACATCTTATCGAACAAGGGTGCAAAGATATCGTGCACATTACAGGCAACTTATCGAGAAACGTGTATGCAGACAGGCTAAAAGGCTACAAATATGCCTTATTGGACAATGGAATTCCCTTTAAGGAATCTCGCGTAATTGTGAATAGCCTAAGCGAGGAGGCGGGTACCGAAGCAGCACAGCAGATTCTCAAAACCAAAACACTTCCAGACGGAGTTTTCGTAGCCAATGATAGTTGTGCCATTAGTTGCATGAAAGCGCTTATGCAAGAAGGGGTCGGCATCCCAAATGACATTGCCTTTGTGGGATTCAACAATGATCCTATTTGCCGTATAATTGAGCCCAACCTGAGTACGATCGATTATCCTGGATACGAAATGGGGGAAGTTGCAATAAGGAACCTAATTCACAGAATGGAAGGACTTGATGATAACATTATCACCAACACTATTACTTTAAGATCGGACTTGATCATAAGAGAGTCCTCCCTAAAAAGGGATAAAACAACGTCTTGAAGCCTTTGGCACAACATATAACAAATTGAAGATATAGACATGAAGAACAAAGCTTATTTCTTATTTCTGCTATTATGCACGGTATTGATCTATCCCACTATCGCCGAAGATGGTTATCGTCTATGGCAAAGGTACGAGGTGGTAAAAGACCAAAAGCAGTTAGAAAAGTATAGGAAAACAATCGAAGAAATAGTAGTGTTTGGCAATTCCCCTACTGTAGAAATTATCAAATCAGAGCTTAAAGAGGGGCTTGGGGGGCTTTTGGGGACAACTTTTTCAGTGGAAGACAGGTCTGAGAAGCACGGCCTCGTAGTAGGTACTCCAAGCAACTCAGCGCTCATCGCATCCCTGAAACTTGGGAATAAACTCAAAGATCTAGGAGATGAAGGTTATCTTATCCTAACCAAAAAAGAGAAGAAAAAAAACTTGGTCATTGTGGCAGCCAATACTGATATAGGGATGCTGTATGGAAGTTTTCACTTTCTGAGGCTCATTCAAACGTATGAAGACATTGACAGGCTTTCAATTACAAGCCAGCCAAGAATCCAGCACCGCATCTTGAATCATTGGGACAATCTGGACCGGACAGTAGAAAGAGGGTATGCTGGATTTTCCTTGTGGGACTGGCACAAGCTGCCCGACTATATCGACCAACGTTACCTGGATTATGCAAGAGCCAATGCTTCAATCGGGATTAACGGCACTGTTCTGACCAATGTAAACGCCAATGCGCTGATTCTTACAGAACCATGGCTGATAAAAGTGGCTGCACTGGCCGATGCTTTCCGACCTTATGGTATAAAAGTCTACCTTACTGCTCGCTTAAGAGACCCAATAGAAATAGGAGGATTAAAAACAGCCGACCCTTTGGATCCTGAAGTGAACAAATGGTGGAAAGAAAAAGCGAAGGAAATATATAGTCACATTCCCGATTTTGGGGGCTTTTTGGTAAAGGCCGATTCTGAAGGGCAGCCCGGGCCACACAATTACAAGCGGACTCATGCAGAGGGCGCCAATATGTTGGCAGACGCACTTGCTGACCATGGTGGCATTGTGATGTGGCGCGCTTTCGTATACAGTGAAGAAACGCCAGACGACAGGGCAAAGCAAGCATATAACGAGTTCAAGCCGTTAGATGGTCAATTCCGAGACAATGTTTTAATACAGGTCAAAAACGGAGCCATTGATTTCCAACCTAGGGAACCTTTCCACCCTATGTTTGGAGCAATGCCGGAGACGCCACTTATGATGGAGTTTCAGATCACCCAGGAATATTTAGGGCAAGGAACTAACCTCGCTTATCTGGCTCCCATGTACAAAGAGGTACTGGATGCAGACACCTATGCCAAAGGAGAAGGCTCTACAGTAGCCAAAGTGATCGATGGTTCACTCGAAGGGCATAAGCTATCAGCGATCGCAGGCGTTACTAATATCGGTACTGACAGAAATTGGACCAGCCATCATTTTGCACAGTCTAACTGGTATGCTTATGGCAGGCTTGCGTGGAACCATGAGCTTTCATCTGAAGCTATCGCTCAAGAATGGCTCAAAATGACCTTTACTAACGAAGAAGAATTCCTTCGGAAAGCAGAGGATATGATGATGATATCTAGGGAAGCAATAGTAAATTTCTCTACTCCTTTAGGACTGCATCACCTGATGGGCTGGTCACACCACTATGGCCCAGGGCCTTGGATCGACAACAAGCACCGAGCTGACTGGACCTCGGTTTATTACCACCAAGCTGATTCACTAGGGATAGGCTTTGACCGTACACCCACCGGCAGCAATGCCACAGAGCAATATTTCCCTCCTGTTCGGGATATTTTTAATGACTTGGACAAAATACCAGAAGAGTTTCTGCTTTGGTTCCATCATCTTCCATGGGATTATAGAATGAAATCGGGCAACACGCTATGGGACGAATTATGCTTTAAATACTACGAAGGTGTTGAAATGGTCCGAGATATGCAGAAAACCTGGGACGCACTGGAAAAGTATGTAGATGGGCCACGCTTTAATCATGTGAAGACATTCTTGGCCATTCAAGAAAAAGAGGCGGTCTGGTGGAGAGATGCTTGCGTACTTTATTTTCAGACGTATTCAAAAAGACCTATTCCTGAAGGATTAGAACAACCCAAACATTCACTTGAGTATTATATGCAGCTAGAGCATCAGTATGTACCTGGTATTTAGATAGCAAGTACATTTTTAAGTTTTAAGCATTGAATTTTAAATGAGGGCTCAGCGTACCCATTGGCCAACGTACCGATGAACAAAGTGGAGGCATATGAATGCAGAATGCAATGTTGGTGGAGGATACTCAGGGCAATGGCTGAAGTCTTCGATTACCGTCATTTCGGGCGAAGCGCAGAGGAGATCCAGTATTGATAGGCGGAAATGACGAAAAAACGGCAAACCGCTACTGTACCGTCATTGCAAATGGCGTGGCGTTTACTTATGATGAAATGAAAAAACAGGAAGTGTTGATAATTACCAAAAGACATCGGAAACGCTAGAAGTGAAGCAATCTCTAGGCTATAGGCAACAAGGGATCAGGAGGGGAATTGCTGGGGCGAACTTCTGAAGTCTAGCGATCCTGGTAGGACCGCATGGCTTTTGATATGTGATGACAGAATAAATTCGGATAAAGCCTAAGTCCTCGTAATCAATGGAATGCGCTAAAGCAACATTTCCGATTGATCTGGATAGGCGCCTTCGACGGCAACTGCGCAATGGTACGT
>SMEI01000100.1_pt1 | contig 13677 bp, 15 predicted proteins | sample 2456321 | NCBI WGS metagenome assembly SMEI01 (sample SAMN10132588, study PRJNA489261) | soil metagenome | isolation source: day1 control-silt loam soil ammended with composted manure from dairy cow... | place: USA | collected 2015-05-01
ACAATTAAGTAGTTAAATATAGTGAATTCTATATTAATCACCTAATAATCAATCCATTATTTATATAAAAAAACCGCCTCAGTTGTGAGACGGCTTCTTATGTTTTTAATGACTTACTTTTTTACCAAACATCTTTTTATACGCTGTAACCAGTAAAACCACAATTAAACCGGCAACAATACCATAGACAAAATGTTTAGGCGTTTCAGGGAAATTTGGTAAAAAATGATGTAAATAATCGATGTTATGATCAAAAATACCGCCCGAAACCAACAATAAAGCCAACGTTCCAATAACACCTAAAGCTTTAATTACCAACGGAAGTGCTTTAATTAGTAAGTTACCCATTTTAGCTAATAAGCCGTTTTCGCTTTTCGATTTTTTTATCAGTTTGTAACCGGCATCGTCCATACGAACAATTAACGCTACAATTCCGTAAACACCCACAGTTGCAATAATCGCGACAATAGAAACCGTAACAACTTCAACCAAAAAAGGATTAAACTGTGACTTTAAAGCTTCGTAACCATCTTTTGCAGCAGCAAGTGCAATAATTACAATTTCTAACGATAAGATAAAATCAGTAGTAATAGCCGATTTTACTTTGGCTTTTTCTACTGCTTCGCCGTCTTCGTTAACTTCGGTAGCTTCTTCAATAACTTCTGCCCCTTTTTTTTCTCTGTGAAATAAAAATTCAACAATTTTCTCTACACCTTCAAAAGCTAAGTAAAATCCACCAATAATTAAAATAAATTTGATTGCTGGCGAATACAGCCACTCCAACAAGAAAACAAAAGGAACAATAATTAGTTTGTTTATGAACGATCCTTTCATAATTTTCATTAACACAGGAACTTCTCTCGATGAAAGAAAACCAGTTGCTTTTTCAGCGTTAACAGCAAGGTCGTCACCTAAAATTCCAGCTGTTTTTTGTGTTGCAATTTTGCTAGTAACTGCTACATCATCCATTAAAGCAGCGATGTCGTCTAAAATTGCAAAAAAACCTGATGCCATAAAGTTTATTTTTTGAATGTAAAAATATAAATTTATCTTTAGTTTCGTCTTTTTAATTTATTATTATGATAAAAAATATCTATGAACCAGAATATGTAAAACAATTATTCAACCAGATGTCAGGTTCTTATGAACGCGTAAATTATATTACATCGTTTGGGTTTTCAATTCGTTGGCGTAGACAGTTCTTAAATAAATTAGGATCATCAGACCAAAATTTAAATATTATTGACATTATGTCTGGTTTAGGCGAAAATTGGGTACATCTAAAAAATAATTTTCAGAATGCTAATTTTTCTGTATTGGATTTTTCGGAACAAATGATTATTAAATCAACCCCAAAAGCACAAAAAGTTTTTGGAGATAAAGTACAAATTATTTGTGCGAATGTTTTACAAAATAACCTGCCTGCCAATCATTACGATTTTGTGTCGTGTGCATTTGGTTTAAAAACTCTTAATGAAGAGCAATTTAATATACTGGCTAAAGAGTTAAACCGAATATTAAAACCGGGCGGCAAATTTACTTTTGTAGAGGTTTCCAAACCCGGAAATAAATTATTATCTTCATTGTATGGGTTTTATGTAGGTAAGATTATTCCCATCTTTGGAAAGATATTTTTAGGTAATCCACAAGATTATAAAATGTTATGGATTTATACCAATCATTTTAAAAACAGTAAAAGAATTAAACATATTTTTGAAAACAATGGATTAAAGGTAGAGTATTCAGACTATTTTTTTGGATGTGCCTCTGGAATTCACGGAACTAAGTAAATCAAACTATGAAAAATAAATTATCACAAGAAGAACAATCGAACTTGTTAGAAACCTTAAAAAAACGTTTTGCAAAAAATATGCATCGCCATAAGAATATCGATTGGAATGATATTCAAACCCAATTAGAAACAAATCCGTTGACAATAGAGGTGTTATTTAAAATGGAAGAAACTGGTGGCGAGCCAGATGTTGTGGTGTTTGATGAAAAATCGAAAGAATTGATTTTTTGTGATTGTTCTAAAGAAAGCCCGAAAGGCAGACGGAGTTATTGCTACGACCGAGCTGCATTAGATGCCCGTAAAGAACATAAACCCGCAAACAGTGTGATTGATGCAGCGAAAGAAATAGGAGTTAAATTGCTGAACGAAGAAGAATACCGTGCGTTACAAGCTTTAGAAGCTTTTGATACTAAAACATCGAGCTGGATTGAAACGCCTCAAAAAATTCGCGATTTAGATGGTGCTTTGTTTGGAGATTTCAGATACGATACCGTGTTTTTTTATCACAACGGCGCATCATCTTACTATGCTGCACGCGGTTTTCGTGGTTTGTTAAAAGTGTAGCTTCTTTATGAAAAACGTATTTGCTATTGCTTTTTTATTACTGCTTTTTAGCTGTGCTCCGTCTGTATCACTTACTAACAAAACAAACCCTGACTCAAGTGTTGCAAACGATAAAGTTTCTGTTTTCCGGAAAAATTACGGAAAAGAAATTTATTACAATTATAGTAGTGCATTCAATTATACGAAAGAATATTTAAATGAATTGTATTTAATTGCCGAATATTACATTGCGAATTCTAAAAACGAACTATTAAGAACGATAATATTAAATAAGGAAAAAGTGGAATATTCGGTAGAACAACAGCAGCGAAACGGAAAAGAATATACCGTTTTGGGAGTAGGAACTGTATCCGAAGGCAGCGTTACCAAAGCACAATGGTTGTATTACGATGCTGAGAATAAAATATTGTACGAATATGATTTGCCTAACGATGAATTGGTTGTGTTTGAATAAACCTATGATTCTTTTGATCGCCACAAATCAACAAACCAGTTTATAAAACTTAAGCTAAAAACATCTTGATTTTCTTTTTGGTATTGCATGGAGATTATTTTGTCTTTAAACGATTGGTTTTTAATAATGTCGGTATTTAAAAGATATTTTTCTATAAGCTTAACAAAATCAATAATTCGCTGTTCGTTTACCTGTGTTAAGTATTGTTTGTATCTGTTTTTAAAACTCTGCAAACGGGAAATTGCATAATCAAGATTATCAAATTGGGCGTGCATTAAAATTTCAATCAAATTTTTACGAATAGTCCAAACAACACCCATTTTCTTTTCGTACCAAATATCGGTGTGTAATAGCTTCGCAAAACTTTTTAAAGCCAGTCTGTCGTTTTGTTTTGCTAAATAGAAAGCTTCGCAAAGTTGTAAGTCAATCACATCTTCAGTAGAAAACTTTTTGGGTAAATTATTTAATTCGTTGCTAACATTGTGTAAGGCTGCTTGTTTATTTCCTGTAAAATGTAAGTTTAAACTTTTTAAAATTACAAAACGATGTTTGAACAAATTGTAATATAAACCGCTCTGTTGCTGCATCTGTGTTTGCATTTGATTTAAATATTTCTCAGAATCAGTAAAAAGTTTATTTCTAAAACAAAAATTTGCCAGGTAATACAATATGTGAATGTGATAATACAGTTGATTTTTTCCGGCAAATTGCTGGTTGATCATTGTAGCAGCCTTATTGACGTAGGTTTCAATTAACGAAAAATTCTGCTGAATATTTGCATATTCGTTTGCCAGATGTAAAATTTGATAAATTGATTTGTAATTGAAAAAATCGGTTGGTTTTAAATGATATGTTTTTGCAATTTGCGTAATTAAATCAGTTAGGTTGATTATTTCTCCGTTAGTTTGTGTGTTTTTAAAAGCTTGCCTTATAACGGCATAAGCCATATTAAATCGTGTTTCTTTATTTAACAGCTCTTGGTTTTTAAGTATTTTATTAGTTAATACTTCCAAACTTTCTTTCTCATTTAAAAAAATATATTGAAGTTTTGTTTGCAAAATTTCATGTAACAAACTATATAATTCCAATTCTTCTGCCTTTTTCTCTGCTTTCTGTAAACATTTAAAAGCGGGTTTGTGTAAGCTGTTTTCTAATAAAAACTTACTCACAACCAATAAACGCAAAGCCTCATGTGCCTGGCTATGATTTTTTTCAAATGTTTTGTTGGATAAAAAAAGAATTAAACTTTCGTACAAACGTTTCCTCAACGAATGGTACGCATCTTTATTTTTATCTGAGCCATACAATTTTTCTAATTTTATTAAATCGTCAGTTTTTAAAATAGAAAATAGTTCAATGTTTTTTACATCATTCCGTTTGTTTTTCTTTTTTAGAAAAAGCTTAAACTCTTTTAGTTCATTGATATTTAATAAGGATATTAATTCTGAAAGTGCGTCCATTCTTTATCATTTTAAAAACAGAAATAAAGATATTTAAAATTTATTATATCGACAGTTTTTTATAAAATTTAGTTTTATATGCAAAAGATTAATGGAAGACATTTGCTGTATCAAAATCACTTAAAAATTAATATTATGGAAACAGTTAACACGCAAAACAAAGAGAATAAAAAGCAAACAACAATGCGTAATCCTTTAAAACCAACGCCAGCGTTCATAGGTGCTTCATGGATGGTACTTTTCATAGGAACCATTTCTTACTGTGTAGGTTTATGGAATGCCACTATGGAGTTAAACGAAAAAGGCTATTATTTTACCATTTTACTGTTTGGTTTGTTCGCAGTAATATCGGTTCAAAAGACGGTGCGCGATAAAGCCGAAGGCTTAGAAGTAACAGAACTTTACTACGGTTTAGCATGGTTTGCAACAATAGCATCGCTTACTTTATTGGTTATTGGTCTGTGGAATGCAGAGTTGTTGTTAAGTGAAAAAGGTTTTTACGGAGTTTCGTTTATATTAGCCGTTTTTGGTGCAATAGCCGTACAGAAAAATACCCGAGATGCCAAGTTGATCGATGATCAAGATAAAATATAAAAACAAAACCGGCTTTATAGCGGGTTTTGTTTTTTAGGAATCCCGATAGTGTAAATCACAAAACCTGATTTGGCTTTCTTTTTTTCAATTTCCCAATGAAAATGGTTACTGTTAGTTACTTTTTGTACTAAATCCTGCATTTCATCTACAGAATAAGTTCGTAAACTGGATACAACACCATCCCACAAAACCACAATTGGAATAATCGGGATAAGATAAGTGAAAAACAATCGTAATAGGCTAAAAGGTTTGATAAACGGAGTGGTTAGCAAAACACTGATTGGTGATAAAAGCATGGCAATGATGCTGGGTAAACTTCGGTCCTGAATTTCAAAAATGCCTATGGGCTGGTTTTCATCAACGGCATTCTGTAAAATCGTTATGGCCTGATTTGGTTTAAAATGGTGGAACGATAAAAACATCGTTCTAAAACCTTTTAGTGATTTGGGAACATTCATTCCATTTACAGGGTTTTCATGATAAGTAAAATAGGAAAATTGCTTTGCAACATTCGCATAAGCTGTTTTATTGGGATATAAATCGGTCAACACAATTTGTAAATCACTGTTTTGTTGTTTTAATTGTTTCGCTAACCAGATTAATCCGCCACCACTGCCCGAACCTAAATCGATTATTGTTGCTGAATTAAGCTTTTGTAAAGTTTGGTTTATTTCAGGAATAACAGGTTGATATACTTTTGCTTTGTTTGATAAAAACTGCAAAAAATCGGTTACGAACTTTCTTAAAAATGATGGAAACCATTTTTGATCTTCGAATTCAAAAAGATGTATGCGTTTCATAGCGATTGATTTAATGAAATTTTGTAATTTTAGACCAAATGTACTAAAAAATTAGACCACTTGTGCTAAAAATGAAAAAAAGTAAAGAAAAAATTTTACAAAAAGCCTTAGAACTCTTTAATATTAACGGATTTGGAAATGTTTCCATTCGGCAAATTGCAGCCGAACTAAACATCAGCCACAGCAATTTAATCTATCATTACAAAACTAAAAACGATATGGCTGATGCACTGCATACAGAATTACTTCAAAAGGCAGTAGCTTTAAACGCTTCGGTAAAAAAATCTGAAAATTTTATTGAAGATTTGTTCAATTCCACCAAAACCGGATTTGAAATTTTATATGATTATCGTTTTTTTATGATTGATCTGAATGAGATTCTAAAAGAAAATACTTCATTAAAAAGTGCTTTTTTGGAAGTAGAAAAAGTGCGAAGTAAAATGTATAAAGATGTTATTGAAAAGGGTATAATTCAAAGAAATTTTCGGAAAGAGCTGTATGAAAATGAATACGATTTCTTTATTGAACAGATAAAAATCTACAGCGATTCGTGGATCACTTCGTCTCAGATTTATCATTCAGGTAGTACAAAAGAAGATGTTATAGATCATTACGTGGGTTTGTTTATAAAAATGTTTGTGCCGTATTTTACTGAAAATATCCAAACACAATTTCTGAAAATGTTTTAAATCAATACCCATGAGACCATTTGATCTTTTAGAATTATTCGAGACGAATAACTTATTTACCAAACAAATTTTTTTAGATAGAAACGACTATTTAACCACGCAAGGTAACTTAGATACCAATATTTATTTTATTAAAGAAGGCAGCGTAAAGATTTTTGTCATCAACGAAAACGAAGAACAAATTATCCGTTTTGGATATCAAAATAACATGATAGCATCATTAGATTCGTTTTTGTCTAACCAACCTACAGATTTTTACATTCAGGCAATTAAAAAGACAGAAGTAAAAGTAATTTGCAAAGAAGATTTAAAACAGTTTTTTGATTCAAATACCGACTATTTAAAATTATGGATTGCCGTTCTTGAAGATATGGTATTACAGCAGATGGAACGGGAAAAAGATTTATTAATATCATCGCCAAAAGAACGATACGAACGGGTTTTAAAAAGAAGTCCGCAGCTTTTTCAGGAAATTCCCAACAAGCACATTGCAAATTATTTAAGAATGAAGCCTGAAACATTATCTCGTTTAAAAAAATCTTGATTTCAATCAATTTTTAATTAAATTGAAATACTGAAATTTGTAGCAAAAAGAGAGATATGGTTATTTTAAGCAACGATTTAATCAATGAATTAAAAAATCTTACAAAGGAACATTTGACTTTTGCCGAAGAATCATTGTTAAAATCAGAGGAGGAGTTGAACAAACGATTGTCAGACAATAGTTGGAGTGTGCTGGAATGTTTACAACATTTAAATTTGTATGGCGATTTTTATCTGCCAGAAATTAAAAATAGAATCGAATCTTCCTCTACAAAAACAGAAAAGGTATTTAAAAGTGGTTGGATAGGTAATTATTTTGCACAAAGTATGTTGCCAAAAGAAAAGCTGAACAAAATGAATACCTTTAAAGCTATGAATCCCATTAACAGTGCTTTAAATAAAACTACAATTACTGAATTTATTAAACAACAACAACAATTTTTAGATTTGTTAACCGCTTCAGAACATATCAATCTGAACAAAGTAAAAACAAGTATCAGTATTACCAAAATGATAAAATTAAAATTGGGAGATACCTTCAGAATTGTTATTTACCATAATAAACGACATGTTTTACAGGCAAAAAAAATACTTTCTTAAAACTGAATAAATGGAGTTGTTAAATCGTGATAAAGCAGAATACGCCAGTGATTTTCTTTTGCTTGTTGTTCCCAGATTTTTCTTAATTCCATAGCTTTATGTCCGTCATAATCTGTTTTAAAAGCAATAGGTCGTTTTAAGTATCCGTTAGTAGGCAAATCATCTGCTCCGTAAAAAACAATTGTATCTGATTCGTTGATCCAGAATACCTGATGAAATTTAGAATGCGCACCGGTAACTTTAAAGCTAACTGCGGGCGTAATATTGCCTTCATCTTCGTTCAGCCAGATAATGTTTGGCAGCGTTTGTAATTCTTTTAGCAATTCTATATTGTAAGACGGACTCTTGGTTTGCTGTAATGCAAAATCGAATTCGCGTTTTTGTATGTAAATAGTTGCATTTGGAAAATTTTGAAAGAATGCATCATTCTGAAAATATCCCAGTCCGTCGGTATGGTCTTTGTGTAAATGCGAAATTAAAATTTTTGTGATGCTGTTGACTTCTATTCGGTTTTCTTGTAAACATTTCAAAACAACAGGTTGGTTATCTTCTAAGAAACCTAAACCGGCATCCAGCAAAAAGACATCGTTTTGTGTTGTAATAATAAAGGGTTGAATGGCTAATTTGATGCTTTTGCTTTCGTCATTTATTTCTAAATAAGCAAAATTCTTATCGCTATCTACTTTAAAATTTCCTTGTTTAATTACCGTAACGTCCATTTTTATTTAAATTTATATGAAACACAGTGTTTTTTGATGTTTAAATTAATTTAAGACAAAATATCATCATACGCTTTTTTCAAATTTTCAATTGCGTAATCAATTTCATCAACAGTTAAATGACCAAAACCCAAGCGAATACCACAAATACTTTTTGTTTGATATAAAAGGTATTTGGGCAATGTAATATCGTAATTTTTCAATTGATTTACCAGTTTTCCCAGAGCAATATGTTTTTTAAACCGTATAAAAACAGCCAGTCCGCCGGTGGGTTTGTGGTATTGGATTAGATGCCCGAAATAATGATCCAAGGCCTGATGCATGGCATCTCTACGGGCTTTGTATAACAGGATTTTCTTTTTAATTTGCCGGTGCATTTCGCCTTCATAAATCAGTTCGGCTACAATTTGTTCTTTGATCAAATCGCCTTGCGGATCCATCATTTTGTACAGGTTTTTTGCTTCAGAAATTAAATTGGCAGGTGCCACTATAAAACCGGTTTCAAAAGTAGGAAACAAAGCTTGTCCTGTTTTTCCCAAATAAATAACTGAACCGTGAGCGTCTATACTTGTTAAAGGCTGAACGGGATTTCCTTCAAACTGAAAATCATAGTCAAAATCGTCTTCAACAATTGCAAAACCGTACTCTTTCGCAAGTTGTAAAAGTGCTGTTCGGCGTTGATTACTTAAACTGTACGTTGTGGGATAGTGTCGATTAGGTGTACAATAGATCAGTCGGATGCTGTTTTTCGTAAAGTTTTCTCTGATGAAATCAATAGCTAAACCGTTCTCGTCAACCGGAATTGTTTTTATAACTGCTTTTGCCTGGCTAAAAATCATATTGGCGGCAAAATTGCTCAAATTTCCTACTAAAACAACGTCATTTGGTTTTATAAGCAGTTGCGAAATCAAATACAGACTCATTTCGGTACTTCGGGTAATAAGTATGTTCTGCGGGTTGCTGCGGAAATTTCGGGTTGCATTCAGATAATTGCACAATTGCGTGTTTAAAAAAGAAGAACGGTCAAACAAAAAAGTATTCCATTTTTTTAGGAGGGATGCTCGTTGTAAAGCGGCATTATACCAGCGATTGTACTGATGGTTGCTGTGTAAACGGATATCGGTCTGCCCGTCGTTAAAAGAATATTCCGTATCAGCTTTTTCATAAGGAGTTACCAAATGGGTACTTTCATAAAATGGAAACCCGGTTTTTTCCGGGTAGGTGGCAACAGTTTGTTTCTTGCCCTTTTGTTTGAAGGGGTGCAGCGCAAACGTACCTTTATTGGCCACAATCGCTACCCAGCCTTGCGATGCCAGTTCATCATAAACGGCAACAGCAGTATTCCGATGAATTTTTAACAGCCTGCTTAAAGAACGTGTTCCGGGTAAAGCGGTTCCTTCGTCCAAAGTTTTATTCTGGATGGCTCTAATAAGGTGTTGTGCTATTTGCAGATAAACAGCGGTTTTGTCATTTTTATCAATGGAAACACTTTGCAGAACTATATCTTCAACCGGACTATTCATTGTTTTTTTTGTGGACTATCTAAAGAGTCTTGCAAATTACGAATTTTGCCACTGTTTTTATCAAAACAAATAAAAAAATGAAAAACAAATACTTATTATTAGCCCTACTAACCGTTCCGGTTGTTGTAAATGCACAAATCAATCCAGAAGCAGACGAAGTGTTAAATGAAATCATCATTCAGGAAAACCGTATGCAGATTCCGTTTCAGCAATCTACCCGAAATATTCAGGTACTGACGAAAGAAGAAATTAAAAAACTGCCTGTTTCATCGTTAAACGAAGTATTGGCTTATGTAAGCGGTGTTGATATCCGCCAGCGGGGACCGTTTGGTTCACAAGCAGACATCAGTATCGATGGAGGTTCTTTTGAACAAACAATGGTTTTGTGGAACGGTGTTAAAATGGGCGATGCACAAACGGCACATCACTCTATGAATTTACCCATTCCGTTAGAAGCTATTGAACGAATTGAGGTTCTAAAAGGTCCGGCAGCTCGTATTTACGGCATCAACGCGTTGACCGGAGCCATAAATATCGTGACAAAAACACAAGTAGATGACTTTGCACAAGTTCATGCTTACGGTGGCAGTTCGTTTAAAAAGAAAGACGAAGGTGATGGCAGCGGAATGTATGCAGGTGGTGGTGTTCAGGCAACTGCAGGCATTAACAAAGGAAAAACCAGTCATTTGTTGAGTATTGGTAAAGACGGTTCAAACGGTCAGCGATACAATACGGCGGCTGATAATTTAAAGGCAATGTATCAGGGGAATGCTCATTTTAACGAAAATCATTCCATGAACTGGATGGGTGGTTATATCAACAATGAATTTGGAGCTAATGGATATTATGCCGCACCGCATGATAAAGAATCGTACGAAATTGTTCAAACGCTGTTGTTTAGCGTGGGCAGTAACCACCGCATTAATGACCATTTGACCATTAAACCACGCGTTAGCAACCGATACAACGAAGATGATTACCGTTTTTACCGGAACGATTTAAGTACAGCCCGATCGTTGCATTATACAAATGCGTTTATGTTTGAGCTAAGCGGAGTTTACACGTCTGAAATCGGTGATTTTGGAATGGGGTACGAGATGCGTTTAGAAGATATCAACAGCTCTAACCTTGGGGCACACGATCGTAAAAATCACGGGTGGTTTGCCGAATATAAAAATACTTTTTTTGAAAAATTGCTGGTAAACATAGGTGCCTATTGGAATTACAATACCGATTATGGTTTTCAGTGGTATCCCGGAGCCGATGTGGCTTATTGGCTGAATAACAACTGGAAAATACAGGCAAATGTGGGCAGTAGTCAGCGCATACCTTCGTTTATCGATTTGTATGTAAACCAACGCCCCGGAAATATTGGAAATCCCGATTTAACGCCCGAAGCTGCCTGGCAATATGAATTCGGTGCGAATTATTCAAAAGCGAATAAACATTTTACGGCAAGTATTTTTGAACGAAACATTTCAGATTTTATCGATTGGACCCGATCATCATCTGATGATCCTTACCAGCCACACAATATAGGCAATCAGGTAATGCGCGGAATAAATGTCCGTTACCGTCAAGATGTGGCTATTGGCGATCATCAAAAGTTTGGCTATTCAATAAGTTATCAATATCTAAGTCCGAAAAAAGAAGATGCATCAACGCCAACCGCTTCAAAATACACCATTGAAAGCTTGAAACATCAGGCAATTTCCGGGGTGAATTATACGATAAATGATTTCGGAATCCAGTTTCAAAACCGATACATTAAACGAGAGCTGAACGATGCATACTTTGTTTCTGATCTGCGACTGATGTATCAGTTTCCATCTTTCCAGATTTATACACAGGCAACCAACTTGTTCAACAGTACCTATAAAGAAGTTGCCGCCGTGCCCATGCCCAACCGTTGGATACAGTTAGGTGTAAATTACAGATTTAGTAATAAAAAAGCTTCCGAATAGGAGGTTTTTTTATTATCGGTTATTTTTTATTGTGTATTTGTTGGTTTTTTTGTTATATTTAACAAATATTAATTTAAACACAAAAACTTATGAGTAAAATTACGCTTTTATATTTGTTTCTGTTTTCTGGAATTTCTTTTATCACCAGGGCACAGGTAACCTTGATACCTGATGCAACTTTTGAACAACTGCTTATTAATATGAACATTGATAGCGACGGTATAGTAAACGGACAAATTTTAACAAGTGATGCCCAAAATGTAACACAGTTAGATTTAGGCTATGGTGGGAGCGGTTTTTGGATAAATGATCTTACCGGTATAGAAGTTTTTACAGATTTAGAGCAAATTGAAGGGTATTTTCACGCATTAAACACTATAAATTTAACGACACTTACTAAATTAAAAAAACTGGTTTTACCAAGTAACTGGTTATCTTCAATTGATTTATCCGCTAATACAGATTTAGAGTATTTAGAAATCGGGAATCATCTTTTAGAGTTCTTACAATATAACCACATGACAAAATTAGATTTAAGTAACAATACAAAACTTAAAGATATTATTGCTTATAATTTATATACATTACAATGGATAAATATGCGTAATAATGTGGCAGATACTGTTGCCATTAAATTAGGTAATGAAAATAATGATCCTTACAATATATGTATAGAGGTTGATGATTATGTAGCCGCAACAAATGGCACGGCACCTTATGATACCTGGACAATATACAATACCACTGGAGGTAACCATTTTTTTAGCGACAACTGCGTGCTAAGCGTTGAAAAGTTTGTAGAGCAAAATTTTAAAATATACCCCAACCCGGCAACAGATTATGTTACTGTTGAACAAAAAGAAACCAATGGCGTAACCCTGCAGGCGGTACAAATTTTAGACAGTTCGGGTAAATGGATACGTTCTGTAAAAGAGAATTTTAACTACATTGATGTTTCCGCTTTAAGTAAAGGCATGTATTTGTTCGTTATCCAAACCGATAAAGGCAACAAAACAGAAAAGATACTTATAAAATAAGCTATGAGAAAGATATTTTTAATACTAACAATACTTGTGCCTTTTATCACCAGGGCACAAGTAACCTTGATACCTGATGCAACTTTTGAACAACTGCTTGTTAATATGAACATTGACAGTGATGGGATAATCAATGGGCAGATTTTAACCAGCGATGCACAAAACGTAAAACAATTAAATTTTGGTCATGCTGGAAGTTTTCCGATACAAGATCTTACCGGAATAGAAGCCTTTACAGATTTAGAGCAGATTGAAGGGTATTATCACGCATTAACCACTATAAATTTAACAACACTTACCAAATTAAAAAAACTGGTTTTACCAAGTAACTGCTTATCAAAAATTGATTTCTCTGCAAACAAAGATTTAGAATATTTGGATCTTGGAAATGATTTAGAGCGTATGCAATTTAACCTTATGACAGATTTGGATTTAAGTAATAATACTAACCTAAAAGAGATATATGTTTTTAATTTATTTACATTAGAAAGGTTGAATATGCGTAATAATACTGCAGATAGTGTTACTATTTCATTGGGGCATAATAGCTTAGTTAATTATCCTTATAATGTATGCATAGAAGTTGATGATTATGTAGCGGCTACCAACGGCACGGCACCTTATGATAAATGGGCAATATACAATGCCTATAAACATTTTTTTAGCGACAACTGCGTGCTAAGCGTTGAAAAGTTTGTAGAGCAAAATTTTAAAATGTACCCCAACCCGGCAACAGATTATGTTACAATTGAACAAAAAGAAACCAATGTCGTAACCCTACAGGCGGTACAAATTTTAGACAGTTCGGGTAAATGGATACGTTCTGTAAAAGAGAATTTTAACCACATTGATGTTTCCGCTTTAAGTAAAGGTATGTATTTGTTCGTTATCCAAACCGATAAAGGCAACAAAACAGAAAAGATACTGATAAAATAAGC
>SMEI01000101.1_pt1 | contig 13670 bp, 9 predicted proteins | sample 2456321 | NCBI WGS metagenome assembly SMEI01 (sample SAMN10132588, study PRJNA489261) | soil metagenome | isolation source: day1 control-silt loam soil ammended with composted manure from dairy cow... | place: USA | collected 2015-05-01
TATTACATCAACTGCTGTGCAATCTGTAGCTGTAACTACTCAAAACAATGTTCCTGCAATAATTACAACTGCCAACGGAACTTTACAGTTAGAAGCTGCTGTTTTGCCTTCTACTGTTAGCCAAAATGTTACTTGGACCGTACAATCGGGAACTGCTTTTGCATCGGTTGATAATACTGGTTTAGTTACCGCAATTGCAGATGGAACAGCAACTATTCGTACTACTTCTGTTGCTGATACGTCAGTTTATGGAGAAATAACTATTACAGTTAATACTTCGTCTAACCCTTCGTGCAATGCTGTTACAACTATTGACGAAGATTTTGAAACCTTTACTACGTTTCCTGAAAATTGTTGGACATCTAACAAAACTGCTCCTATGGCTGATTTAGATGCTAATACCACCTCTGGAAGTCAGTTTATCAGTTTATATAGTTATATGACTGCAAACGATCCTATCTATCTTGTTACTCCGGAATTATCAACTATTGACGGAAATCATTTATTAGAATTTGATATTGTTTCAACAAATGCAACTTCATCAGATATCGAAGTGGGTACAATGACAGATAATACTGATTTTTCAACATTTGTCCCTGTTGGAACATCTTTCAACCCGACAGTAGGTACACATTCATCAGCTTACATTCCGGCAAATGCAGGTCATAAATATGTTGCTATTAAATTCACTTCTAACGGAGTACATCAAGCTGTATCCATTGACAACGTTAAATGGACAACAACTGCCGGCACACCTAAATTTGATACAAGTAAAGTCATTGTTTTCCCTAATCCTACTACAGGAATTTTTAATGTAGAAACACAATTAGATGTTAAACAAATTGACGTTTACAACTCTTTAGGGCAAAAAGTTTTAACAACTTCTAACAGACAAATTAATTTACAAACAGCTGCTAACGGTTTATATTTTGTAACTGTTAGTACACACGATGGTGCACAGGCATCTTATAAATTAATTAAAAAATAACCTCCCTAAAAAATCAATTATAAAAGAAGCTGGTAAAAAGACAGCTTCTTTTATAATTTTTTGATGTAAAAAATACAAGCTGATGCACAAAAAAATAAAAACTATTTTTTTTTCAATTTTTATTTTTTATTTAGATTTAATATAAATAAATTTGTTCCATTAATTTAAAATAATCTAATTATGAATAACATTTACTTCAACAAAAAACAATTAACATCTTTATGCTTATTAGCTATCGGGTTAGTTTCTTTTAATGCGAATAGTCAGTGTAGTGCTGTTGCAACTATTAACGAAACCTTTGATGGTATAACAGCTTTACCTTCATGCTGGACAAGTAATGCGACTGTTTACTTTATGGGAAATGATGGTGCTACACTTTACAGCGGGGGTGCTCCAACTTCTGGTGGAGTTATATATTTAATTTCTCCAGAATTATCAACAATTGATGGAAACCATTTATTAGAGTACGTTTTAACCACGGCAACTCCAAATAATAATGAGAACCTTGAAATAGGTACCATGAGCGATAATACTGATTATACCACATTTTCAGCTATAACAACTCCTACCCCTAACGGTGGTACATACACTACTACTGCGATTCCTGCAAATGCGGGACATAAATATATTGCTTTTAAATTTACTTATACAGGGGTACATCAAGGCGTTACGATAGACAATGTTGAATGGAAATCTGCTACTGCCAGTGCTCCTAAATTTGATACAAGTAAAGTAACTGTTTATCCTAACCCAACTACAGGGATTTTTAATGTAGAAACAGAGTTAGATGTTAAACAAATTGACGTTTATAATTCTTTAGGACAAAAAGTTTTATCAACTTCTAACAGACAAATTAATTTACAAACAGCTGCTAACGGTTTATATTTTGTTACAGTAATTACAAACGACGGTGCTCAGGCATCTTATAAATTGATCAAAAAATAAAACACAAAAAAGAAAACACAAAAAAGAAAAACCACTCAAAAATGAAATAGCCGGGCTTTAGGTCCGGCTATTTTTTTTAGGTTAAACTCCCAGCAATAATCGTTGTGTCTGAATGAATCTGAATCTCTTCTTCCTCTGTATTTTCAATGACTAATAAATCATTTGCTTTTAACAAGATTTCCTGTTGATTTACTTTTACTAAGGCTTCTTCTTTTGCAAATAAAAACTGAAAAGAATCCCGCTGATTCATAGTGCCGTTCAGTAAAAACACCTTTACATCTTTAATACTTTGATGCACCATTAAATTAAAATCGCTGCCTTTAGAATAAGAAATTATTTCATCGTTAGAATCGAATTTAAAAATTTCTTGTTTGGAATAATGTTCTTCTACCCTATTTCTTTGAATGTTCAAATCATTATCTAACATCACCAAAAAACGGTTGAAATTTTCAAATCTGGTAAAATATGATGGTTCTTTTTCAATAGACGCCGCACTTATCCGAAACAAAAAATTTCGTTCTGAATAATTCGATCCAGGCGGATAAATAAAATATTCATAGGTTTTACCCCCATCCCAACTATTCGCCTCGATATTATTTTTTGATATATGTGTGATCTTCATTTTAAATAATCTCCATTTTTTTCATGATGAATGTAGCGTTTTTATTTTGGCAGATGCCGTCTTTCAGCAAATAATCAAAATGGAGTTCATTGTTAATTATTTCCACTTCAAAACGTTTATTTATCATTGTTTCAGGGTGACGAGCGGTGGTTTGGCACACTTCTAAATCATGGGTAGCGATCATTCCCATTGCTTTTAACTGATGTAACTTTTCAATAACACCAATAGTTCCCGTCTTTTTATCGTCGGAGTTGGTTCCTTTTAAAATTTCGTCTAACAAAACAAAAACGGATTGATTTTCCGCTTCGGTGACAATCTGCTTTAATCGTTTTACTTCTGCGAAAAAGAACGATTCGCTATCAGAAAGCGAATCTGTCAACCGCATAGATACCCATAATGGCAACGGATCAACCGATGCCTGGGTACAATCAATCGGTGTGCCGGCATAACTTAAAACCAAATTAATACCCACAGTACGTAAAAACGTACTTTTACCGCTCATATTACTGCCCGTAAGTATCGCAAAATGTTTTTGTGAAAAGTCTATGGAATTACGAACGCGTTTTTCTTTTGAAATCAACGGATGTCCCAGATCATTGAACGATATTTTTGCTTGATGATTGAGTACCGGATATTGATATTCCGGATTATTGTAAGCAAAATTCGCCAAACTGTTTAACGATTCTATTTCCCCTATGATTTGAATCCAATCCCATAAATATTTTTGGTTTTTCACTTTCCATTCCACTACTTTTTTATGTACCCAAAAATGGTATTGAAACGTTCCGTTAAACGCAATAAAAATAAACAGATTGGCAACTGTATTCAATTTTTCAAACAAATTTGCCAGCTGATTTACAATTTTTGTTGCGCTTTGATTATCTGTTTTCAATCTACTCTGAATTTCGATTAATCCTTTTGATTGAAAAACAGTAGCCTCAAACACCTGAATCATTTTGGCATATTGCTGTAAACTATTGGCTATTTTATTGCTTTTACCTATTTCTTTAGAAATGTATTGCATTATTAATCCTGCCATTAATAAGTTCATCGAGAAGAAAAACATGGTTAATTTTGACGCCAGCGGATGCCAATCGAAAATCAGTGCGGTTAACGAGCCAATGAACAAAACGGGAATGACAACTGCCAGTAACAAAAATAGTTTGTTGGGTTTGTCTATTGCAGACGATGTCCAGTTTTTAATTGCCGCATCTTCTTGTTCTGTGGTATCTGCCAACTGTGCTAATGTTTGAAAATGCTGACGAAAATCAATCATTCCGGTTAATTCTTTTATAGCTTCTTGTTTGTTTTTGATGATTTCCTGAGGAGGAATACTTTGCAAATCCTTGGCTAATTGTTTTTTTCCTAAAGACGTTCCGGTGCGGTTAAGAAACTGAAAAATGGAGTTTTTACCGAATAAATCCAAATCATACGAATAAGCGTGTTGCGGGTTTTGAAACTCCGCACCGTCATTAAACGTTTTTGTACCCGCTAAAAAAGCAGCTTCGTCATCGTTGATTTTTTTTAAGGTATTGTGGTATTTTATTTTTGCCTGTAATTTCAGATATACATTTACCGCAACAATAAAAAACACTACCAAACCAAACGCCCACCAACCTAATGATTCGTTGCGTTGATACATCATTAAATAAAAAAGATAAATTGCTGCTGCCAGCAAAATAATTCTTGACCAACTTAACCAAATTGCTTTTTGTTTTAGTTTAGACAGGATTTTTTGCTGCTGTTTGCTGATATCAGAATACATGATTATTTTTTGCTTAAAAGTACTTACAAAAAACCATCTCGCAATTGAGATGGTTTCTATTATCAAAAATTATTTTATTTTCTTGCTCTGCGTTCTCTTGCAATTAGCGTATTTTTCATTAACATGGCAATAGTCATAGGACCTACACCACCCGGAACAGGTGTAATCCACGATGCCTTTTGTGCAACCTCATCAAACGCCACATCACCTTTAATTACGTAGCCTTTTGCATTGGTTTCATCGGCAACACGGGTAATACCAACATCTACAATCACTGCTCCTTCTTTAATCATTTCTGCTTTTAAAAATTCAGGAACACCTAAAGCTGTAATCACAATATCGGCTTCGCGGGTAATTGCTTCAATGTTTTGAGTTGCCGAATGTGTTAACGTAACCGTTGCATTGCCAGGATAGGCTTTACGGCTCATTAGCAAGCTCATTGGTTTACCAACAATGTTTGAACGACCAATTACTACTACATTTTTACCTTTGGTTTCAATTTTATTACGCTCTAACAACTGTAAAATACCAAAAGGAGTTGCCGGAATAAAAGACTCCAACTCTAATGCCATACGACCGAAGTTTTCCGGGTGGAAACCATCTACATCTTTATCAGGATCAACGGCGTTTAAAACTTTCTGTTCGTCGATATGTTTTGGTAAAGGCAACTGAACGATAAATCCGTCGATATCGTCGTTATTGTTCAATTCATTTATTTTTGCTAACAACTCTTCTTCTGTTGTTTCTTCGGGCAAGGAAACCAACGTGGAATCAAAACCAATTTTTTCGCAGGTTTTTACTTTACTGCCTACATAAGTTAAACTTGCACCGTTGCTCCCTACTAAAACCGCTGCTAAATGCGGAACTTTTTCTCCACGCGCCTTAATTTGAGCTACTTCGGCAGCAATTTCATTTTTAATTTCTTCCGATACTTTTTTACCGTCTAATAATTGCATGTTGTTGTTGTTTGTCGTTATTGTTTTGTTAAGGATACTCTGATAAAGTAAAATAGCTTTGATATGAAATTTAAAACCTACAAGGTTATTGGAAACCTTGCAGGATTTATTTAGATTTTTAAAATTTTCGAAAAAATTATTTCATTCCCATACCTTTCATCTGCCCCATCATTCGCATCAGGTTTTTGCCTTGAGCACCTTGCATCATCTTCATCATTTTACCCATTTGGTCAAACTGTTTCAACAATTGATTTACTTGTTGTACATCGGTTCCGGAACCTTTGGCAATGCGTTGTTTGCGTTTTACATCTAAAAGCGACGGTTTTTTACGCTCGGCAGGTGTCATTGAATGAATGATCGCTTCGATGTGTTTAAAAGCATCATCTTCTATTTCAACATCTTTCAACGCTTTACCCACACCGGGAATCATTCCTACGAGGTCTTTCATCGATCCCATTTTTTTCACTTGCTGGATCTGACTTAGGAAATCGTCAAAACCGAATTCGTTTTTGGCAATTTTCTTTTGGATCTTTCGGGCTTCTTCTTCATCATATTGTTCCTGTGCACGCTCTACTAAAGAGATTACGTCACCCATACCCAAAATACGGTCTGCCATACGATCGGGGTAGAACACATCAATTGCATCCATTTTCTCGCCCGTACCGATAAACTTAATTGGTTTGTTTACGATAGATTTAATCGAAATCGCTGCTCCACCACGCGTATCACCGTCTAATTTTGTAAGAACAACCCCGTCAAAATTCAATCGGTCGTTAAATGCTTTTGCCGTATTCACGGCATCTTGCCCTGTCATGGAATCAACTACAAACAAAGTTTCGTGCGGTTTTATGGCTGCATGTACATTGGCAATCTCGTTCATCATTTCCTCGTCAATCGCCAAACGACCGGCTGTATCGACAATGACCACGTTGAAACCGTTTTTCTTAGCATGTTCAATGGCGTTGGTTGCAATAGAAACAGCGTTTTTGTTTTCAGGTTCAGAATATACCTCTACACCAATCTGATCTCCCACCACGTGCAATTGGTTAATAGCCGCCGGACGGTAGATATCACAAGCAACTAATAATGGTTTTTTATTCTTTTTTGTTTTTAAGAAGTTCGCTAATTTTCCGGAAAAAGTGGTTTTACCCGAACCTTGTAAACCCGACATTAAAATAACAGACGGATTTCCTGAAAGATTGATTCCGGCAACATCTCCACCCATTAATTCGATTAATTCGTCTTTAACGATTTTAACCATTAATTGTCCCGGTTGCAAGGTCGTCAATACATCCTGACCAATGGCTTTTTCTTTTACGCGATTGGTAAAATCTTTGGCAATCTTAAAATTAACATCGGCATCTAATAAGGCACGACGCACTTCTTTTAAGGTTTCGGCTACATTGACTTCTGTAATTTTTCCGTGACCTTTTAATATATGAAAGGCTTTGTCTAATTTATCGCTTAAATTATCGAACATACTTTTTCTTATTGAAACTAAACCGCAAATATACAATAATTTTAGATTTTGTTTGTTAGATGATTGATGTTAGTTTTTATGATGTAAAATAAAGTACTTTTTTAATGAATCCATTTGATATTACTTAAAAAATTATGAGACGCTGACCCGAGCTTGCGAATTGTACGAAGTAAAACAAGTTCAGCGTGACAAACAAATGCCGCTCTTACGAACGGCATTTGTTTGTCAAATTTTCAAAACTTATTTTGCATCGTGTTTAGGAAGTGAAGCTAAAATTAAATTTACCATAGGTATTAAAAATAAAAATTTATTTATACCCGCATCGTTTAAACGCCTAAAACCAAGTGATATACCAACTGGAAGTAGGATAACATAAGTCCAAATTTTACCCAAATATTCTATACCAGTAATTCCAGACAGTATACCACTAAAAAAACTACTTATGAACATAAATAGATAAAAAATCCAAAATTCTTTTATAGATGATTTACCAGTAAAGTCTAAAATTTTCTTAAAGGGTGTTATTATATATCTCATTTTTTTACAAATTAAAAGTTAACACATTCTATACTAAATTTATATCTATATACAGAGATGAAAAAATTATTTTGGGGTTGGTTGTAACGTTTTTTGGCTTTCATACCACGCTTCGCCACCACAATTCTCCCAAGCACAATATCCAAAATTTTCTGCTACACAATTCATACCTGCAAAACTACATACCAATTTTTCAATTAAATTCATAGCTTGTATTTTATCAACAGTACATTTGCGCAATCCTTCATAGTTACAAGGATAACTTGAACCACCCGAATAAGTAGTAACAAGCGTTGTTTCTCCCTCATGAATAACCCACAGCCCTTCAACAACATCGTCGATAATTAATTCGATCCTACCATTTATTTTACCGTTTTTAGCTTCATAATAACTTGTGAAGTCTTCAACCGAATCAGTAGGAATAGGTTCTTCAAATACAAATCTATATTCTAACTTGTAATGCTCTTTTAAATCGTTAACTAATGTTCCTTTGTTAACCATATAAAATTCGCCAGTAGTTATAACAAACTCACCTGCTTTAGCTACTAAATTTGTTTCTTTTGCAGCTTGATTTTCTGTCAAAACTTCATCGTTAGTGCAAGCATATAAACCTACTCCTAAAAAAATTGCTCCTAAAAAACTCAATGTAATTTTTCTAATTTTTTTCATTTGTATTTATTTAAAAATTATTGAGTTGCTAAAAAAAAAAAAATGAGATATTCAAATATTTTTAAACTATTTATTAAAGCAAATAAAAAAACGTCATAAATTTAAAATTAATGACGTTTTAAAAATAATTAATTTAACGTTTTACATTCTATTCGGAACATCAATTCCTAACAGACTGAAAGCATTTTTAATAGTCTGCCCTACTTTAGCTGACAATTGTACACGGAATACTTTTTTGTTTTCATCTGTTTCTCCTAAAATAGAAACCGACTGATAAAACGAGTTGTATTCTTTTACCAGATCATACGTGTAATTGGCAATTAATGCCGGACTGTACGTTTTTGCTGCCTGCTGAATTACTTCTGGAAACTGTGCGATTATTTTTATTAACTCTTTTTCTTTTTCGTGAAGAGATTTCTCGACTTCGTTCGAAATTACAGAATTATAATCAAAATCTGCTTTACGTAAAATAGACTGGATACGTGTATAGGTGTACTGAATGAACGGACCTGTGTTTCCTGCAAAATCAACCGATTCTTTAGGATCGAACAAAATACGTTTTTTAGGATCTACCTTTAAAATATAATATTTCAATGCACCTAAACCAATTGTTTGGTACAACGTGTTTTTCTCCTCTTCGCTTAATCCTTCTAATTTTCCTAATTCTTCAGAAATTTCTCTGGCAGTAACGGTCATATCACTCATTAAATCATCGGCATCAACAACGGTTCCTTCACGCGATTTCATTTTACCCGAAGGTAAATCTACCATTCCATACGACAAGTGAAATAAATGTTCTGCCCAATCGTAACCTAATTTTTTAAGGATCAGGAACAATACTTTAAAGTGATAATCCTGTTCGTTACCAACAGTGTAAACCATTCCGCCAACATCAGGAAAATCTTTTACCCGTTGAATGGCTGTACCAATATCTTGCGTTATGTAAACCGAAGTTCCGTCTGAACGCAACACCAGTTTTTCGTCTAAACCATCGGCAGTTAAATCAATCCAAACCGAACCGTCTTCTTTTTTATAGAAAATTCCTTTTGCCAAACCTTCATCCACTACATCCTTCCCCAACAAATAGGTATTGCTTTCGTAATAATTACAGTCGAAATCTACACCGATGTTTTTATAAGTCGCCTCGAAACCTTCATAAACCCAACTGTTCATTTTTTTCCACAGGTTAACCACGTGCTCATCGCCAGCTTCCCATTTACGAAGCATTTCCTGAGCTTCTAAAATTAATGGCGCTTGTTTTTTGGCTTCGTCTTCGGTCAAACCTTTTTCAATTAATTGGTTGATTTCTAATTTGTAAGCTTTATCAAATTCCACATAATAATTACCCACCAGCTTATCTCCTTTTAACCCGGTAGATTCTGGTGTTGCATTGTTTCCGAATTTTTCCCAAGCCAGCATTGATTTACAGATATGAATTCCACGATCGTTAATAACCTGTGTTTTATATACTTTTTTACCAGCTGCTTTTAAAATTTGAGCCACCGAATAACCCAACAGCACATTACGAACGTGTCCCAAATGTAGAGGTTTATTGGTATTTGGTGATGCGTATTCTACCATTACCGCCTTTTCGTTTTCTTTTTGAGTAGAAAATCCAAAGATTGCATCGTTTAAAATACCATTGAAAAATTGTGTATAATATTTATCATCAATCACGATGTTTAAAAAGCCCTGAACCACATTGAATTTTGAAACCAAATCAACATTCTCTGTCAGAAAGGTTCCAATTTTTGTTCCTATTTCAACAGGATTTCCTTTCAACTGTTTAACCAGTGGAAAAACAACCATAGTAACATCTCCTTCAAAATCTCGTCGCGTAGCCTGAAATTCCACTTTATCAATTGTTAAATCGAATAATTGCTGAACTGCCTGCTGTATATACGGCGTTAAAATTTCTTGTAAAGACATTGTATGATTTTTTAAATTATTAAGATGCAAAGATAAAACTTTTAGTTGTTTTACCATTTATTAAAAATAACCGAATGTTTTTTCTTTATGGTGTAACATTTTAATCTAAACATAGACTAATTCATCAAACAATAATTAAGGTAATACATTACCTTATCTGATACAAAATACCAACAATAATGAAAAAAAAGTATTTAACCCTGTCATTTATTATGGCTGTTTCTGCAAGTTCCTGGGCGCAACAACCCACAAGCGGTAACGGAATAATAAAAGGAAAGATTACCGAGAAGACCACTAATGAACCTGTGGGTTTTGCATCGGTTGCCATTTCAGCAAACGGACAAATTATTTCGGGCGATTTAACCGATGAAGACGGAACGTTTACCATTAACAACCTGCCAAATACTGCGGTGGAATTCTCGGTAGAATACATTGGGTTTAAAACCTATAAGCACACAGTGAATTTATCTGCCCAAAAAATGGTTGATTTGGGAACAATTGCTTTAGAAACCGATGAAGAAGTTTTGGAAACATTAGTTATTGATGCAGAACGCAGCACTATGGAACAATTGGTTGACCGAAAAGTGATCCGTGTGGGAAAAGATTTATCTACCGCCGGTGCATCAGCTTCGGATATCATGAACAACATTCCGTCGGTTAACGTAGATCAAGATGGAAATATTTCCATGCGGGGCAATCAAAATGTACGTGTTTTAATCGATGGAAAACCCACGCAATTAGATCCTAAAACCTTGCTGAAACAAATTCCGTCTAACGCAATCGACAAAATTGAACTTATCACCAATCCATCGGCAAAATACAATCCGGAAGGAATGTCGGGGATGATTAATTTTGTGTTGAAGAAAAACATGCAGGATGGTTTTAACGGAAGCTACAACGGAAACATCACGTTTGCAAAAGTTCCTAAGTTTAATCAGGGTATCGATTTGAATTACCGCAAAGGGAAAGTGAACTTTTTCGGGAACTACAATTATTCTGATCAAAAAACATTTAACGATGGGGTGATGACACAGTTAGATGATATGAGCGAGCAACGTTTTGATATAGTAAACGACAATAAAACGCACACCTTTAAGGTAGGATTCGATGTGTATGCTAACGATAAAAACACGTTTTCATTTTACACCAATCAAACATACGCTGACGGAATTGGTATGGTGGGCAACACTATTTTTTACCCTAACAATCCCTTGTTTCTGCAGACCGACCAATATGAAGGATCTAATCAGTCGCAAATTTACAATGCCGCTTATAAGAAATTGTTCGCTACAGCCGGACAAACGTTAGATTTCGAAGTAAATTACAGCAAGACCAACAACGATCAGGGTGGAAATTTTGATATTTTAAACCAAGGTACTAATCCCTACACAGATTATAGCGACAATACGGTTGATGCTGTTCAGGCGAATTTAGATTACGTACATCCATTTAACGAAAAAACAAAGTTAGAAGTAGGTGCTGAATACCGCAACACCGGTATTGACAATACATACACAACCACAAATACGTTAGGCAAGCCTGCCAGTTTTGAATACAATGTAGATATAGCGTCGGCTTATGCTACTTTTGGTTCAAAGTATGACAAATGGGGTTATCAAATTGGTGCCCGCTTAGAAAAGTATAAGGTAGAAGCTAATTACATCATTGGTACAGAACCGGCCGATTTTAAAGACGATTATTTAACCGTTTATCCATCTGCCTTTTTAAGCTATACGCCTACCCAAACCGATTTTTTCCAAATTAGTGCCAGTAGAAGAGTTGACCGACCAAATGTTTGGCAAACCAGACCTATTCGCGATTACAGTACACCACGCGTAGTGCAGATTGGTAATCCGGAATTGAAACCGCAGTTTACCAATTCGTTAGAATTTAATTACACCAAGGTTTTTGGCGTAAAGGGGAGCGCTACTTTCGGAGCTTATTACCGAATGATTAACGACCCTATTGAACGTACATTTTATTTAGATACTTCATCTCCCGAAGCCATTGCCGAAAAGAAAATGGTCATGAGTTACGGAAACTTTGACGAATCTACCGCTTACGGTGCCGAATTATCTTCTAACTATAAAATTACAAAATGGTGGGATATTCAGCCAAGTGTGGAATATTATTTCAGAAATCAACGAGGGATTGTTACGGTTTTAAACCCTGACACGAACGAAGGCGAACTACAACAACGAGAAATTGACAACGGTGTTTTTAATGCCCGAATGAATAATAATTTCAAAATTACCAATGCATTCCGTGCCTCCTTATTCGGATTTTATCGTGGCGATGCCAAAGACATTAACGGAACCATGAAAGCCATGTATAAGATGGATGCCGGATTGCGTTACAGCTTCTGGGAAAATAATGCCAATGTAAGCTTGCGTTTCAACGATGTGTTTAATACCATGAAAGCAAGTTTTGAAGGCGATGCCCCTTACCCGCAAACAGGTGTATTTACCTGGGAAAGCCAATCATTATTTGTTGGTTTCCAATATATGTTTGGCAGCGGAAAGAACCGTGCCTTGCAACGTAAAGCCCGTGACAAAAACGAAGTTCAAAACTCCGGCGGATTCTTTTAATATACAAAAACCGATTGAATGTTCTTCAATCGGTTTTTTTATGCTGATACGATTCTATACTTAATCAACTCGTTTTAAAATAAGTATAAAAAAACCCGATACTTTTTATTTATCGGGATCTCTTTTTTATATTATTAGAAGTTAACTGACGGACAATCGCACTTATAATTACTTTCTCTACATAAGAAATTAAACCCAAGTGTTAGCTGATGAAATCCTCCATTAGCAAAACGTACGTCTCCAAACTGGTGAGAATACGTATAGCCAACCAAAATGTTTTTAAACTTAACCCCTAAAATTGGCGAAACTGAATGATAGCCTTGTTTTTTTACTTCATCTCCGCTATCTTTCATATATTCTACCTGATCAAACATTGTTCTGTAAGAAATACCTGCAAAAAATTGTCCGTTAGAAAATTCCTTATACATTTTCAAGTTCAAATCTAACATTTTTTCCTGTGTTTCTTCAGTATATTGAAACAACATAGATGGTTCCCAAGAAAATCCTTGGTCTCTGTACGATCTATATCCTCTATTTTTAGAAAACACATATCCTGCTGACACAATATACTTTCTTAAATTATCACTTTCTATATCCGAATAAATTTCACGATCCGAAGTAATTAAATTCTTAACTGTTGCATGTGCATAGAAATCTAAAAAGTGGTAAGACAACCCTGCGTCAACATTAAAATAATTGTATTTTAATTCACTACCGTTTACAGACGGATCAAATCCATGCCCCCACTCGGTTTGATCTAATTGAGAATTCACCATTCCTGCACTTACACCAAAAGACAATTTATTTAAATCATAATCGCTACGTGAAAAGGTAATATGATGAGCATAGGTTAATTTAGCCCCAACTTGTTTGTGATATCCATTTCTATCGTTAAATGCGATAATACCAACACCTGATCTTTCGGAAAGTGCCGTATTAAAACTGGCAGTCTGCAAAGCAGGTGCGTCTTTTTCACCAAACCATTGCTGGCGTGCCGTTAAACGAACTTTTGCACAATTGGCAATACCTGCCATTGAAGGGTGAATTAAATAATAGTTATCTGTTAAATAATCTTGATACACAGAAATCCCTTCTTGTGCATTACTTATTTGTGATACAAATAATGAAGATATAACAACTAATAAAGATTTAGTAAATATATTCATAAATTCTTTTTTTCTCTTTAGAAAT
>SMEI01000133.1_pt1 | contig 13022 bp, 11 predicted proteins | sample 2456321 | NCBI WGS metagenome assembly SMEI01 (sample SAMN10132588, study PRJNA489261) | soil metagenome | isolation source: day1 control-silt loam soil ammended with composted manure from dairy cow... | place: USA | collected 2015-05-01
TTAAGTAGTTAAATATAGTGAATTCTATATTAATCACCTAATAATCAATCCATTATTTATATAAAAAAACCGCCTCAGTTGTGAGACGGCTTCTTTTTAATGCTTTAACTTCACTACAAAAGCATCGGGATATTTTGAAATTATTTTCTTTAATAAATGTTCTGCTTCTATCTTGTGTTTAAAATTGCCCACTACCAACTTAAATTTAGGGTTTGCAAAAATTATGGTAGCATCAATTTCCGGATATTGGGCAGTGAAATCTTTATACAAAGTTTCTACATCTTCTTTTAAGCCGTTTTTTAACTGAACCGAAAAGTTGGTGTATAACGAAAACTGGTTGTTTTGGCTCATTTTACGGTCTAATAATAAATCAATGGTTTTTTGATCGTTGGTTTCCGTTACATTTATTTGAGCGTGAGATTTTACAACCGGTAAATTTGTTAAAATTAATATAATAAAAACTTTATAAAATCTTAATTTATTCATTATGAGTTATTTTTCAACAAAAATAAAAAATATTCGCCAATACACAATTTAAGAATTTATTTAGAATTGTTATAAATTAACTTTTGGTTTTTATTCCGCTTTCTTTAGTGCGTCTTATGTTGTATTTTTGTCACAGTTTATAAATAAGGTATGATGTACTCTACGATAAAGAGTAGAGGAAATCATGTCAAAATTAGTTGATAATCATTTTTTTAACTATGAAAAAAGTGGGTAACCATACTTCGTTTTCAAGGATTCTTTTCTTGTGTTTAACATTTGTGTTAACATTTTCTACAGGATCTTTTGCTCAAGATGTTGCAAAAGGTAAAGAGTTATTTAATGCAAACTGTGCGGCTTGTCATAAGCTGGATGCTAATTCTACCGGGCCCGCGTTAAGGGGGGTTGTAGATCGCCATCCAACTGAGTGGTTGCATAACTGGATTAAAAACAGTTCGGGTTTAATAAAATCTGGAGATGCAGCAGCAGTAAAATTGTTTAATGAGTGGAATAAAGTTCCAATGAACTCTTTCCCTAACTTATCTGATGAAGATATCGATAACATTATCGCTTATACATCAGAACCAAAACCAGAGCCATCGGTTGCACAAACGCCAACTCAAGGCGGTGGGGTATCGGCTTCAGGTGGCGTTTCTGAAATTGTTGTTTTAGGCGGTTTGGTTGTTGTGCTTGCAATGCTGGTAATTATGCTGGTAATGGTAAGAAAGGTATTAAACAAAGTAGCCGATAAAAATAACCTAACCGTTCAGGAAACAAAATCATTGCCAATTTGGAAAGCTTTTGTTAAAAACCAATTCTTGGTAATAACTTCTGTTGTGGTATTAATGTTGGCAGGTGCGTATTTTGCCTTTGGATTTATGATGCAGGTGGGGGTTGATCAAAACTATCAGCCAATCCAGCCAATTCATTTCTCGCATAAGATTCACGCAGGTGAAAACGGTATCGATTGTAAGTACTGTCACTCTTCAGCAAGAACATCAAAAACTTCAGGTATTCCTTCTATGAATGTTTGTATGAATTGTCATAAGAACATTACAGAGTTTACAGGAAGTGCAGATTCTACTTATGTAGATTACAGCAAAGAGTTCTACACAGCTGAAATTCAGAAGATCTATCAGGCAGTAGGCTGGGATCCAGCAACGCAATCATATACAGGTAAAGAACAACCGGTTAAATGGGTTCGTATCCACAATTTACCTGACTTTGTGTACTTTAACCACTCTCAACACGTTTCAGTTGCAGGTTTAGAATGTCAAACTTGTCACGGACCGGTTGAATCTATGGAGATCATGAAACAACACTCTCCGTTAACAATGGGTTGGTGTGTGAACTGTCACCGTGAAACAGAAGTAAACGTTAAAGATAACGAGTACTATGCTAAAATTCACGAAGAATTATCTAAAAAGTATGGTGTTGAGAAATTAACAGCAGCACAGTTAGGTGGTTTAGAATGTGGTAAATGTCACTATTAATAATAATTTAAGAAGCTAATATATATATACAATGGCATCAAACAAAAAATACTGGAAAAGTGTTGAGGAGCTTAACGAAAACAGTTCTATTGTTGAGAGGCTAGGAAACAATGAGTTTGTTGAAGAAATTCCAACAGAGGATTTTCTTGGGGATAAAAACACTTTGTCTTCTTCATCAACATCTCGTAGAGACTTTTTGAAATACGTTGGTTTTTCAACAGCTGCAGCTTCTTTAGCAGCTTGTGAGGGACCGGTGAAAAAGTCTATTCCTTATGTATTTCAACCAGAAGAAATCGTTCCTGGTGTTGCAGATTTCTACGCAACTACAGTTGCTGATGGTTTTGATTTCGTAAACGTGTTAATTAAAACACGCGAAGGTCGTCCTATTAAAGTAGAGAATAACTTTATGGAGAACGCGTTAACAGGTGCAAACGCACGTGTACACGCTTCTGTATTGTCTTTATATGATAGTTTACGTTTAAAGCAGCCAAAAATTGACAATAAAGCTGCTTCATGGTCTGATGTTGATCAAAAGATTAAAGCAAGTTTAACAAGTGCCACAGGACAAATTATTTTGTTAACAAACACTATGGCATCGCCTTCTACAGATAAGTTAATTGCAGAATTTAAAGCTACTTATCCGGCTGCTAAACACGTTGTGTACGACGCAATTGGATCAGATGCTGCTTTAGATGCCTATGAGCAAGCTTACGGCGAACGTGCATTGGCTGACTACAACTTTGGAAAAGCAGATGTAATTGTTTCTGTAGGTGCTGATTTCTTAGGAGATTGGCAAGGGGGCGGATACGACAGTGAATATGCTAAAGGACGTGTTCCTAAAAACGGGAAAATGTCTAAGCACATTCAAATCGAAGCGAATATGTCTTTAGCCGGTGCAAATGCCGATAAACGTATTCCTTTAACCGTTGTAGAGCAAAAGTTAGCTTTAGTTAAAATATACAATATTGTTACAGGTAATGCTGTATCAGTTGGAAATACAGTTGCCGATGCTGAAATTACAAAAGCGGCACAACAATTAAAAGCAGCAGGTACAAACGGAGTATTGGTATCTGGTTTAGACGATGTAAATGCACAATTATTAGTATTTGCAATCAACCAGGCATTAGGCTCCCAAGCATTTAACCCTGCACAGCCTAAATACGTTCGTGGCGGTAACAATAAAGAAGTTGCACAATTAGTAAAAGATATGAACGCTGGTTTGGTACACACTTTAATTATGAGTGGCGTAAACCCGGTTTATACATTAGCTAACGGTGATGCTTTTGCAGAAGGATTGAAAAAAGTTAAACTTTCTGCTGCCTTTACACTACGTGAAGATGAAACAGCTTCATTGACAAACATTGCAGCTGCTGCACCACACTATTTAGAATCTTGGGGAGATGTTCAAATGAAAAAAGGACATTACTCAATTATGCAGCCAACAATTCGTCCGTTATTCAATACAAAACAATTCCAGGAAGGATTATTAACTTGGTTAGGTAAAACAGCATCTTACTATGATTATTTAAAATCAGCAGGTGCAGGTTATACTAACGGTAAATCTTGGAACCAATTGGTACACGATGGTTTTGTTGCAACAGAAATTACAGGTTCAGCAACCGCATCAGCTGATTTTAACGGAGCAGCTTCGGCATTAGCTTCCTCTAAAAAAGCTGCCGGATTAGAATTGGTATTGTATCCAAAAACAGGTATGGGAGACGGTCAGCAGGCAAACAACCCTTGGTTACAAGAGTTCCCTGACCCAATTACCCGTGTGTCTTGGGATAACTATGTTACTGTTTCTAAAGCCGACGCTGAAGCATTAGGTATTGAAAACCGTAATGTGGCAAACGGAGCATTAAATGGTTCGTATGTTACCTTAAAAGTTGGTGATGCTGTATTAGAAAACGTTCCTGCTTTTATCCAACCGGGTCAGGCAAAAGGAACAGTAGGTTTAGCGTTTGGTTACGGACGTAAATCTGCTTTAAAAGAAGAAATGCAGGTTGGTGTTAATGCTTACAAATTATATAAAGATTTCAACAATACCCAAAGTGTTACTGTAGAGAAAACTTCTGGCGAGCATGAATTTGCTTGTGTGCAGTTACAAAGAACCTTAATGGGACGTGGTGATATTGTTAAAGATACTACTTTAGAAATCTTTAATACACAAAAAGCGAATGTTTGGAATGAGAAACCACACGTTTCAATAGATCACCAGGCGGTAGAAGCTTCTACTGTTGATATTTGGGAATCTTTTGACCGTTCAGTAGGGCATCATTTCAATTTATCAATCGACTTGAACTCTTGTACAGGTTGTGGTGCTTGTGTGATTGCTTGTCACGCAGAAAACAATGTACCTGTTGTGGGTAAAGACGAAGTAAGAAGATCACGTGATATGCACTGGTTACGTATCGATAGATATTATTCATCAGAAGATACCTTTGCAGCAGACGTTGATAAAAAAGAAGGTTTCTCTGGTTTATTTGGAGATAATGGTTCTTTAGGTGGTTTTGGCGAATTAGAACATCCGGCAGATAACCCGCAAGTGGTATTCCAACCGGTAATGTGTCAGCACTGTAACCACGCACCTTGTGAAACAGTTTGCCCGGTTGCGGCAACATCTCACGGTCGTCAAGGGCAAAACCATATGGCATATAACCGTTGTGTGGGTACTCGTTACTGTGCAAACAACTGTCCTTATAAAGTACGTCGTTTCAACTGGTTCTTGTACAATCAAAACGATGCGTTCGATTATCACATGAATGATGATTTAGGACGTATGGTATTAAATCCTGATGTTAATGTACGTTCACGCGGGGTTATGGAAAAATGTTCTTTATGTATCCAAATGACACAAGCAACAATTTTAAAAGCTAAGAGAGAAGGAAGAGCTGTAAACAGCAACGAATTCGAAGTGGCTTGTTCTGCGGCGTGTACTTCAGGCTCAATGGTCTTTGGTGATCTTAATAACAAAGAATCAGAAGTAGCTAAATTGTACGATGATGATAGAAGATATCATTTGTTAGAGCATTTAGGAACAAAACCAAATGTGTTCTACCACGTAAAAGTTAGAAATGTATAAGTATAGTATTAATTAAGAAACATTATAAAGGATTATGTCGTCACATTACGAAGCACCCATTAGAAAACCTTTAGTTCTTGGTGATAAAACTTATCACGATGTAACGGTAGATGTTGCTAGACCTGTTGAAACCAGAGCCAATAAACAATGGTGGACTGTTTTCACAATTGCTTTAATTGCATTCCTTTGGGGAGCCGGTTGTATGGTTTATACAATTGGGACAGGTATTGGTACATGGGGATTAAATAAAACAGTAGGCTGGGCTTGGGATATCACCAACTTTGTTTGGTGGGTAGGTATCGGGCACGCCGGTACACTTATCTCGGCGGTATTATTATTATTCCGTCAAAAATGGAGAATGGCAATTAACCGTTCTGCAGAGGCAATGACCATTTTCTCGGTAGTTCAGGCAGGTTTGTTCCCAATTATCCACATGGGGCGTCCTTGGTTGGCTTACTGGGTATTACCGATGCCAAACCAGTTCGGATCGTTATGGGTAAACTTTAACTCGCCCTTATTATGGGACGTATTCGCGATCTCAACGTACTTATCTGTATCATTAGTTTTCTGGTGGACAGGTTTATTACCAGATTTCGCTATGTTACGCGATAGAGCGGTAACACCATTTGCAAAAAGAATTTATTCAACTTTATCATTCGGATGGTCGGGTCGTGCAAAAGACTGGCAACGTTTTGAAGAAGTTTCATTAGTATTGGCAGGTTTGGCAACACCATTGGTACTTTCGGTACACACTATTGTATCTATGGACTTTGCTACCTCTGTGATTCCTGGATGGCATACCACCATTTTCCCTCCATATTTCGTTGCGGGAGCAATTTTCTCAGGATTTGCAATGGTAAATACCTTGTTGATCATTATGCGTAAAGTGGTAAGTTTAGAAGATTACATCACTATTCAGCATATCGAGTTAATGAACATCGTTGTAATGATTACAGGTTCCATTGTAGGGGTTGCTTATATTACAGAGTTGGTTATTGCTTGGTATTCAGGAGTAGAGTATGAACAGTACGCATTCTTAAACCGTGCAACAGGACCTTACGCTTGGGCATACTGGATGATGATGACATGTAACGTGTTCTCGCCGCAGATAATGTGGTTCAAAAAAATCCGTACGTCAATCTTTGTATCATTCATTATCTCAATTGTAGTAAATATCGGTATGTGGTTTGAGCGTTTCGTTATTATCGTAACCTCATTACACCGCGATTATTTACCATCGTCTTGGACCATGTTCCAACCAACATTTGTTGATGCGGGTATTTATATCGGAACCATTGGATTTTTCTTTGTATTGTTCTTATTATATTCAAGAACATTCCCTGTAATTGCACAGGCAGAGGTTAAAACAATCTTGAAATCTTCTGGCGAAAAATATAAAAGAGAAAGAGAAAACGGAGACCATTCACATAATCATTAATAAGTTATGAGTACAAAAGTTATACACGTATTATACAACGATGATGATGTATTAATGGATGCAGTAAAAACAACCAGAGCTGCACATCATCATATCGAAGAGGTTTACACGCCTTTTCCTGTACACGGTTTAGATAAAGCAATGGGATTAAAACCAACGCGTTTAGCAATCTGTTCTTTTATTTACGGATTATGTGGTTTATCTTTCGCTACCTATATGATGAATTACATCATGATTCAGGATTGGCCACAAGATATTGGTGGTAAACCAAGTTTTAGTTATATTCAGAATATGCCTTCATTTGTGCCTATTATGTTTGAATTAACAGTGTTTTTTGCAGCCCACTTAATGGTAATTACCTTCTTTTTAAGAAGTAGATTATGGCCATTTAAACAAGCTGAAAACCCTGATGTTAGAACAACTGATGACCATTTTTTAATGGAAGTTGCTTTACACGGTGATGAAAACGAAGCTGTAGAATTCTTTAAAAATACTGGTGCAGTAGAAGTTAAAGTAATCGATAAACAATAGTAGTAGAATGAAGACTTTATATAAAATAGTTGCGTTAGTAGGATTTTCAGCATTAGCTACATCTTGTTTTAATAAGGAAAAACCAAATTATCAGTATTTTCCTAATATGTACGAGTCTGTGGCTTATGAAACCTATTCAGAATCAAGCGCATTTAAAAACGGAAAAGAAGGTCAGGTACCGGCACAAGGATCTATTCCTCGTGGCTTTACACCTGAAGAGTACCCAAATACTCCGGAAGGATTAGCTTTGGCAAAAGCCAATTTAAAATCACCTTTAGATTCAATCTCTGAAGGAGATATGACAAAAGCAAAAGAATTATTTACGATCTATTGTGCAATTTGTCATGGCGATGCCGGCGATGGAAAAGGTAATTTAGTTAAGAGAGAAAAATTCCTGGGAGTACCAAACTACGCTGAACGTGAATTGACAGAAGGTGGAATTTACCACGTGGTAACGTACGGATTAAACGCAATGGGATCACATAAAAACCAGATGTCTCAACACGAAAGATGGTTGGTATCGGCTTATGTGCTAAAATTGAAATCGGAATTATAATTGTAAAACTTATTTGAAAGTTTAGATATGTACACATTTTCAAGCAAATTAAAAACCTTTTCGTTTATATTAATGGCTTTGGGTATCATAGGAATTGTTTATGGATTTCTTGCTACACCAAAAACAACTGAAGAGGTTGAAGTAATTTTAAGCGAGCAACATCACGGTGGTCACGACTCGCACGAAGCACATGCAGCACCGGCACACGGCGATGCAAATGCGCACGGCGATGCACACAACGCTGACGTTCAACACCATGAACACCAAAAACATTTAGAGCACGTTTTACATCAAATGCAGAACAAGCCATGGGCAGCCGTTTATGTTGGGTGTATCTTTTTTATGTTGATTGCTTTAGGAATTTTTACCTTTAATCAAATTCAATACGCGTCATCGGCAGGTTGGTCTCCGGTTTTATTCCGTGTAATGGAAGGGCTTTCGGCTTATTTATTACCGGGTTCGGTATTGTTCTTTTTATTATTGTTAGCAAGTTCTGCTCATTTAAATCATTTATTTGTTTGGATGGCAGATGGAATCATGGATCCTAATAGTGAAAATTATGATGCTATTATTGCAGGAAAAGAAGGTTTCTTAAACGTTCCTTTCTTTTTAATCAGAGCCGTACTTTTCTTGGGAGGTTGGAATATATTCAGAATTTTATCACGCAGAAACTCTTTAGCTTTAGGGGAAACAGGTGATTTAACATATTACAAACGTAACTTTAAATTATCAGCAGGATATTTAGTATTCTTTATTGTAACAGAATCTATCATGTCTTGGGACTGGATCATGTCAATTGATACGCACTGGTATTCAACATTATTCGGATGGTACGTATTCGCATCATTCTTTGTATCAGCTGTGACAGTAATTGCATTAGCTACGGTTTACTTAAAAAACAACGGATATTTAGATTTCGTAAACACATCACACATTCACGATTTAGCTAAATATATGTTCGGCTTATCAATTTTCTGGACGTATCTGTGGTTCTCTCAGTTTATGTTGATATGGTATTCAAATATACCTGAAGAGGTAACTTATTTTATCTTTAGAATTGAGGAATACAACGTACCTTTCTTCCTGATGTTATTGTTTAACTTTGTGTTGCCTATTTTATTGTTAATGGGTACCGATTTTAAACGTTTATCTTGGATCATTACTATGTCAGGTATCTGTATCTTGGTGGGTCACTATTTAGATTTCTACAACATGATCATGCCTGGTACCGTTGGAACTTCATGGTTCATTGGTGCAGCTGAAATAGGATCTGTTTTATTCTTTGGCGGATTGTTTATCTTTGTTGGTTTCTCAGCAATGGCAAAAGCACCTTTATTGGCGAAGAATAATCCAATGCTTGAAGAAAGTAAACATTTTCATTATTAATATTTAAAGTAATAAACAAATGACGAGTTTATTAATAGTAGTTATTGTAGCTTTATTAGGAATTGCAATTTGGCAATTGACTAAAATTTTCGACTTGACCCAAACCAAGCATTTCGTTGGCGAAGAATATAAGTCACAGGTTGCTACAGACAAAGACAACAATATCAATGGATATTTAATGTTTGGTTTTTTAGCATTCATTTACATTCTTACAATTTATTGTTGTGTAAGATGGGGAGATATGCCTCTTTTAAACAATGCAGCATCTGAACACGGAAAAGATGTTGACCGCTTAATGTGGATCTCGTTAGGAGTGATCTTCTTTGTACAAATTGTTACACAGTTCCTGTTACACTATTTTGCATTCATTAACAGAGGACATAAAGATAAAAAAGCATCTTTCTTTGCAGAAAATGACAAGTTAGAGTTTGCCTGGACAATTATCCCGGTAATTGTATTGGCAGGATTGATCTTATACGGATTATATGCTTGGAACAACATTATGCACTATAACGATGAAGAAGAAGTGTTGTATGTAGAAGTATATGCAAAACAATTTGGATGGGATATTCGTTATTCAGGAAACGATAATGTATTAGGTAAAGCAAACGTTCGTTTTATTGAAGGTGTAAATGCAGTGGGTGTTGATATGTCAGATCCAAATGCGCAAGACGATAAAATGACAAAAGAATTACACTTGCCGGTAGGTAAAAAAGTGGTGTTAAAAATGCGTTCACAAGACGTATTGCACTCTGCTTACTTTCCTCACTTCCGTGCGCAAATGAACTGTGTACCGGGAATGGTAACGCAATTTGCAATGACACCAACAGTTACTACATCAGAAATGAGAGAACGTCAAGGTATTGTTGACAGAGTAAACAGTATCAACGAAGCGCGTAACAAACACAGCAAAAAGTTAGTAGAAAAAGGTGAGGCAGGTTTAGAACCGTATGTATTTGATTATATCTTGTTGTGTAATAAAATCTGCGGACGTTCACACTACAACATGCAAGCAAAAGTTGTGGTTGAAACAGAAAGCGAGTTTAGAAAATGGTTAGGTCAACAACCAACATTAGGTCAGCAAGTAGCCGAAGAAAAAGCTGCTGCTCAAGCTCCAGCTGTTGAAACACAACCGGCAGTAACGCCTGAAGAGGTACAAGAACCACAAATTGTAGTAGATACTACTGCAGTAGTTGCTCAAGTAATTAAATAATTTGTTTTTTCTCAATAAAAATTATTAGTATGTCAGCAGTAGGACACGAATTAACACATGATCATTCACACGATGATCACCATCATAAAGAAACTTTTGTAACAAAGTACATCTTTAGCCAGGATCACAAAATGATTTCAAAACAATTCCTTATTACAGGTATTGTTATGGGAATCATAGGTATTGCAATGTCTTTATTATTCCGTATTCAGATCGCTTGGCCAGAAGAATCTTTCAAAGTATTCTCATGGCTTTTAGGAGACGATTTCGCTCCGGGCGGCGTAATGCGTAACGATATTTATCTGGCAATTGTTACCATGCACGGTACCATTATGGTATTCTTTGTATTAACGGCAGGTTTGTCAGGTACCTTCTCAAACTTGTTGATTCCGTTGCAAATTGGAGCGCGCGATATGGCGTCAGGTTTCATGAACATGTTATCTTATTGGATTTTCCTTTTATCATGTATCATCATGTTATCTTCTTTATTCATAGAAACAGGACCGGCATCAGCAGGATGGACCATTTATCCACCACTATCGGCAGTTCCTGAAGCCATTCCGGGATCAGGTACAGGTATGACCTTATGGTTGATTTCAATGGCGTTGTTTATTGCACAGTCATTAATGGGATCGCTAAACTATGTGGTTACTGTTTTAAACCTGAGAACAAAAGGAATGACCATGACACGTATGCCTTTAATTATCTGGGCATTGTGGATTACCGCTTTAATTGGTATTGTATCATTCCCGGTATTGTTATCAGCAGCGTTGTTGTTGATCATGGATCGTAGTTTTGGAACATCATTCTTCTTATCTGATATTTATTTAGCAGGTGAAGTATTGCATTACCAAGGGGGATCGCCCGTATTATTTGAACACTTATTCTGGTTCTTAGGTCACCCTGAGGTATATATCGTAATTTTACCGGCGATGGGTATTTCATCAGAGGTAATTTCAACAAACGCACGTAAACCAATCTTTGGATACCGTGCCATGATTACATCGCTTTTAGCAATTGCATTCTTATCAACAATTGTTTGGGGTCACCACATGTTCGTATCAGGTATGAACCCGTTCTTAGGATCTGTGTTTACATTTACCACTTTGTTAATTGCAATTCCGTCAGCAGTAAAAGCCTTCAACTGGATTACTACTTTGTGGAAAGGTAACTTGCAAATGAACCCGGGTATGTTATTCTCTATTGGTATGGTTTCTACCTTTATCAGTGGTGGTTTAACAGGTATTATCTTGGGAGACTCAACATTAGACATCAACGTACACGATACGTACTTCGTAATTGCACACTTCCACTTGGTAATGGGTATCTCTGCGTTGTACGGAATGTTTGCCGGTATTTATCACTGGTTCCCTAAAATGTTCGGACGTATGATGAATAAAAATTTAGGATATATCCACTTCTGGGTAACTGCCGTTTGTTCATACGGAGTATTCCTTCCAATGCACTTTATTGGTATGGCAGGTTTACCACGTCGTTACTATACCAACTCGGCATTCCCGATGTTTGACGATATGATTGATGTTAATATTGTTATTACCATGTTTGCCCTTGTAGGAGCAGCATTCCAATTGGTATTCCTGTTCAATTTCTTCTATAGTATTTTCTATGGCAAGAAAGCATCACAAAACCCATGGAGAGCTACTTCGTTAGAATGGACTACACCGGTAGAACACATTCACGGAAACTGGCCAGGCGAAATTCCGGAAGTACACCGTTGGGCTTACGATTATTCTAAGCCGGGTTACGAAGAAGATTTCGTTCCGCAAACAGTGCCGTTAAGAGACGGAGAAAAAGACGGAGGTCATCATTAATAAATAATTTAAACGCTCGCAATTTTGCGGGCGTTTTTTTATATATTTAAAGTATTTTTGTATCTGTTGACCCATTAACAGAGAAGACGATGGAACCGTATTCTTATGTTGGAAATAATCCGATAAATTTTGTTGACCCTACGGGAAATTATAAAGTGAAACCCGCAGACCAAAAAAGATTTAGTGTATTAATGGGATATTTGAAAAATGGAATTAGTGAAATACTTAATAATCCAAAAATTATGGATGGATTAAGAAAATATGGACGTTTTACAGATCAGCAGATAAAAGATAAAATTGTAGCTTTTAATGAAGGAATTAATATTGAATTTAAGGATGCAACTAACATGAATGGAAATGCAAATGGATGGTATCCAGGTGATAATACATACATGTTCATGAGGAATTAGCATTTGAATTACAAAACACAACAGAAGATGAACAAATTTATGCTTTAACAGCGATAATGGCAACAATATTACACGAAACTGTTCATTTAGGTGATAATGAGAATGAAGGACCTAATATAATACCGACTTTTAATGTAGAAGGAGATATTGTCGAAATAAAAGAAAAAGGATACGGTTTCGAATATGAAGTATTTTGGGATGGAGATCTGACTTTTGGTGCAGGGAAAACAGATAAAAAGAGAAGTGATGGCGGTTTGGAAAAAGTTAAACTGATGATTGAAAGAAAGAACGCTAACGGGGAAAAAGCTCCATTTAATTTGCAACAATGATGAAAAAACTTTTATTCCTACTTTTAATTTGTTGTTTCGACAGTTACCCACAACATATTGATTCAGAGTTGGTATCTGTAATTCTTAATAATAAAGATGTTATAAATGATTCGCAACTACTAAAATGTGATACAATTGCGGTGATTTATAAATCTGAAGATGTAAAGTTTGAGGATTACGAGAAAGAGTATACGGTCGATAATAAGCTATTTCGTCTGAAATTATACTCAAATGAATTCGTTAATGGTATTCATAACGTACAAACTACA
>SMEI01000112.1_pt1 | contig 12916 bp, 10 predicted proteins | sample 2456321 | NCBI WGS metagenome assembly SMEI01 (sample SAMN10132588, study PRJNA489261) | soil metagenome | isolation source: day1 control-silt loam soil ammended with composted manure from dairy cow... | place: USA | collected 2015-05-01
TTCTGGTTTTCGATAAGGGAAGCTTATAGAAAACCAGAAGCCCATCCAGGCGTCATGTCCGTTTTGTCGGCTTCCTTGGGTTCTGTTGGCTGCGTTTGTTTACGTTATTTAATAACGTTTGCAACGCTACGAAATTAAAGGGGATGGTGGCACACCCCAGACAACACACAACACGACAGCCCCTAGCCCGCCACGCCCCTGCTTTTCGCACCGCACCACCATCGTTACTTTTGGTGACACAATGGGGGAAAGCAGGTCAGACAGCACACCGCACACGCATCACCTGGATGGACGGCAGGCATGTCACCGTCTTCACACCCCGATCCGGCGTATCCTCTCCGGACCACCACCCCAGCAACGGTCACAAGCCCGCCCACATCCCCCACGTTGCGCACCACCCAGGACCTGCCCTCCCCCCGCCCGGCACCCCGCACCCTCACCGCAATGGAGGTGTTCATGAGCAGCCCGCACTGGCAACCCGACATCCTCGGTGACGGCTACCGCCAGCATGTTCTCGACCTTGGCGCCGACCCGGACGGTGAAGGCCGCATCGTGGCCGTCCTCGTCCGCCGCGACATCCAACCCGGAGAAACCGTGCACGGCGCCGTCCTGTACGTCCACGGGTTTTCCGACTACTTCTTCCAAACCCCGCTCGCAGACTTCCTCGCCGCCCACGGCCTCGTCTTCTACGCCCTTGACCTGAGAAAATCAGGCCGCGCACGCCGCGAAGGGCACACCGCCCACTACGTGTCCGACCTTGCGCTCTACGACACCGAGCTCGACCGTGCCCTCGGCATCATCAGCGCCGCCCACCCCGGCCTGCCCGTCGTCGTGCTCGCCCACTCCACCGGCGGGCTGATCACCTCACTGTGGCTGGACCGCCGCCGCGCTGCCGGACGCGTGCCCCCAGTAGCCGGCCTCGTCCTCAACAGCCCCTGGTTTGACCTGCAAGGCAAACCGTCCCACCGCGGGATCCTCACCCAACTGCTGCGCGTGCTCGCCAAAATAGCGCCGTTCCGCCAGCTTTCCACCCTGCCCGGCGTCTACGGGCAAACCATCCACACCAGCGGCACCGGCGAGTGGGACTTCGACCTCACCCTCAAACCGTTGACCGGATTCCCCGTGACCGTGGGCTGGTTGAACGCGGTACGCCGCGGACATGCTCGCCTCCACCGCGGCCTGGACGTCGGAGTGCCGTCGCTGGTGCTGCGCTCAGACCGCTCCGACCTGTCCGGTGTCTACTCTGAGCTGAGCGACCGCACCGACACGGTCCTGGACGTCACCCACATTGCCCGGTGGGCCGGCTGCCTGGGCGGAGAAACCACCGTAGTACCCATTCCGGGGGCGCGCCACGACGTGTTCCTGTCCCTCCCGCAGCCCCGGGAGCATGCCTACCAGGTTCTGGGGTCCTGGCTGGACCAGCACGGACTCTCCACCCGCCCGGCAGGCGACGACAAACCCGCTGCGGAAGGCGGAATCACCCCTGCAGCCTCCTGACCGGCAGCCCTCCCACCACCACACAGCCCCCACTCTCGACCATGTGTGGGGCGGGCCGCGGCCCGCCCCACACAGAAGAAGAAAGGCCTAGGCGCCGACGTAGTCGGCAAGATGCTGCCCGGTCAGCGTGGAACGCGCGGCGACCAGCTCCGCGGGAGTGCCCTCGAAAACAACCCGGCCGCCCTCATGCCCTGCCCCGGGGCCTAGGTCGATGATCCAGTCGGCGTGCGCCATCACCGCCTGGTGGTGTTCGATGACGATCACCGACTTCCCCGAATCAACAATCCGGTCCAACAACGCCAACAGTTGGGCCACATCCGCCAAATGCAAACCGGTGGTCGGCTCATCCAGCACATAAATGCCGCCCTTGTCCCCCATGTGGGTGGCGAGCTTGAGCCGCTGCCGCTCCCCACCCGACAAGGTCGTCAACGGCTGTCCCAAGCTGAGATACCCCAACCCCACATCAGCGAGCCGGGTGAGGATCGCGTGCGCCGCAGGAAGACGAGCCTCACCTGCGCGGAAGAACTCTTCAGCCTCCCGCACCGACATCTCCAACACGTCACTGATCGTGCGGCCACCCAACGTGTACTTCAGCACGGAAGCCTGGAACCGTTTGCCCTCACACGTCTCACACACCGTGGCCACCCCCGCCATCATCGCTAAATCGGTGTAGATCACGCCTGCCCCGTTACACGCAGGGCACGCCCCCTCCGAATTCGCGCTGAACAGCGAAGGCTTCACCCCGTTGGCTTTCGCAAACGCTTTACGGATCGGATCCAACAAGCCCGTGTAGGTGGCGGGGTTGCTGCGCCGCGATCCCCGGATCGCGCTCTGGTCGATCGAGACCACGCCCGCCTCAGCCGGAATCGACCCGTGCACCAGCGAACTCTTGCCCGAACCAGCCACCCCGGTGACCACCACCAGCACCCCGAGGGGAATGTCCACGTCCACGTTCTTCAAGTTGTGGGTGGTAGCGCCCCGGATCTCCAACTTGCCCACAGGGGTGCGCACCGTGTCTTTCAACGCGACCCGGTCCCCCAAATGCCGACCCGTCAACGTGGAACTGGCTCGCAACCCGTCCACCGTGCCGGCAAAACAAACCGTGCCGCCCTGCGCGCCAGCTCCCGGACCCAAGTCGATGACATGGTCGGCAATGGCGATCACCTCAGGCTTGTGCTCCACCACCAGCACCGTGTTGCCTTTGTCGCGCAGCCGCAGCAGCAATTCGTTCATCCGCTGAATGTCATGCGGGTGCAGCCCGATCGTCGGCTCATCGAAAACATAGGTGACATCCGTCAGACTGGAGCCGAGATGGCGGACCATCCGCACCCGCTGCGCCTCACCACCGGACAGGGTTCCTGAGGGCCGATCCAACGACAGATAGCCCAGTCCGATCTCCACGAACGAGTCCAACGTGTGCTGCAACGTCGCCACCAACGGCGCCACCGACGGCTCATCCAGGCTGCGCACCCATTCCGCAAGATCGCTGATCTGCATCGCGCACGCGTCCGCGATACTGATCCCGCGGATTTTCGACGACCGAGCCGCCTCATTCAACCGGGTGCCGTCACAGTCAGGACAGGTGCGGAACGTTACTGCCCGGTCCACAAAAGCCCGAATGTGCGGCTGCAACGCGTCACGGTCCTTCGACAGAAACGACCGGCGCACCCGCACCACCAGGCCCTCATAAGTCTGATTCGTGTTGCTGATCCGGACCTTGGTGGCCTCCCGGTACAAGAAATTGTGCAGCTCGGTGTCGGTGTAGTCACGGATCGGCTTGTCCGGGTCGATCAACCCTGACGCAACGATGATCTGCACCGGCCAACTGGTGGGCTTGTAGCCGGGAACAGTGATCGCACCTTCGTTGACCGACTTATCAGGGTCATACAACTGGGTCACGTCAATGTCCGTCACCTGCCCCCTGCCTTCGCACCGGGGACACATGCCTCCCGCGAGCGAAAAAGTCCGCCGCACGGTTTTCTGCTCCGGGCCCCGGTCCACGGTGAGCGCGCCACCGCCGTGCACGGAGGCAATGTTGAACGAAAACGCGTTAGGCGGACCCACATAGGGTTGTCCGAGCCGGCTGAACAGAATCCGCAGCAGCGCGTTGGCGTCGGTGACCGTGCCCACGGTGGAGCGGGCGTTGGCGCCGATACGCTCCTGGTCGACGATGATCGCGGTCGTCAACCCTTCCAGCAGGTCAACGTCGGGGCGCGCCAGAGACGGCATGAACCCTTGAATGAAGGCGCTGTAGGTTTCGTTGATCAACCGCTGCGATTCTGCGGCGATCGTGTCGAACACCAGCGAACTCTTTCCCGAACCGGACACTCCGGTGAAAACGGTGAGCCGGCGCTTCGGGATGTCCACGTTGATGTTTTTGAGGTTGTTCTCGCGGGCGCCCCGCACCCGGATGAGGGTATGGCTGTCAGCAGCGTGACCCGCGGACTGCCGCGGATCCGCTCCGGCACTCTTGCCCATACGATCTCCACCTGGTTCTGCAACAGGGACGTATACGGTGTAGTCAAGCCAAACAACCCCCAGTGACAAAAATGCTTTTCTCTCCACGCCCCTAAGCCGCCTCCCAGGAAAGTCACGCAGGATGACCCCGGCCAGGACTGCGGGGCATGGCCACACCCGCGGGGGAGGGGAAAAGACTGTGCTGTTCCTAGGGTTTTGCGAGCACGCGGCCTAGTCGACCACCCTTCACGGCCTCTTCAGGCACTGTGCACAGCACAGCTTCTGCCACAAGTGGGCCAGAAAACTCTTCCCGTCACGGCCCTGCTGCCGCACCCTTTCAAGCCCTGGTGGTTTAGTCGCGGGCTCCAAGCTGCTCTATCACATAGGAGCGGAGCACCACGGCATTGTTCCGCTCCGTGTCAGCAGCGGAATACAGCAGCGTGACCGGGGCGTGCCGTGCAGCATCCACCAGCACATCAATCCCTTCAGGGTCGCGCGCCAGCTCATCCCGGTAGCGGTCCTGAAACTCCTCCCACCGCTCGGGAAGGTGACCGAACCAGCGACGCAGCTCACTGCTTGGCGCCACCTGCCTGAGCCACCCGTCCACGTGCACCTCGTTTTTCCGAATCCCTCTCGGCCACATCCGGTCCACGAGAAACACCCGCCGCCCACGGGTGGCTGAACCGTCCCGAACCTCCGCGTCGTAAACGCGACGCACCTCAATGTCAACCTGTGTGGCATCCATGGGATGCCTACTGCCCACTTCCCCGCCCCGTTCACCCCACCCTCCCTCTCCTGCGCGGGATCAGCCGAACAGGGCACCTAAAGCACCGCACACGCCACCGCAGCGGCTGCTGCCACGGAACGGACCACGGTGAGCCACACACCTCCCGGTTTCTCAACAGCGACGCCCCGGACGTTCGTCAGCTCCTCGACCGGACCCGCTCACGCAGCGTTAGCCACCGAAACATCGCTGCCCCAGCCAGACCAGCATCGCCCTGCTCCCACCGACGTGCACGGCCACGGCGATCTTTTCCCCTTTGTGCCGCACACTCTCGCTGAGGGTTTCAGAAAACACCACCGGCCCACCCGCGGGACGAGAAGCAATCGGATGATCGTCCCCCACGCAGGCGGGGAAGGGGGTGGGGCGGCCGCGCCACCGAACCAGACTTTTTCTTGCTAACGTTCTGGCGTCTGCGCCCAATGCCCTCCGTGGGGCGTACAGGATCCCCTAACCACACTCGTGGAAAGTTTTCTATGCGACTGATCCCCTCCACACCCGCCGGATGTCTTGCCGCCGCCGTCGGAGTCGTGGTGGTCGGTGGCCTGGGCTACGTCGGCTACCAGTACTTTTCCGACGACGAGTTCACCCTTCCCGTCACCGCGCTCACCTCTCCCGCGCCCACCCCCAGTCCGGTGGACGCCACTTTCACCCTGCCAGGCACCTGTGCTGAGGCTCACGCCCCCGAACTGGTGGGCGACCTTGCCCCGCCCGGCGCCACCCTCGTGGAAAACGTGGAGACCATCGACGAGGCCGACGCCCGCCAACTGTCGTGCACCTGGAGCACCGACAGCCAGTCCCTCACCCTGGTCTTCGCCGTCAACGTCGACCCCAGCGACCGAGTGTCCGTCGTTTCCCTCAACGACGCGGAACAGCAGACCCGGGAAATGGGGTGGGAAGTCGACGTGGACGTCACCACCGACAGCTACCAAAACACCCACACCGATGAACTGGGCGGCGAACTGAAAACCCTCACCACAGTTGACGGCTCCCTGCAGCAGTTGTCCCTGCAACTGCCGGGAGACGTCCACGTCTCCCTCATCGCCTCCTCTATGGACATCAGCCAAGAGGACATGGAGCGCATCCTCATCACCGCCGCCCAACAGCTTCAAAACTAGCCTTCTCTAACGCGTGTGTGGGGGGCAGGAACTCCTGCCCCCCACACACGCATGCTCAGGCGGTTATTCGATGGGAACGTCAGGGATCTCCCCGAACGGTCCAGCACGCAAAGTCACCGACTCCACCTCCGAACTAGGCGCAGAAAACACCGCCACCAGCTCGTAGGTGCGGTCCGGCTGCAACCGGTGCACCTCCTCAGCGAACGCGCTGTAGACCCCGTCCCCGAAGTTCATCTGGGCCACATACCGCACCAGGCCGCTTTCCGGCTCCACCACTTGGAAACCGCCCAAGGTTCCCTTACTGAACCGTTCCGGCCCGCCAGCCACCGCAAAACCCGTCAACCCGGGATCCACGGGCGTATCCGTGAGGTTGGTGAACGTCACCGTTCCCACCACAAAAGCACCATCGCGGCGGAGCGGATAGACGTCCAACCGCACCCCGTCCCGCTCCACACTGGCCACCACTTCACCCGGGTCGTCGGTGAACGGCGCCGGCCACGACACGTGCTGCCCGGCCACCCCCAGCCCGTCATCGGTCTCTTCCTCGCCACCCCCGGGCATCCGGATGGTGTAGGAGAACTCCACACGCCGGTTACGGGCCCGCGCCTGCTCGTCATCCGGGCCGCCTTCCCGCGCAATCGGCTCCCGGCTACCGCGGCCTTCCACCACATAGGTGTAGCCGGTGCCCATCTCCTCCACCAGCAGGTTACGCACCGTCTCAGCCCGCCGCACCGACAAATCGTCGTTGTAGGCGTCAGTGCCGATACCGTCGGTGTGGCCGATGATGATGATCTCCGGATGATCAGGGTCGACGTTGCGTTCCAGGGTTTCCGCGGCCCGCCGCACCACGGCTTCGGCTTCCGGCGTCAAATCAGCCCGGTCAAACTCGAACATCACGTCAGAGTGCAGCGAGATCGTCTCCGTGGTCCCGTCCCTGGTCACCGACGCGATCTCCGAGTCCACAAAGCTTTCCACCCAGCCTTCGACCGCCACCGCGTCCTCATCAGGCCGCCGGTTGTCGAAGGTGAGTTTCTCCCCAGCCGCAGGCGGCTGGTCCACCGACAGGTGCTGGCCGCCGTTGGGGTTCTCCGGCTCGGGCCGCTCCTCGTCCACGTCCTGGACGGGAATCCCCGTCATCGCACCCAAACCACTGCCCACGAACGTCACCTGCCGCACGTGCGGGGGAAGCGGCGGAAAATAGCGCCGGTACTCGTTAGTCACCCCAGGAAACACCGGGTACATGCCGTTACCGGTGGGACTCACCGACCCGTACTTCATCCCCTCGTCGTCCACATACGGCCGATACACCCGCCCCGTCATGGGATCGACCAGGGTGTAGGTCATGCTCAGGTTGCGGTTCGCACCCTCAAACTCGTCCGGATAGGTGATCTCATAGTGGAGCACGGTGTAGTCGTCGGTGCGCTCCAGGCCGGTGATAGCGAACCGCATCGTCGCATCCTGCCCCGTGTCCTGGAAGATCACGCCTTCCTTGACGTACGGGAACTCTTCGCGGACGACCGGCGGGCCATCCCCGGACACCCACGACATCACCACGCTGCAGCCACTCGCAAACAAGCAGCCGCTGGCCGCTAATGCCACAAACGACAAGACGCGCCTGTTCCGCGCCATGGGGGACATCTCCGATCATTGGGGGAATCTGTTCGGGCAACATCCTGCTCGAATCCCCGGACAAGTGCGAAACGCGCACGTCACACCGCAACTACTCGACCACCGGCGCACGGGGGAGAGGCATGACCAGAACCAGCCCACGCACCCCCGGGGGGATAAGAGTCAACGCCGTCTCACCGGCCGCCACAAACGAGCACGGCTGTGTGGACCGTTGACACCGCCACCGTCACAAACCCGCCGCCCCTACCTGGCAGGAGTGCGGCGCGCCCACACTGGGGCTTTCTCCGGCCGCGGCCCCACACCCAAGACTGCGGCCGGCACCGCGGTCATCACCGGCATCCGCCCCATCAACCCCAGCACCCCGCCCGGAAGTCCACGGGCTCTACCCTCAAGCACGGGCATAATCACCCGCTGATGCATGACCCGCTGCAACGCTTGAATCACCACCGTCGGCAGCATGCGGCGCCGCTGCACCCGAGCCAACCACCGTTCCCCACCCGGGGAAGCCAGCCTTCCCTCACGCAGCGGACGGGCAAGAATCCGCGCCGCCGCCACCGCATCCTGCACGGCAAGATTGATCCCCACCCCACCGATCGGCGACATCGCATGGGCAGCATCCCCAATACACAGCACCCCCGGGGCATACCAGCGCCGCAACCGGTCCACCCGCACATTCAAATGCTTCACATCATCCATAGACTCAAGCCGGGCAGCCCCGTCGGCAAGCTCAGGAAGCAGCTCAGCCGTGTCCGCCCGCAACGCCGCAATCCCCCGCGCCCGCAACTGCGCATCCGCCCCTTTCCGCCCCACATACGCCACCTGCGCATAGCCCTCCCGCGGAATAGCAATGATGATCTTCCCGCGGCTCATGCGCGGCAGCAGCGACTCCAGCCGCCGCTGCGTGGGAATGCGATACCACCACACATCGATCCCCACCGGAAACTCTTTGACCGGCAAACCCACTGCGCGCCGCACCACCGACCAGCGCCCATCACAGGCGACCACGAGGTCAGCCCGCAGCCGACCCGACCCTGAAGGAGACCGGAAGTCCACCCCCGCCACTCGGTCCCCCTCCCACACCACGCCGGTCACCTCATGCTCCATACACAGCCGAAACGTCGGCTCCCTGCTCGCCTCCTCCGCAAGCAAGGTCAACAAGTCCCACTGGGGGACCATCGCGATGTAGGGGTGCCGCAAAGGCAACCGCTCGAAACTAGCGAACGTCACCTCACGGCCCTCCGGGGTAGAAAAAACCGCGCGCCGCAACCGCGACTGCGGCAACGCGTCAAAACGCTCAAACAACCCCAGGTCATCCAAAAGCGCCATGGTGGAAGGGTGGACCGTGTCACCCCGGAAATCCCGCAGGAAATCCGCGTGCTTTTCCAGCACCACCACGTCAATCCCGGCACGGGCCAACAACAGCCCCAACACCAGCCCGGCCGGCCCACCGCCCACGACAGCACACGTGGTGCGTAGCGTCACACCACGGCCAGCATCCCCGCCACTACCCGCCATTTCCCTCCCCTTACCGGCACACCTAACGCATCCACCCCCGAAAGGGACCATTCCCCTTTCTCAGGGAATACCCCACCCCCTCCCACCCTTGCCCTTGATAAGACCCGCACCCCACCGCAACGCATCACGAAAGGGGGCCTCCATGACTGAGACGATCCACGAGGTCGACGTCGCCGTCATCGGCGGCGGACAAGCAGGCCTCGCCTCCGGCTACTTCCTCACCAAACGCGGCTACCGCCCCCACCGCGACTTCGTCATCTTCGACCGCTCCCCACGCCCCGGCGGAGCCTGGCAACACGTGTGGCGCTCCGTCCGCCTCATCTCCCCACCCCACTACACCCGCCTACCCGGACTACCGTGGGAACGCCCCTTCCACGGGCCACCCAGCGGAGACGAAGTCGCCGACTACCTCGCCCACTACGAACAGCACTTCCAACTTCCCGTGCTCCGGCCCGCCACCGTCCACCAAGTCACCAACGACGGCCCCGATCCCACCATCACCCGCACCACCCCGCTCCTCATCACCACCGACCAGGGCACGTGGCGGGCACGGGCCATCATCAACGCCACCGGAACCTGGGACGCCCCCTTCATCCCCGCCGTCCCCGGAATCGGCGACTTCCGCGGCCGCCAACTCCACGCCGCCCACTACGACACCCCCCACGAGTTCGCCGGCCACCGCGTCATCGTCGTCGGCGGCGGCCACTCCGCGCTCCAAATCCTCGCGGAACTCTCCACCGTCGCCGACACCCTCTGGGTCACCCGCCGCCCACCCGAATTCCGCACCACCCCACTCACCGAAGCAGAACTCGTCGGAATCACCCGAGCCGTCGCCGCCCACGCCGCCAGCGGCCGCCCACTGCGCAGCGTCGTCAGCTACACCAAACTCATCGAAACCCCTGAAGTAGCCGCAGCCCGCGAACGCGGCGCCCTCAACCCCCGACCCATGTTCCACCGCATCACCCCCCACGGGGTGGCCTGGAACGACGGCACCACCGAACACGCCGACACCATCCTGTGGGCCACCGGCTTCCGCCCCGTCCTCGCCCACCTAGCACCCCTCCGCCTCCGCTCCCCCCACGGCGGTATCGCCCTCGCCGACACCCACGCCGCCATCGACCCCCGCATCCACCTCGTCGGCTACGGCCCCTCCGCCAGCATGATCAGCGTCCACCGCGCCGCCGCCACCGCCGCCCGCGTCCTAGCCGCCAGCCGCCCTCAACCAACGACCTAACCTCAACCAAACTTCAACTCCACGAAGCTGAGCACCACCACCCCCGCCCCTGACCTCGACTTAAGTCGAGAATGAAACCTCAACCTAAGGTGAGATCCACCGAGACGGGATACGCCCTCCCCACCCCCAACCACCACTAAAGCTGACGCACCTCGACAACGGACCCCTCCACACCGGCCTGCTCAGCCACAACAGCAGCAGCACGCCGATGACCCGTCACCATCACCACGCGACACCCCGAGCCCCGCAACGCAGCAACCGCCTACACACCCTCGGGACGCAGGCACGGGCCAGCGAATGCCCACCACGCTCCTCCACGCGGCCGCAACCCCCAACACCCGCTCGCGCGCCACCCCGACACCAGTCGCCACCCCAATCACCGCCAGACGGTTATCGGTGAGCGTTCCAGTCTTGTCCACGGCCACCGTCGCCACCCGACCCAAAACCTCCAACGCCGCCCGCCCCCGATCACAATGCCGTGCCGGGAAGCCCACCCACCGCAACCACCGGAACCGAGAACCCCAACGCGCACGGCGGAGCCGCAACCAACACCACCAAGGCCCGCTCCATCCCCTCCCGGACCACCCTGGCACGGACAGGCGCCAAACCCAGCAGCGCAGCAACCCCCGCCGCGTACGCGCAACCAAGAACTCCTCAAGCCCTCACCGCGGCGATCGTCATCAGGGTGCCCACGCCCACGCTGCCCCGCACCGAGCAACACGGCGTGCTCAGAACAAACGCCCACACCCCACTACCAGTACTGCAGTACACAACACCGGCGGCACCACCTCGGGAACACTCACCCAGCCGCCGCCATACCCCGCGGCGAAACGCAGCTCCCCGGGCCTACCACAGCTTCTCCAGGGTTCACGCTCGCCCATCTCCTCGCACCCGCACGCCTCACTCACCGCACGCTTCCGCCACGGCATCCTCGCCCCCGTAATTAGGGCACAACGCGACCGCATTACCCGTGGCAGCCAGCACCACCTCGGCCGCAGCGAGCAGATCGAACAGCTCCCGATGCGCCAGGGAATAAAACACCTGCCGCCCCTCCGGCCGACCCTTCACCAGCCCGCAATCCCGCAGGCACGCCACATGCTTCGACACCGTGGACTGGGCCAGTCCCAACTGGGCCACCAGATCAGCCACCCGCGCCTCCCCCTGCGCCAGCCGACGCACGATCGCCAGCCGGGTGACATCGGAAAGACTGTGGAACAGTGCCTGAGCCGCTCTCAGATCCGAATCCGCGGGAGAATCACCACTCCGCCCATTAACCATCGCCATAAGGCGATAATATCGCCGAAATCGAATCACTAAGAAGAGCGAAAACACCCCGTCCTAACCCCACCCCACCACCACAGCTAACGTGACACCGATACCACCACACCCGACTGCCACCCGCTCCAAAGAACCGACATGCCGCTAGCCGAACGCCTTCAAAGCCTCTTCGTCGCCCTCGCCGCCCTCACAGGACTCGCAACCGGCCTCCTACTCCCCATCGGACCAACAGCCGCCCACGCAGTACTGCCCGCCCTCATCCTCATGCTCACCGCCGTCTTCCTCCAAATGAACTTCGCCCGCCTAGGCGAAGCACGCCACGCCACCCGCCTGGTCACCACCAGCCTGATCCTCAACTTCGCCGTCACACCCGCCCTTGCCTGGACTCTAGGTGCCGGACTCCTCACCACACACCCCGACCTACGCATCGGACTCCTCCTCCTGCTCGTCACCCCCTGCACCGACTGGTACCTCGTCTTCACCGCCCTTGCCCACGGCCACACCGGCCTCGCCACCGCCCTCCTCCCCGTCAACCTCCTCCTGCAACTCGCCTTACTCCCCGGCTATGTCCTCCTGCTCGGCGGCAACGCAGCCATGGTCGACGCCACCACCCTCACCGAATCAGTACTCCTCGTCCTCGCCCTCCCCCTCACCACCGCCCTAGGACTGCGCTGGATCGCAACCCGCCTCAAAGGAGCCCACTGGAGACACCGCTTCCTCACCACCCCCGCCAGCCGCCTCGTCCTCCCTCTGCTGTATGCCGCAGTATTCGCCATGTTCGCCGGACAGGCCCGCACCGTCGTGACCCACGCCCCCGACCTCATCGCTCTGCTACCACCCTTGGCAATCTTCTTCACCGCCCTCCCCGCCACCGCCACCGCCACCGCCCGAATCCTGCGACTTCCCCCCGACCAACGCGTCACCCTGGTCATGACCACCACGGCCCGCAATTCACCCACCGCCCTCGCCATCGCAGTCGCCGCGTTCCCCGACCGCCCCCTCATCGCCGTCGCCCTCGTCATCGGCCCGCTCCTGGAAATCCCCGTTCTCACCCTCCTCACCCAACTCGTGCGGATACGCCCTCCCCACACCACCTCCTCACCCCGCTAAAGCTGGAGCAGCCCGCCACCACACCCCTGCCAGATCACCGTGGAGAGCGTGAACGCCACCCCGCCAAGCAAGAAGCCACTCGACGTCCAGCCGCACCCCAACCCGAAAACCACGCAAGTGTCTCCGCGCACCCATTGCCCACCCCCACCCACCGTGCTATCAATCGCCATAAAGCGATGACATTCACTAAAAAGAATCATTACGAACAATGAAGCGAACCTGACTCCGCTGTGCATCGGCGGCACCCTGGACCGAAGCAAACCCGCTGACTCCGATAGCAGCGAGTTCATGTACGGA
>SMEI01000184.1_pt1 | contig 12420 bp, 8 predicted proteins | sample 2456321 | NCBI WGS metagenome assembly SMEI01 (sample SAMN10132588, study PRJNA489261) | soil metagenome | isolation source: day1 control-silt loam soil ammended with composted manure from dairy cow... | place: USA | collected 2015-05-01
TGGGGATGGACCGGATACGCCTTACCGCGGCGTATCCCCAGTGTTGTGAGCCCCACGCACGTGGGGATGGACCGCAGTGTGGTGGTGTCGCGGCCGGCGACCCATGGTGAGCCCCACGCACGTGGGGATGGACCGACAGCTTCCATTGCGATGCTGGAAAAACGTTCGTGAGCCCCACGCACGTGGGGATGGACCGTGGGTGACCAGTCGCTGGGGCGTCCCTAAGTGCTGGTCTAATTTTGCTGTTGGACGAATTGCTAAGAAGGCGAAGGCTGGCATGCAGAAACACGATGAGATATGGATCCGCTATTTCAAGTCCCAAGGCTAACCCAATGCTGTGGGGCTGGCAGTAGGAATGGAGGGCGCCGCCTACGCCCTAAACGACGACTTGGTTGCAAAAGTTTGGAAAAAGCGATCGGGTGAAGAGCTGAGGCGGATTCAACTCTTCTATGAGGATCTCTCTGAAGCGCCACTGAGTTTTCATACACCGCGTATCAACGAGGTGTTGTACGTCAACGCTTGGCTCTCTGGTTGGTCGAATGCCTGCGGGAGAGTACAAGGAGGGAGAGGATACGCTGGCTCCTCTCTTTGATGCGAGGAACTCCCAAAGCTCCCAAGTGTCATAGCACCATGTTCAGGCTGGTGTGGACATGGATCCTGCGATGGTCAGGCTTGGGGGGACCACAGAACAAGGAAGCGTTCGGGGCGTGCAGACCGTGAGTGTGCCCTGTGTGATGGCGAGGTGTGTGACAGCACTCCGTTTCTGGAGAACCGACACCCTTGGATCCCGCAACATCCCTGTTGTTGGGCTTCCACCTTCTGCCGGGGTGAGAGGCCTGCCTGCCCCGAAGCAGCATTCGTTTACGCTAAGCGCTTAGCTAGTAGATCCAGCCAATTCGCCTAGCTCCTGCAGAGCAGGGACACGGATTTTCACGGCACAGTTAGCCTTCTTCTCCAGGGAGACGGTAGGGGGCCGGATCGTGTCGCATGCGCTGAATCCAGTCACTGGTGCGGTTCACAACATCATCGTCCGTGATGATGACACTCTTGCGAATTTTTCCGCTGAGCCGAACTTCTGTCTCCGCCGGGAGGAAAGTGTTGTGGAAGGCGAATGAGAACAGCCGCCATTCTCCATCCTCCATAACGGGATGCATCCACAAGGGGGAGGCACGGCGTTCACCCACGGTCACTTTGTCTTTGCTGTAGACCACAGGCAAGCCTAGGGCGCCTAGGGGGAAGCGGTTGGAGTTTCCGTGGAGGACAGCGTCCCGTTCTGGGGTTTTGACTTTGGGCCAGTAGTTGGTCCTGGAAGCGCTGTTGTCGGCTGTCGCCCGTGACAGCCGGTACTGCCGCCCGACGTGGGCCAGCAGTTCTGCCCATGAAGAAGCGGAATAGGCGCTGAGCCCGGCGCACGTCCACTTACTGCTGAACACTGGATAGGTAGGTATCTCGTCGTCACGCCAAGGGCGAGCCTCATCAGGGGCGCCTATCTGCTTGAGCAGGTCATCGATGGGCTCCAGGCAGTCATCGAGAGGGCCAATGGGCTGCAGTCGTTGCCGATCGTCTAGCTCCTTGTAATGAGTGAGACCTGGAGTTTGAAGTGACGACTCTGTCCAGGGAGTAACCGATTTTTGGTCGTGGAGAGTCGCTCCAATGATGCGTATCTTGCCGAAACCACGCCGGACACGGGACCCCACCCCACCGTAGGCGCACACCATCCACAGTGACGCCAGGGTGAGGGCGTTGATGCGAGAGTCCTCCGACAGAGCCATCTTGAGTTCGAAGTATTTGTGGTCTGGGAATACGTAGGGGCGGGTGATCTGGTACCTGCCTTTGACGATGGTGCCGAGGCCTTGCCCCATCAGATAGCCGATGGCGGGTTCTTTCCGCAGCTGGTCAGGAAACCGTGTCGAGTCAAGGAACGAAAGGCAGGGATTCCTGCGGGTTTGGGGCAGTTTGCCCAGTCGCATCCGTACCGGGGATGGATTGGTGGTGCTGCCGAAAACTTCGTCTTCGAGGCGACGCAGAGTCCGAATACTGGGGCCGACCTTGGTTCCGGCGAGTGCGCGGAACCAGTAGCGCATGGCTCCCCGCAGGGAACTGACTCGGAGAGGTTCGTCGTCATGTCCGTTGAACAGCGGGGTGGTGACACGTAGGCGCAGGGTGATCCAAGACATGAGTGTGCTCCTTAACGAATGTTTGCCGCGCTGATGCGTGTGCCGAGGTACGCGAAGACTCGCTCAGAGGCCGAGACCAAGGCACGGAAAACAGGGCTGCGGAGCAGACACGATCAGCGCGGTGAACAAGGAATGCTCGAGACATCCGGCATGCTGGCGCTGGCAGGGTTGGCCAGTTTCGTCGCAACTGGCCAACATCGCTGATGGGAGACCGAAATATGCCCGCGCGGCAAGCGTCCGCCACGTGCTTCAGCGGGATGACCGTGGTGTGGCCCGGAGAGAAGGTCACGGGGAGTCCCATTGATCGGTGATGTTGACGGTGAAGTAGCCGTAGCCTGCCGTGGTGCGTGCACCGATTCCGTACTCTTCACAAGCCTGCTTGAGCCAGTCAGCTGCCTTGGCGGTGAGGTCGGGGTCCTCCCCGATGAGGTGAGTGACGAAAGTACCGCTGAGGGAGAGGAAAGGCAGCGGCACAGGCTGATGGTGTTCCCCGGGGGCGCACGGTTCCGCGGACTGATCGGTGTGGTAGGCGTGCTGGTGCGGGGTGATCACATCACTATGGACGCGCAGACCTTTGCGGTGGTTACGGGGATCGGATAGGGGAAGGGCGTCAAAGAAACGCACTCCGCACCGGGGGTTGTCTCGGTCCTCCTCGTCTTCAGGGGAGGGCAGGGGCCCGAAGACCAATGTGTAGAGTTCAGAGGGAACCTTTTGCCGAGAAGCCCAGGCCGCTGCGGCTCCTTTGAGTGTGGAAGCGGGGATGAGCGGCCAACCGTAGGTGCCGTGCAGGCTGAGCCCGAATTCGTGGTCTCCGGTCTGCTCTCCTAGTCCGGTCACGAAGCGCCAGTCTGCGGTCAGTTCCACCCGGTAGATGTGCCGTTTTCGGGCGTTGAGAATGCTTAGAGCGTGCGCGCGGCGTTGCTCAACTGCCTGTGCCCACTCCTTCTGGTAGCCGAGGCAGTACTCGCTTGCCCAGCCGAGCACGGGATCCTCGGGGCGCGCATCCGCGGTGGGGGGAGAGACGTCGCTGATAGCTAAACGTCGCAGGATGATCAGCGAATTCGCGGAAGCGTCGAGCGTAGAGCGCTGATCGTAGCGGATTTTTTTGACGTATTTCGGCGAGACGCTCTTGCAATGGTGGGCATCCTGCGCACTGTCTGGCTTCTGGGTCACTCTTCCGCAGAGGACTCGGCCTATCGCCCCAGAGTAGGAGACGCACAGGATTTCTTTCGGTTCTTCCTGCGAGGAGGTGTCCTGAGCTCCCCGTCGACCGTGGGGAAAGGTCATTCTCGCTCCTCTCCCGTATCGCTGTCAGCGGACTCGCCGGGGTTTTCCTGGTTGGCGTGCTCCGTAGCAGCGGCCGCCAGTTTGCCGTAGCGGGCTTCTGCGATTCGGCTGAGCCATCCGGCGAGCAGGTCGATTTCGGCGCTGAGTCGACTGTGGGTGGGAAGGTCCGCTTTGGTGAGCACGTCCAGGAATTCGCGGGGGGTGGACTGGGGGGTGAGGCCAGGGAGAAGCTTACGTTTAGCAGCGTGCTCGATGATGGCCTTGCACAGTCGGCTATAGGCCTGCTCGAGGGGGTCGGCGCTTCCGCTTTTGCTTTCAGCGAATGCGAACGCAGCAACCAAACCTGAAGAGCGCAGCCGCATCGGGAATTGGCGCATCCGGGTACGGATGCGCTGGGCGAGTTGCGGGTCGGTCACCAAAGGCCCGATGACTTTCTCCGCTTGGGCGGCCATCTGCTGGTCTACTCGCTCAGCCATTGCGTTCTCCTTCGACGATCCGGGTCCACACCAGCCCTTTGCCGAGGGTTTCGTCTCCGCCCACTTGGAGGAGGGAATGGTTCACCAGGTCCCGCAGCTGCTGGACTTCTTCCGGAGCGTATTTCCCACGCAGGGTCAGCACGGAGGCGAGAATCGTTTCGGCAGGGAGGTATTCGCTGACGAAGGGACCGTTTTGAACCAGCTTCTGTTGACGGTGGAGTTGGACCCGTACCGCGAACTCGGTGCACTCGCGCAGGAGAACAGACATCGGCTCGGAGCCGACAACCAGCAGGTCTTCTGCGAGTTTGCTAGCGAAAGGGCGCAAATGGGGGGCGTCGCCAATAGCGTCGGCAGCCAAGAGCCGTGCCCAGTCAGTGACGGGATCAGGGGCGTCACCGCCTCCACGAGGATTGTGAAGCTTGACGAGGCATGGGCCGAGCACCTCCGGCGTTTCCCCGCCCCAGAACCCTCGACCGCAGGAGCCCTCCCCGTCGGCGGGGTTGGGGACTTCAGGAAGCACGACGTGGGGGCCGTTGATGATGGCGTATTTGCGGGCCAGACGGCTGAGAGCAAGCCGGGAAGTGACCCAGGCAAAGGAGCGGCGCAAGGTGGGGACCGGAAGCGCAACAAGTTGAGCATCGCCCACTGCGAGTTTTCCAGGGGTGGTTTCTTCTCCTTCGCCTGGCTCGGATCCGAACACCTCCTTCAAGGTGTCTTCGCTCCAGCCAGCGTCGCGGGCGGTCTGCCGCAGCGCACCCTTGAGGCTCTGCCCCCAGATGAGCGGATAGTTGGTGCTGCTTTCTCGTTGAATCGGCAGGTCGAGGACGCCGTCGCTGGCTGCGGCGCCGGCATGCAGCGGGGATTCCGCGTACAGGTACAGCAGAAAAGCGGTCATGTCCAGACTCCTGTGAGGACGACTCCGAATCCAGCAGTGTGGAGCGGGGGTGCATCAGTCGGCGGATGATCGCCTTCGTGGGTATGGATCCAGTCAGCGGAAGGGGCAAGGGCCCGGCCATGCCAGGAGGATGCAACGGCGGCAGCGGTCTCCTCATCAGGGAAGTGCAGGAGGTAGACCGAGCCGGGTGGGACCGCCCAGCGCAGGGTACGGGTACGGAAGAACCCTCGTTTGGGTGATGCAGTGGCCACGGGGAGTGGACTGCCTACAGCCGCTGCTACGAGAGTGGCTTCCGGTGGAAGAGGTGGACGCCAGCCGTCGCGCCACAACGCGGGTGTGGCCACATACAGCAGCATTCGCCCGCCGGGGAAGGAAGCAGGCCTTGACGGCCACGCCACAGAGCCGGCCGGGAGTTCGGCGACCTCGGCAAGCCGGGAGATTCCCCCCAGCGTCACTGTGGTGTGCTCCGGTTTCGGCCGTTCCGGGTGCGGAACGACCTCGGCGAGGAAAACCCACCCATCGCGAGGACGCAGGTGGGTGGCGTGGTACAGGTATCCCGAGCGTATCCGCCGGTCCTGAAGAGCGATGCCGATCCGGTGTTCGGGCACGAGCGGTTCCTCGCCGGCCAGCATGGTCTCCAGGTAGTCGGATGCCACAGTGGAGTCCTGGAACAGCGTGCCGTTGAGGTAGGACGACAGGCCTTCGCTGGAGATCCAGCCTTGGAGCGGCTCTGCTTTGGCCGTGACCTGTGGAGGGAGCTCCAGCAAGGACTCGGGGGCGCCAGGGACGTGGGCGAGATCGGTCCCGTCTACGGCGGATCCTTTGACAAGCCGGTAGTAGGCCCTTTCCTGCGCTGTGGTTTCTTTGCCTTCCACCACCACGATGTCTGAGGGGACAGGAAAGTAGGGGCACCACCTCCCGTCAGGGTTCTGCTTACCGAGGATGGGGCCACGCACAGCCGTCAGGTCGCCGCCGTAGGCGCTGGCGGCCGCCCCGGCAATGGTGCTGGGTCGGGGAATGACGGTCTCTGCCAGGGCCGTGTTGCTGTCTCGGGAACTGAACTGTCGACCGTCTCGTACGTGGACGGTGTCATGGGGCTCGAAGGCTATCCATGTGGTGGCGTTGTCTGCTTGGCCTGTGCTCATCGGCACTCCTGACGCAAGAACACTGCGACTCGAGCCGCCGCGATCAGTGATTGTTCGGAAATCTTTTCTGAGTCTTCTAGGGCGCTGGTGGGCCGTCCCAGAAGGCGGAGCTGCTCTGCAGCCTTGAGGGCAAATGCTTTTTGTTGCTCGCTGGTGGGCGCGAGAGTATGCCGGTGGACGAGGCGCTGGAGCTCAGCGGTAAAGAGGTCCAGACTGAGCGTGCATAGGGCGTGACTGTCGCGTTCCAGGTCCCGCAGTAGCCCGGGGGATAGCCGTGCTCCCGTCTCACTCCTGGTGAAGAGGGACAGGCGGTCACACACCAAGGCCTCGGGATCGTTGTGGTCAGGAAGAGCCCATTTCTGGACGTATGTTTCCTGGGTTCCGGAGCGGCGCAGGTAGCTCACGGCGAGAGCGTTCTTTCCAGGAACGTTTTTGGCGGCAGCCAGGGCTTCCCGGCTCGCGGCCAAGGCGAGCCGCAACGGGTATTTGCGGTGGAAGAACAGTAAGGCACTGCTCGCCGTGGGCAGTTCCGGGGATACTTCGGTGACTGCCTGTCTGCAGGCGCGTGCCCCCGCAAGGGCTGTCGCTGCGGGAAGGAACGCCAGCAGGTCGTCTCCGCCGGCATAGACTGCAACGCCCAGCAGCGCCGAGTCGTGCAGCAGTTCTGTCTGCCTTTCAGCGACTCTCCGCAACTGGTCAGAAATTTCGGTGTGCCGCTTGTGCGACAGGTTCTTTTCCTCGGAGAGGTAGGAGCCCATGCCGTCCAGGTCTTGGACAAGAATCGCCAGGTAGGAGGAGGGAGGCGCTACCTGGAACTTGTCCCGCATGATCTTTTGAAGATCAGCGGCAGCAATACGGCCTATCTCTACTGTTCTGGAGAAGTTGTCGAATGCTTCTCCAGAAGTCGGCTTCCTGAATTCGCGGGCCAGCGACTCTGCGGACCATGAGTCTGTGTAAACCCACTGTCCTCCGTGCCGCCACAGCCACTGGGCTAATTCTCCCTGAGGTTTCGGCATGCCTGGCAGTGGCCAGTTGGGGATATGTATGCCCGTATCTTCGTCCTGGACTACTTGATGCAAGTAGTCCACCTGTTCAGTTACATCCGGATCGTTGATATTTTTCAGAACTTCGATGCGGAATGGGGCCGACGCGATCCCGTAGGTCGAGGGGATCCCGTAAGGTGACACGCTCTCCTTATCATTGGGGCGGCCAAGCTTGCGTTTCAGCCAGTTGGCAGCGCTCAGCGTGTCACGCTCAAAAGAGGGAAGACCTTTCGGTGGCTTCGTGGTCGCGGGCCAGTGAGGACTCAGCTGGCAGGGGCCGTTGCGTGCCTCCAGGGCGGTGAAGTTCCGGACCTGTTTGCGTGCGGCTAGGCGACGTTGGGCTTCTTTCCACTGTTCGGGGTAGCCGCCTGGCCGTGGGGGAGCTACGGCCCACGTCACGGCGGGCATACCGGGGGTTTCTTCGATACGGCCAAGAGTCTTTTGCAACCACTCCTTCCACTTCTCATTCACCCGTGCGGTGGCTCGCTGAGCAAGTGTCGTCCCCTGCCCTGCGGGGGCGAGTGCCACCACCCGGTTAGGCATTCCCACGTCTTTCCTTTTCTTGCTCGGGGCGGGGAAGACGAGTTCGGCAGCGGACTCCTGGCACACGGACACGGCTTGTTCGGTGAGCTCAGCGATGATTCGGCTGCCTGCCCGCAGGTCCGAGGTGCTTCTGGATTCTTCGATGAATCGCTGGACTCCGGACAGTGCGATCACCACGAGGTCTTGGCCGTCCACGCAGTCTCCATCTGACGCCTTGTTTTCGCTGGAAACCGGGTATGTCCTCTGGTCTCCAGATCGGTGCTCCCTGTCTTGAGTGCGGCTTCGGGGGAGCAGCCGCTGTGGCAGAAGTCTCTTGAGGGGCAGCGCAGGAGTAACCACAAGCGCAGTGGCCCGAACATTCCTGCAGTTCCGTGCGAGAAACACCAAGTACTCAAGACAGCAGAAGGTGACATTAGCGGCAACTCACCTGATCCGTGGAGAGAATGCAGGTAATTAGTCAAAACTGGGGATAGGTGTCCTTGATGTGAAGTGTCTGAAGTAGGTGTTATTTCACGTCCGAAATTAACTCAGAGGTCAAGAAAAATCTAAACATTGTCAGAGTTTCTGGTGGGGGTAGCCTCAAGGCTTCATCTCTGGGCAGCACAGGACGGTACGTCAGGAAGGCTCAAGATGGAGCGTGTCCGCCTGGAAAGTGACGAAGGAGAACACTGCCACTAAGTGGAACATATGACAGGGCTTCCCTCGCTGAGAGCAGGTTCAACAGCACGTAGTGAATCGGCTTCTTTAGTTCTCTTTCGAGAAAGAAAAGCGCTGCGCATTTTCGTGCTTCTCAGGCTGTCCCAGCGAGACTAAACGGAGTGTGCGCCAGACTCCGCGCACGTAGATCCGAGGTGGAGCACTGTCACGGAGAGCAGCGGCAGGAAGCCGAAGATATCGAGATCGCCTGCAACCGCTTTGCCCCCACGCAAGCAGCATTGATGCCGCCTGTCAGCAGCGTTGTCGAGACCACTCCGGCTATTCCTTGAAGGCTGGGTTGATCGGGGATCCTTCGGACACTGGTGATCCCACTGTTGCGGGGAGTGGCGCGCCCGCGGGACTGTTGAAAAACGCCCGCACCTGGGTGAGAAACACCAGGTGACCGGACGCATTTATGCCCTGCCTGGTGAGGCAGCACAGTTGTCAAGGCGGTTCCCGGATGACACGGAGGTAGAAGAGCCCAGCGTCGCCTCACGACGTGATGGCGGCTCCGACCTGCCAGACAGAGAAAGAACTCACCACAATAGCTATCGGAGGGCTGCTGGCAGGGTCGAGCCGGGAAGTTCATGGGGACAGCGCGGCCGCAAAGCAGGGGAGAAGAACCGCTCAGTCAGCGAACCCCAATGCGAGGCACAGCTTCCGTGGATAGCAGCCGCTCACAGTAGACCGTCCCACATCTGCTCGACAATCACCGCCCACCAGTGCTCGGGGTCGGCAAACACGGAACCGTCGATGCCAGCCAGCGTCTCCTGGAACTTCGCAACTGTTTGGCCTGCGGCATAGGGGTCTTGGCCGCGCATCTTCGGCAAGGTGTACGCTAACACCACGAGGCAGTGGCTGAAGTCCGCCACTGACCGATTGATGTAGCGGGTCGCACCGCTGCGCATGTCGATCGCCCACACCGTGCCGGCATCCGGTTCAGCGCGGCGTACCGCGACCACACTGCCCCCGTCACTGCCGATACGTACATACTCGCCCAGGGTGGCGGCCAGCGTCGGATCGGATGCAGGGGTGCCGCGAGCATGCAGGTGGGTGGCAGCGTCGCAGAACAGCCCGCCAGCAGGAGGCTGGTGCGGGGGATCAGCGACGAAGAAGTGGGGGATAAGACTGGGAAGCCCGAACCGGGTCAACGCGTCGTGCGTGGCCTCAGGAAGTCCGCTTTCAGCCACCGCATCGGCGTCGTACCGCTGCACGGGGAGACGGGTGTCCGCGAGCAGCTGGTCCAGTACGTCGTCGGCGAGGGGGGAGCCGTCGTGGTGTGCCGCAGGGAACGGGATCCGGTTGGGGCGGGGAAGCGGCGGGGTCCCCGAAAGCCGGTGCGCCGCCTCGGCGTGGTCGAGGAGCGCCGCCATGCCTTGGGCACGGACCACTCGCGTGGGCCCGTAGTCGTGGGAACAGGACAGGTCAGCGTCAGCGAAGGTGGTGCGTAGGAACTGGCCGCGGTAGCCGCCGGGCAGGTCAGCAGGGTACAGGTCGGAGTGGATGGCAATGACGTCTTCGGGTCGCACCCCCATCCACCGCAGTTCTGTCCACACTTGGATTTCCGGCGGGGGAAGGCCGGGACCGGAGGAGCGGCTGAGGGACATTTCGTCTCCGCCCGCGTCGCGGTAGGTGAAGACCACGGTGTTGCCGGGGCCGACGATCGGGGGGAGTGAAGGGTCGTAGGGGTGGGGGAAGTGGGTGCCGGAATGCTTGTCGCGGTACATCCGCACCACTTCCTCCAGCGACGTCGACGGCCAGGTGCTCAATTCACCGGTGTGCCGGTCTACTACCCCGTAAGGGCTGCCGACGTCGTCGGGGGGAGACGAGCCGGGCAGCGGGTCATGGGTGACAGCGGCGGGAACGGCCCAAACGACCCAGCCCAGGTCGAATTCGTGGGTCCGCACCTCCCGGCGCTGCCCCGGAGGGGCGGAACCGTTGAGCCACGCGTCCGCGATCGCGAGCGCCTGCTCATAGGTGACCATGTCTCTCCTTGCCGGGAAAGCGACGTAAAGCGTGCTTTCGGTGAGATTACCGCTTGTGCGCCTAGGGTGATTCTGCCGTTCCGCTATGGCACGTCGATACCAAGTTTTCCGGACTGTGGATAACGCGCGGAGCACGTACTCCCACCAGCAGGGTTGGTCTTTTCCCACCCGCGCAACGCGACAACAGACTGCTGTCAGGGCAGGGTAGAGAGCGTGAAAGCGGCAGAGAGCACCAGCAGAACCAGGATGGATGCCACGGGGGGCATCGCCCGGCGGCCGGTCGATTTGATGGTCGCGGTGATCGGGGGCGCGCTACTGGTCATGGTTCTCTTGGCGATCGCACTCGCCGCTGAACCGTCAGCCGTGGGCGATCCCGCAGAACTGCGTTCCCTGCTGCCGCCGTCACTGTTCGGGCTTGCTGCTGGGCTCGCGAACCTCGCCGTGCTGCTGCTGGGCGGCGTCATCGTGGCGGAACGCTTGATCCGCCGCGACATACGCCACGTGGTGCGGGTGTTGACTGCGGCCGGGGCCGGCTACGGGACGACCGTGGCACTCAACCTGGGGTTTGCTGCCCTGCTCGGCGCGGAGACACCGACGATCCTCAACGCGTCTGCGGGGGGCCCGGCCAGCAACCCGTTGCACGCCTATCTCGCCGCGGCATTCGCCTACCTGCACGCCACCCGCCCGGTCCACTTGCCTCGGGTCACCGGTCCTATGGCAGTGAGTGTCGCTGTGACAGCCGCCTCAGTGCTGCTGTCCGGTTACACCACCGCGCTCGCGTTGCTCCTGACTCTGCTGGTGGGGGCGGTGTGTGCGTCGTTGACGAATTACGCCATAGGGGTGAGTATTCCGCGGCTCGCGGTGGGGCGGCTGCTGTACGAGCTGGAGCGTCTCGGCTGGGAGCCGTCGCGCCTGGCGTTTGCGGGAACTGACTCGGAAGGCAACCGGTGTTTTATGGCGGAGACCGCTACTCGCCGCCTGCAGGTGACGGTTCTTGACTCTGATCCGACGAGCGGAGTGGTACGGCGGTTGTTCTCCCGGATCGTGCTGCGGAACGCCGCAGCCCCGCCTTTGCTGTGGAGCCTGCGGGACCGGGTGGAGCACACGGCTTTGCTGGAGTATGCCGCCGCGGCGGCCGGTGCGGCGACGCCGCGTCTGCTGGCTGTGGGAGAGCTCGGTCCTTCCGCAGCCTTTCTCGTCCGGGAGCATGTCGCAGTGCGGCCACTCACGGAATTGGGGGACAGCGAGCTCACCGACGAGTTCGTGGACAAGGTGTGGGCGCAGTTGCGACTGCTGCACCGCCACCGGGTCGCCCACCGGGGCATCAGCCCCGGAACTGTCGTGCAACGCGCCGACGGGCATGCCGCGTTCACAGCCTTGTCCACGGGGAGCATCGCCGCCGGACCGTGGGCACTCTCGTTGGACCAGGCAGCTCTTCTCGTGACGTTGGCGCTGCACGTGGGCCCGTACCGCGCGGTAGAGTCCGCGGTCCGGAATCTGGGTGCGGATGCGGTCGCCGCCATCCTGCCGTTCCTGCAGAGCGTCGGCCTGCCCCCGCCCTTGCGGCAAGCAGTACGGGGCCACCGCGACCTGTTGCGGGAAGTGCGCCAGGAGATTGTGCGTGTCGTCCCGCACGCCCCCGCTCAACCAGTGCAGTTGGAGCGGATGCCGCCGCGGACCGTGGTCACGGTCGCGGTGGCGACCGTCGTGGGGCTCGCCCTGGTCTACCAGCTCACCGGGGTGGCCTGGAATACGCTCAGCGACCCTGATCCGGGGTGGACGAGCGCGGCCGCGGTGTTGTCGCTGCTGTGTGTGCTGGCTCCCGCGGTAGCGCTGCTCGGGTTTTCGCCGGTGCGACTGCGGCTATGGCGTACCGTGCTCGTGCAGTACGCTTCGTGTTTCGTGCGTATCGCCACTCCAGCAGGCGTGGGATCGTTGGCGTTGAATACCCGCTATCTGATCCGGGCAGGGGCCAGCACCGCCCAGGCAGTGTCCGCGGTGGGTGTGTCCCAGGTGGCAGGGCTGGTGACGCTAGTGCCGCTGCTGGTGGTGTGCGCCTACCTGTCGAACATGGACTATCCCGGCGATTTTTCTCCGTCGTTCACGCTACTGCTGGTCGTGGGGGTGCTTTCTGTGTTGGCCGCGGCCGTGCTCGCGGTGCCGCGGCTGCGCC
>SMEI01000123.1_pt1 | contig 12387 bp, 7 predicted proteins | sample 2456321 | NCBI WGS metagenome assembly SMEI01 (sample SAMN10132588, study PRJNA489261) | soil metagenome | isolation source: day1 control-silt loam soil ammended with composted manure from dairy cow... | place: USA | collected 2015-05-01
ACTGCGGCGCGGTGTCAGCCTCGTCGGCCCCCACCGCGACGACCTGCAGCTGTGGCTCAACGACCTGCCAGCCAAGGGCTATGCCAGCCAAGGCGAATCCTGGTCGTACGCCCTCGCGCTGCGGCTCGCCGGCTTCGAACTGCTCCGCGCCGACGGCGACGACCCCGTCCTCCTCCTCGACGACGTTTTCGCGGAACTCGACGCTGAGCGGCGGCGCCGCCTCGCCTCTTACGTCCGCACCGCGGAACAAGTCCTCGTCACCGCTGCCGTACCCGACGATGTCCCCCAAGAACTCTCCGGGGCACGATTCCGGGTCACAGGAGGGAGCGTGGAACGTGAACGGTGAGCACCCCGCCCCGGAACGCACCGACTCTCCCCAGACTGAGGAGAACATCACACCTCCCACCCCCCTGCGAGGTGTGGAACTCGCCCGCCAAGCCCTCGCTAAAGCCCGCGCCGAAGCCAAAGCCCGCGGCGCCGCCCCCCAAGGACAGAACCGCAAACCCCAGCGCAGCCTGGTCCGCAGCCGCGGCGAACCCCAACAGTTCGGCGACGCCATCCGCGCCTGGCTCATCGAACACGGCTGGCAGGAGCAGGTCGCTATCGGCGGCATCTTCGGACGCTGGTCCCGGATCGTCGGCGAACGCCTCGCCGAACACGTCCGACCCTGCAGCTACGCTGACGGGGAACTCGTCGTCGCCGTCGACTCACCCGCCTGGGCCACCCAGATCCGTGCCATGGCCCCCCAACTAGTACGCAAGCTCAACGAAGAGCTCGGCCACGGTGCCGTCCGGGTCATCAAAGTCAACGGCCCCGGCGGATACCGGACCTCACGAGGCCAGTGGCGGGTCCGGTGAACCGGCGCCCACGCCAGCACCGGGCCACGACCCGTGCCTACCCATCAACCAACAGCACTGATTCAACCGGGGCGTTCACGCCGGGGTAGGTCATGTGTGGGGACTCGTCTCCTACACCGTTCGTTCGTTCAGGGCCGTTCCAGACGCCTTAGATGCGACTTTTAGGTTTCGCGCAAGGTATCATGAAGGCAGTTCTCTTGGACGCCTCCACCGGCAGAGACCGCACCTAGGAGCGGATACCGGGAATCGGGGTCGCAGCAGCGTCTTGGCGGGGGCGTAGCATCGCGTTTCGCCTGGATCGCCGTGTGTCCGCCGGTTGTCATGCGGATGGTCGGCGTCCCCGGGCAGGAGGGTGTTTCCAACTTTGGCCTACGACGCGCGTTCAATCACGGTTCTGGAAGGCCTCGAAGCGGTACGCAAACGCCCCGGTATGTACATCGGATCCACGGGCGAGCGCGGACTGCACCACCTTGTCCAAGAGGTTGTGGACAACTCTGTGGACGAGGCGCTCGCCGGATACGCGACCGCTATCGAGGTCACATTGCTCGCTGACGGCGGGGTCCGGGTCACCGACAACGGACGGGGTATCCCGGTCGACCCGCACCCAGTAGAAAAGAAGCCCGCAGTAGAGCTTGTCCTCACCACCCTGCACGCGGGTGGCAAATTCGACAGCAAGTCCTACGCGGTCTCCGGCGGCCTGCACGGCGTCGGCGTCTCCGTCGTCAACGCCTTGTCCACCCGGCTCGAAGTCGAAGTCCGCCGGGACGGCTACCTGTGGACCCAGAGCTACGAGATGACCAAACCGGTCACCGAGCTCATCAGGCGGGAGCCCACCGACGAGACCGGCACCCAGATCACGTTCTGGCCGGACGGCTCCATCTTCGAAACCACCACCTTCAACTTCGAGACGCTCTCCCGGCGGCTCCAGGAGATGGCGTTCCTCAACAAGGGACTGTCCATCACCATCCGAGACGAGCGTCCCGAATTCGTCGGCGACTCCCCGGTCACCCAGACCTACTACTACGAAGGCGGGCTGTCGGACTTCGTCCGCCACCTCAACGCCACCAAGGAGCCCGTCCACTCCTCCATCATCGCGTTCGAAGAAGCCGGCGACGGGATCGCCGTCGAGATCGCGATGCAGTGGAACCAGTCCTACACCTCCTCGGTGCACACCTTCGCCAACACCATCAACACGGCTGAAGGCGGCACCCACGAAGAGGGCTTCCGCGCCGCACTCACCTCCATCGTCAACCGGTACGCCCGCGACCAGAAACTGCTGCGGGACAAGGACGAGAACCTCACCGGCGACGACATCCGGGAAGGCCTCACCGCCATCGTCTCGGTGAAACTCGCCGACCCCCAGTTCGAAGGCCAGACCAAAACCAAACTCGGCAACACCGAAGCCAAGTCCTTCGTCCAAAAGGTCTGCCACGAATACCTGCGGGACTGGCTCGACCGCAACCCGGGAGAAGCCAAAGACATCGTCACCAAGGCGACCCAGGCCGCCCGCGCCCGGATCGCCGCCCGCCAAGCCCGGGAACTCACCCGGCGCAAGACCCTGCTGGAGTCCACCTCACTGCCCGGCAAGCTCGCAGACTGCCAGTCCACCGACCCGGAACGCTGCGAGGTCTACATCGTCGAGGGAGACTCCGCCGGCGGCTCCGCCAAAGGCGGGCGTGACCCCTACTACCAGGCGATCCTCCCCATCCGCGGCAAGATCCTCAACGTCGAGAAAGCCCGCATCGACCGGATCCTCAAAAACAACGAGGTCCAGGCGATCATCACCGCGCTGGGCACGGGGATCCACGACGACTTCGACATCACCAAGCTGCGGTACCACAAGATCATCCTCATGGCCGACGCCGACGTCGACGGCCAGCACATCCGCACGCTGCTGCTCACCCTGCTGTTCCGCTTCATGAAACCGCTCATCGAAGCCGGACACGTCTACCTCGCGCAGCCCCCGCTCTACAAGATCAAGTGGGACCCCCGCGGAACCGACGTCGACTACGCCTACTCCGACCGCGAACGCGACGAGAAGATCGCCGCCGGTATCGCAGCGGGCAAGAAGGACCCCCGGCCCCGCGACCTCGTCCAGCGCTTCAAAGGCCTGGGAGAGATGAACCCCAGCGAACTGTGGGAAACCACCATGGACCCCGAACGGCGGGTGCTGCTGCAAGTGACGCTGGACGACGCAGCCCAGGCAGACGAAATGTTCAGCGTGCTCATGGGGGAAGACGTCGAATCCCGACGCGCCTTCATCCAGCGCAACGCCCGGGACGTCCGTTTCCTGGACATCTAGCCCGAACCTGACGTTTCCCGGCAGCGAACGACCCACCAGAAAAGGATCGACATCCCGTGACGGATGTGAACACGACTCCCGAGGCCCCCGACAACACCGGCGGCCGCATCGAACCGGTCGACCTCCAAGTCGAGATGCAGCGCAGCTATCTCGACTACGCCATGTCGGTCATCATCGGCCGCGCCCTCCCCGACGTCCGCGACGGTCTCAAACCCGTCCACCAGCGCGTCCTGTACGCCATGTACGACAGCGGGTACCGTCCCGACCGCGGCTACTTCAAGTGCGCCCGCGTCGTCGGGGACGTCATGGGTAACTACCACCCGCACGGCGACTCCGCCATCTACGAGACCCTGGTGCGGCTCGCCCAGCCCTGGGCGATGCGGATGCCGCTGGTCGACGGCAACGGCAACTTCGGCTCCCCGGGCAACGACCCGGCAGCGGCCATGCGCTACACCGAGTGCAAACTCGCGCCGCTGGCCATGGAGATGCTGCGCGACATCGACAAGGAGACCGTCGACTTCCGCCCCAACTACGACGGCCGCTCCCAAGAACCCGTCGTCCTTCCCGCACGCTTCCCCAACCTGCTCGTCAACGGGTCGTCGGGTATCGCCGTCGGCATGGCCACCAACATCCCCCCGCACAACCTCCGCGAGGTGGCCGAAGGCGTCTACTGGTACCTCGACCACCCCGACGCCTCCGACGAGGAACTCCTCGACGCGCTCATCGAACGCATCAAAGGCCCCGACTTCCCCACCCGCGGACGCATCGTCGGCCGGCGCGGCATCGAAGAGACCTACCGCACCGGACGCGGCTCGATCACCATGCGCGCCGTGGTCGAGATCGAAGAGGACAAGCGCGGCCGGCAGTGCCTCGTCGTCACCGAACTCCCCTACCAGGTCAACCCGGACAACCTTGCGCTGAAGATCGCTGAGCTCGTCAAGGAAGGCAAGATCAGCGGGATCGCCGACGTCAAGGATGAGAGCAGCGGCCGCACCGGCCAGCGGCTCGTCATCGTCCTCAAACGCGACGCGGTGGCCAAGGTCGTCCTCAACAACCTGTACAAGCACACCCAGCTCCAGGAAACGTTCGGCGCGAACATGCTGGCCCTGGTGGACGGAGTCCCCCGCACCCTCCGCCTCGACCAGATGATCCGCCACTGGGTGGCCCACCAGATCGAAGTCATCGTCCGGCGCACCCGCTACCTGCTGCGCAAAGCTGAGGAACGCGCCCACATCCTCCGCGCCCTGCTCAAGGCGATCGACCGGATCGACGAGGTCATCGCGCTCATCCGAGGCAGCGCCTCCGCAGACGACGCGAAGAACGGCCTCATGGAGCTCCTGGCCATCGACGACGTGCAGGCGCGCGCCATCCTCGACATGCAGCTCCGCAAACTCGCGGCCCTGGAACGCCAGCAGCTCACCAGCGAATACGACGAGCTGATGGCGCAGATCGCCGACTACAACGAGATCCTCGAATCCCCGGAGCGGCAGCGCAGGATCATCCGCGACGAGCTCGCCGAAATCGTCGAAAAGTACGGCGATGACCGCCGCACCGAGATCGTCCCCTACGAGGGCGACATGCGGATGGAGGACTTCATCGCCGAAGAGGACATTGTCGTCACCATCACCCGGGGCGGCTACGCGAAGCGCACCCGCCTCGACAACTACCGGGCGCAGAAGCGCGGCGGCAAGGGCGTGCGCGGCGCCCAGCTCAAACAGGACGACATCGTCCAGCACTTCTTCGTGACGACCACACACCACTGGATCCTGTTCTTCACCAACAAGGGCCGGGTGTACCGCACCAAGGCGTACGAGCTGCCGGAGCTCGCCCGCGACTCCCGGGGCCACCACGTCGCCAACCTGGTGCCGTTCCTCCCGGACGAGGAGATCGCCCAGGTGCTGGCGCTGCGCGACTACGACGCCGCCCCCTACCTGGTGCTCGCCACCCGCTCCGGCCTGGTGAAGAAGACCAAGCTGGCGGAGTTCGACTCCGCCCGCTCCTCCGGCATCATCGCCATCAACCTGCGGGAAGACGACGAGCTCATCGCCGCCCGGCTCGTCTACCCCACCGACGACCTGCTGCTGATCAGCAGCAACGCCCAGGCGATCCGATTCCCCGCCTCCGACGACTCGCTGCGCCCCATGGGCCGCGCCACCAGCGGTGTCATCGGTATGCGCTTCGCCGAGGGCGACTACCTGCTCAGCATGGACGTCATCCGGGAAGGCGAAGGCGCCACGGACGTGCTCGTGGCTACCGAAGGCGGCTACGCCAAGCGCACCCCGGCCGACCAGTACCCGGTGCAGAAGCGCGGCGGCAAGGGCGTGCTCACCGCCAGGATCGTGGAGTCCCGGGGCAAGCTCGTGGGCGCGCTGATGGTCGACCCCGAGGACGAGATCCTCGCGATCACCTCCAACGGCGGCGTGATCCGCACCAAGTGCGCGGAGATCAAACAGTCGCAGCGGGCCACCATGGGCGTCCGCCTCATGCACCTCTCCAAGGGCAACCACGTGGTCGCTATCGCCCGCAACACGGAGGGGATGGGCGACGACGCCGAGAACGGTGCACACGGTTCCGAGGACGCCGAAGACACCGAACAAGACTGAGTTTCACGTGAAACGCGTGCGCACGCGTGAGGGGAAAGGTATTACCCGCCCCTCGCGCGTGCCACTGGCCGCCATGTCCACCACTCAATAGAGTGGTTTTTCGTCATCAGTGACATTCGTTTCGTGGAGTTCGGTGCTCCTGTCCTGAGATCTCCCCGAATTCCACCGACTATAGGGAGAGTTCAGCGGTAACGTGGCTATGTCCGACAACGCGCAACGAGAGTCCGCTGCGGTGGAGCCGAATCCTGCCGATACCGACAAGAGCGGAGTAGACGCCGCAAGGACTACCGAGGTCGAGGGACCCGAGACCGAGACGCTCGGGACGGCCACGGACTCTGATGAAGTGACTGGGGCAGGGGGTCCCGAGACGACCGGAGGCGCTGAGGGGGAGTCTCCGGAGAGCGCGGACGCGGCCGAGGCATCGACCTCGGAAGCTGCACAGGGGGGTTCGGATATGGCAGCAGAAGCGGTTGCCGCGTCACCGAGTGCCGAAAGCAAGACCGCCAAGACCGCGGCGCGTAAGGCGCATCTGACGCTGAGCCGGATCGAACCGTGGTCGGTGATGAAGTTCAGCTTCATCATCTCGCTGGTGTGCTTCATCATCCTGTTCGTGGCGGTCGCAGTGCTCTACACCGGGCTGGAAGTCCTGGGTGTGTTCGACGCGGTGACGGAGCTGATCACCTCGCTGACCGAGGGGGACGAGGTCAGTGAGGAGTTCATCATCAACCCGGAGGTCTGGTTCTCGCCGACCCGGATTCTTGGATACACCGCGCTGTTCGGTGCGCTGAACGTCATCCTCATCACGGCTCTCGCTACCGCAGGTGCGATGCTTTACAACCTGTCCGCTGACCTCGTGGGCGGCATCGACGTAACGCTCAGCGAAACCGAGTGAGTCTTCTCGCGGGCCCGTGCCGCAGAGCACGGGCCCGAGGACTTCCAGAAGCGGGTAGAATTGAAGAAGACGGAGCAAACCACTCCGGACTTCCTCTCCCACCCGGGGGTTTCCGGTTCGCCCCACTCCCCTGGATGCGGTAGAGTTCTACACGAGCGAAGGGCGTATAGCTCAGTCGGTTAGAGCGCATCCCTGATAAGGATGAGGCCCCTGGTTCAAGTCCAGGTACGCCCACAGTTCAAGGCCCTCGCCGGATGCGGGGGCCTTTTAATTTCCGCTCTTGGGGAGCGAATCCGTCCCGCTGGATCCCCGCCGCTAGGCGTGGAGATCTCCATCGCGTTCGAGATCTGGTTGCGGCACATCTCGACACCCACCACGTAGGGCTGGTCATCACCAGGTTCCTTATCGCCCCTAAGAGGGGCAGCAACCCTGAAGTACAGGCGGCGCCGGACCGATGCCTTGCCCCTTCCTTCATTCCCAAGTGGTTGGCGATCTCCTGGGGTGAAGAAGTGTCAACGGCTCTCGAGAGGCCGCCCACGTTGAAGCGCGAACGTGATGGGCAACTGGGGGAGAGGTAGACGCCGTGCTCCCTGTCTATCGCAGAGACCGCCGGGATCCCGTGGAACGCTTGCGCGGCATGCGCCCTGCCCGGATGGGCCGCTAAGACTTTGCTGCTCGCCGAGGGTGAACTTCCTTTCCTTGTGAAAAGGAGGACTGTCGCAGTCGGCGCGGGTTGTCCTGGCGATGGTGGTGATGCCTGCGTGAGCGTTCACCCAGCACAGGCGGCACGGCGGAAGCCACCGCGAGCCCAGGGCGGGGAACCCTGCTCGAGTCTCGGCTGATGCGTGGCAAGACCAGTCGGGGCCTTCTCCAGCACGGTTTCCCTCTCGTCCTCCCAGTCCAGCTCCACCGCGGGATGTCCCACGCTCGCCACACACCGTCTGCCGAACCCGGCCGTGCCTTGCCATAGACCTGCGCGCAGAGGGAAGCGTGACACGCCGGACTTGGGGATCTCCGCTCCTGTTTCTTACTCCGTGCAGTAGGTCGACTTCCCGGAGTGTCCGCTATGAACAGCAGGTGAACGATCGGAACCGCCGTGCTGGCAGGGGAAGCAGCACCACCGTCTTCCGCAATGCCCGTTTTTGCTGTGAAAGATCCTGATACGCACCCTGTGCCGGATCACAAAGTCATATTCACTGTTTGCGGGGTTGCTGTTCACCCAGGTGTAGGGAAGTCCCATTACTGTCGATGGCCCCTGACCGGTTTTCGGGACCGGATGCGGGGGTTGTGTGTCCTCTTCTTCTCTTCCCGATCCTGGAGCCCAGCCTGTGAGCGTTGTCGCCGTCATACCCGCACGAGGAGGATCCAAGGGGGTCCCCCTGAAGAACCTCGCCAGAGTAGGCGGCCGCCCTCTGGTGGCGCGCGCAGTGGACGCTTGCCGCCGCGCCGACCTCGTCGACATGGTGGTTGTCTCCACCGACCATGACGGCATCGCCGCAGTCGCCCGCGACGCCGGGGCCACCGTGGTGGAACGCCCTGCCGACCTGGGCGCGGACACCGCGTCCTCCGAGTCGGTGCTGCTGCACGCCCTCGACCGGCTCACGGAAGACGGCATCAACCCGCAGATCCTGGTCTTCGTCCAGTGCACCAGCCCGTTCATCGACCCCGCTGACCTGGACGACGCGGTGCGGCAGGTCCGCGACGACCTGGCCGACTCGGTGTTCTCCGCCGTGGAAACCTACGAGTTCCTGTGGCACATCACCCCCGATGGGGCACGCGGGGTCAACCATGACCACACGTACCGGCCGCGCCGCCAGGACCGCGCCCCGCATTACCGGGAGACCGGAGCGTTCTACGTGCTGCGCGTCTCCGGTTTCCGCGAGCACCAGCACCGGTTCTTCGGCCGTATCGCCGTGCAGCAGGTCAACCCCGCCCACGCGGTGGAAGTGGACTCGGTCGAGGAACTGGACCTGGCCTGCGCGGTCGCCCGTGCACTGGACCGGGAAGAACCGTTGGACGTCGACGCCGTGGTCACCGATTTCGACGGTGTGCACACCGACGACCGCGTCTACGTGGACCAGGACGGACGTGAAACGGTGGTGGTGAACCGCGGTGACGGTATGGGGGTGAGCCTGCTCCTTAAGGCAGGTATCCGCGTGTGCATTCTCTCCACCGAGGTCAACTCGGTGGTGCGGGCGCGTGCACGAAAACTAGGTGTCCCTGTGATGCACGGGCTGAGCGACAAGCGCACAGCCCTGCTCCAGTGGATGGCCGACGAAGGGCTCGACCCAGCCCGCGTCGCCTACGTCGGAAACGACGTGAATGACCTCGGTTGCCTGGCCGAGGTCGGATGGCCGATCGCGGTCCCGGACTCCCATCCGGATGTCCTCGCCGCGGCCCGGCTTGTTCTGACCCGTCCCGGAGGCTCCGGGGCGGTCCGCGAGATCTGTGAACGCGTCCTCGCGGCACGCAAAGGATAGGTAGCCATGACCCAGAACGCAACGACCGACCTCAGCGTGTCTGTTCCGGCTCCCGTAGCGATCGGTGACATTCTGGTCGGACCCGGCCAGCCCACCTACGTCATCGGCGAGATCGGAATCAACCACAACGGCGACGTGGACATTGCGCGCCAGTTGATCGAGGTCGCGGCGGAAGCCGGATGTCACGCTGTCAAGTTCCAGAAGCGGACACCTGAGATCTGTGTCCCCAAGGAACAGCGGGACAAGATACGGCAGACCCCGTGGGGCGAGATGACCTACCTGGAGTACAAGCACCGGGTGGAGTTCGGCCGGGACGAGTACACCGAGATCGCGAAGATCTGCGAGGAGAACGGTCTCCAGTGGTTCGCGTCCCCGTGGGATGTGCCGTCGGTGGAGTTCCTGGAGTCGTTCGACGTGGTCGCCCACAAGGTGGCTTCCGCGTCGATCACCGACCACGAACTGCTGCGGGCGCTGGCCGCAACTGGAAAGCCGATCATCCTGTCGACGGGCATGTCGACGATTGAGGAGATCGACGCGGCGGTGGAGATCTTCGACCGCAGCAAGCTGATCCTCATGCACTCCACCTCCACCTATCCGATGCCGCCGGAGGAGGCGAACCTGCGGACGATCATCACGCTGCGGGAGCGCTACGGGGTGCCGGTCGGCTATTCGGGGCACGAGCGTGGCCTGCAGATTTCGTTGGCCGCGGTCACGTTGGGCGCGGTGGCGGTGGAACGGCACATCACGTTAGACCGCACCATGTGGGGGTCGGACCACGCCGCCTCGCTGGAGCCCGCGGGGCTGCAGCACCTGGTCCGGGACATCCGGGTGATTGAGCAGGCGCTCGGCGACGGTGTGAAGCGCGTCTTCCCGGGGGAGGAGGAGCCCCGGAAACGGCTGCGCCGCACCACCGCGTGAGCCGGCACGGTGCTGTCGTGTTCGGGAGGCTGCGGCCTCCCGAACATTCCCGTTTTCGTTTCTGCTGGGGGCTCGTGAGTGACCACTCTGTCGGTCATCATTCCGGTGCGTGACGTTGCACCGTTGATCGCGGACACGCTGGAAAGCCTGCGGCGCAACGCACGGCCTGACTTCGAGTTCATCGTTGTGGACGACGCTTCTTCCGACGCCACCCCTGAGGTGGTGGAAGATTCGGGGGTGCCGGGGCTGACCCTGCTCCGTTCCGAGCGGTCGCTGGGGCCGTCCGCGGCCCGCAACCGGGGACTGGCGGTGGCGCAGGGCCAGTATGTCGCTTTTCTCGACGGCGACGACTGGCTGGCTCCCGGATATTTGGCGGACGCGGTCGAGGCGATCGCGGACCTGGGGGTCGACTTCATCAAAACCGACCATGTCAAAGTCACGGGGAAGGCCCGCAGCAGGGCGCGGGTCCCTGAAGGGCGGCGTGGGGTGGCGCTTCCCGCACGCTCCGGTATCCCCCCGGAGCATGCGACCACCATGGTCGACTATCCCAACGTGTGGTCCGGTGTCTACGACCGGCGCTTGTACGAGCAGGGCCTGCTCTCCTTCGACGAGGACTTGCACACCGCTGAAGACCGGTTGTGGACGTGGCGGCTGCACTTGCACGCCGACACGTTTGCGGCTGTCCCCCTGGTCGGGGTGTTCTACCGGCGGGAGGTCCCCCAGTCGCTGACTCAGGCAGGGGACGAGCGGCAGTTGCAGTTCTTCGACGCCCACGACCGGATCCGCGCGGAACTGGAGTCCCTGCCTGACGGGGAACGCTATCTTCCTAAGCTCATCCGCACCTACTGTGCGTTGATTGCCTTCCACCTTGACCGGGAGGACCGGTTGGCTCCGCGGGTGCGGCGACAACTGCGGTCGCGGGCTGCTGCGGCGCTGAGCGCTATGCCGCCGCGTCTTCTCGCCCGGGTGCTGCCCGCTTTGGGGGCGGAACGCGAACAGCTTCTCGCGGAACTGGTCGACCTGGAAACGGTGGTGGCCTGACCTGATGGCGCAGCTTTTCGTCGCCAGCACGTTTTTCGGTGCGATGTCGCTTGCTGCCGCGTTGGACGCGGGCCAGTTCGGTGCGGCAGACCAGCGGCGCATCCTCGTGGTGTCGAACAATGCGCTCGTGCCCGAGGTGGTTCCGCCGTTGGATGCCGCCCCCGGGTTTGATGTGCTGCGGTCGCGTTTCGGGGAGGTGGTGTCCTGGAACGAGCTGCTGTGGCCGTTCCACCCGTCCACATGGCAGCCGCGACAGCAGGAGCGGCCGCTTCTGAACCGGCTGCTGCGCCATTACTGGGATCTGGCGGAGGACGAGCCGCTGCACCTGGTGGTGGAGTCCATTCAAGTGCCGCCGGCGCGGGCGTTCGCTTCCGTGTTCGACGATGCCGCGATCACCGTGTACTCCGACGGGTTGATGAGCTACGGCCCGACCCGGGAGTCGCCGCCGCGCGAGGTCGCCACCCGTATCGACCGGGTCCTCTACCTTGACCTGGTGCCCGGGGTGGAGCCGCTGCTGCTCAGCGAGTACGGGGTTGCGCGCCGCACGATCAGCGGTGAAGCGTTTCGTGCCGTGGTGGCCGAGGTAGCGAAAGCTGTGGACGGGGTGGGGGAACGCACGGCGTGGGCGGGGGCGCCGCTCCTGCTCGGCCAGTATCTTGCGGCGCTCAACTTTCTTACCGCGGCTGAGGAGGATGCGCTGCACGCGCGCATGCTGCGCGGGGTGGCTGCCCAAGGCCACCGCACAGTGCTGTTCAAACCGCACCCGTCAACCACAGCGCGCACGTTCCGGACGTTGCACGCCACCGCTGAACAGCAGGGGGTGCAACTGGTGGTGCTCGACGAGCCGGTGCCCGTGGAAGTGTGGTACGAGGTGCTGCGCCCGGCTCTCGTGGTAGGTGTGTTCTCTACGGGGTTGAGTACCGCGTCCCGCTACTACGGTCTGCCAGTGGCGACCGTGGGCACGGAACTGCTGCTGGATCGGATCACCCCGTATCAGAACAGCAACCGGATTCCGGTGACGCTCGCCGACGCCACGATGCCGCGGCTGGCCGAGGACGGTACCGTGCACCCGCCGCGGATCACCGCCGACCGGGTAGCGGAGGAGCTGCTGCCGCTGCTGGTGGCGGTGGGCTACTGCATGCAGAACAGCGTGTACTCGCATCTGCGGGACGAGGCCGTAGCGTATCTGTCCCGCGGGCTTGACGAGGTGACGCGCCGCTATTTCAAGAAGCGGCGGCTCACCGCGCTGCGGCTGCCCGGCGCTGCCCCCGCCAAGCCGCGCTCGCTGCCTTGG
>SMEI01000132.1_pt1 | contig 12139 bp, 7 predicted proteins | sample 2456321 | NCBI WGS metagenome assembly SMEI01 (sample SAMN10132588, study PRJNA489261) | soil metagenome | isolation source: day1 control-silt loam soil ammended with composted manure from dairy cow... | place: USA | collected 2015-05-01
TTCTGTTGTGAATTCCTTTCAAATTTTTGTAGATTTACATAGTAGAATTACAACATACTTCGGTGTAACTCAACAGTCTTTAATGTTGTGAATTCCTTTCAAATTTTTGTAGATTTACATAGTAGAATTACAACGTTCCAACGCTTATCACCGTATGTTACACCGTTGTGAATTCCTTTCAAATTTTTGTAGATTTACATAGTAGAATTACAACTACTGATTTAAGAACCTTTGCGCCACTTACGTTGTGAATTCCTTTCAAATTTTTGTAGATTTACATAGTAGAATTACAACATCAAATGATAGAAGGATCTAAGAAAGTAGGTTGTGAATTCCTTTCAAATTTTTGTAGATTTACATAGTAGAATTACAACTCAAATCAAAGAAAGTTTGACTTCCGGGAAGTTGTGAATTCCTTTCAAATTTTTGTAGATTTACATAGTAGAATTACAACTCATCACAAAATAATAGCAAAACATTAACGGTTGTGAATTCCTTTCAAATTTTTGTAGATTTACATAGTAGAATTACAACAAGTTGTCAAAAAAAGATATGAGTCAGGCCGTTGTGAATTCCTTTCAAATTTTTGTAGATTTACATAGTAGAATTACAACATTATGATTTTAATCAATTGAGTGGTTTAGGTTGTGAATTCCTTTCAAATTTTTGTAGATTTACATAGTAGAATTACAACTTGTCTTCAACCTTTATTAGATTTGTTCCGGTTGTGAATTCCTTTCAAATTTTTGTAGATTTACATAGTAGAATTACAACGGTTTGGACCATAGCAATCGTTACAGTCTTGTTGTGAATTCCTTTCAAATTTTTGTAGATTTACATAGTAGAATTACAACTATTGAAAATGAATTTAGTTTCTCCGTACAGTTGTGAATTCCTTTCAAATTTTTGTAGATTTACATAGTAGAATTACAACATCCTGTTTTTTGACCATTACCTGACGAATGTTGTGAATTCCTTTCAAATTTTTGTAGATTTACATAGTAGAATTACAACCTTTAAAAGAAAGCTGATTACATTCATCAAGTTGTGAATTCCTTTCAAATTTTTGTAGATTTACATAGTAGAATTACAACTAACGCAAACGTATAATAATTTAGCTGCTAGTTGTGAATTCCTTTCAAATTTTTGTAGATTTACATAGTAGAATTACAACTAAATTGGAAATTAACAGATAAGCCATTTAGTTGTGAATTCCTTTCAAATTTTTGTAGATTTACATAGTAGAATTACAACGCGGTAGGTCAGAAAAAACTACAACCAACGGTTGTGAATTCCTTTCAAATTTTTGTAGATTTACATAGTAGAATTACAACAACGTAAACAGTTTAAAAGCAGTGGTTTCCGTTGTGAATTCCTTTCAAATTTTTGTAGATTTACATAGTAGAATTACAACATTTTGTAAATCCACCTTATAGTCGAAAGCGTTGTGAATTCCTTTCAAATTTTTGTAGATTTACATAGTAGAATTACAACGGTGGTCGTGCTGGTTTTATACGAGCAAGCGTTGTGAATTCCTTTCAAATTTTTGTAGATTTACATAGTAGAATTACAACATAAACCTAAAATAAATTATTGGGTTTATAGTTGTGAATTCCTTTCAAATTTTTGTAGATTTACATAGTAGAATTACAACCAGTTGATAAGGTTAATCGAAAGATATATTGTTGTGAATTCCTTTCAAATTTTTGTAGATTTACATAGTAGAATTACAACAACAAGAAGAAATTAAACTAGCCGAAGTTGGTTGTGAATTCCTTTCAAATTTTTGTAGATTTACATAGTAGAATTACAACCTAATTCGTGTAAATCCCAAGTATAATTATGTTGTGAATTCCTTTCAAATTTTTGTAGATTTACATAGTAGAATTACAACAAACGAAGATTTAGTTAACGGTTGTTTAGAGTTGTGAATTCCTTTCAAATTTTTGTAGATTTACATAGTAGAATTACAACAAACAGCTTTGAAAGCTTTAGGTACTGCATGTTGTGAATTCCTTTCAAATTTTTGTAGATTTACATAGTAGAATTACAACTGGTGTGGGTGTAAAATCACCCTTCCAAATGTTGTGAATTCCTTTCAAATTTTTGTAGATTTACATAGTAGAATTACAACCTCATTTAATCCCAATAGAATCAAGGGATTATAAAGATGTAAACTACAAAGAAAAAATGTAAAAAATGCTTGATTACATCATTGAATCAAGCATTTTTTTATTTCTGTTAAAACAGTTCCAACTGTTGAGGCATTGCGGGTAAATCGGCTTCTTTTTTGGCAAAAAAGACTTCCATCTGTCCAAATTGTTTATCGGTTACGCATAGAATCCCAACTTTCCCTTCGGCAGGAAGATTTTTTTTGGCTCGTTTTATATGTACCTCTGCATTCTCTTTACTTGGGCAATGCCGTAGATAAATCGAAAACTGAAACATATTAAAACCATCGTCTAACAAGGACTTACGAAACCGTATGGCAACGCTTCGTTGCTTTTTGGTTTCTGTCGGCAAATCAAAAAATACCAAAACCCACATAATTCTGTATGCATTATAGCGACTAAAACTCATCACATCATCGGATAGTGAATCACTCTGCTTTCTCCTGTAAAACACTTACACAACGAACTTGTGGTAATGCTCAAAGCGGTCATTAACGGACGTTGCAATCCATTAATGTAAACATCTTTTGTAGCCAGCTGCAACAAATGTGCCTTTGCCGGTTTATCCAAAATATTGGTCGATTCTGGATGGTTCATCCAATCAACTACCAAATCATCCACATACGGACGGTACGGTTCCATAACATCATCTGCCAGACAATATGCATTGTATTTGTTCCGATGAAAGATTCCAATGGTTGGATGCAATCCACTGCTTACCAACGCCCGTGCGACCATGCTTCGCAAAACGGCATAGCCAAAATTAAGAAAATTATTGGGTGCATCGCCTTTTCGTTCCCGTGTAAAATCATCAAACAATTTACCCCAATAATATTGTGCCGCAATGCCTTCCATATTGGTACTGTCTCCCGATTTTACCTCATTCATATATTTAATCAGCGGAGCATAATCCAAATCCAACTTTCGTAACACTTCTTTTTGCTGGAAAATCTTGGCTTCAATTGTTTGTTTCCATAAGTTTTTTCGCAAAGGTTCCGAACAGTTGATCTGATGCTTTAATCGTTCAGAATGCTCTACATGTCCACTTATCGGCAGCATCAATCCTAACGGCAAATGACTTTCATCACAACTGATAATTGCCACATTTTGCTTTTGTAACGACAAAATCACGGGGTGCGACAAGGTTATCTGCGGATTGTCCAACACCAAAAAGCCCATATCTTCCACAGGTACAGACCCTTTTACTTCTTTTGTAACAGGGTCTTCTATCTTTAGCTGATTGTCTTTGAGCTTTAAATAGGTTGGATTGCCGATGTAAATGGTACGTTTGAGCATTTTTACGCTTTTGAAATATTTCCTAATCTATCAACTTTAAGTTTGATACAAACTTCTTTTATTCTATATATACCGTCAATAGTAACTTCCAGTTTATTCAAACTTCCGAGCTCTCCAATTTTAGTTTTAGCATCATAATTCTTAATCAATGACGAAATAGAATTGTGAACAAAATGACATTCACCACCTGTGCTACTTACCATTTTATAGATTCTTTTACAATCAAATCGAACTTTATCAAAAATTTCTCCTTCTTCAGGAACATATACCAAATCATTCGGAGAAAGACTGAACAGCAAACGATATCCTTTTTCATTAGTTTCGGGAACGGACGACAAACCTTGTTTTTGTCTTTCGATAACGATGTTCAATGGAATAGTATCATAACTGCGTTTCCCTTCTTTGTCTGCATAAACCCCGAAAAACAGATTAGTTCCTTTTGCCGCTTCCACATATTTATCTTTTTTATTGCCTGTTTCGCCCAATGCAAATTTACTTCCCTGCTCAAATACACGAACTTTCAGAATAGGCTGATGTTGTTTTCCGTCATTGTATAAAGCAATGTTTTGGTTCATTTCTTCGATACCTTCAGGAGAAAATGCTAATTCAGGCTTACCTCCTTTTGCTTTTAAATAATTTAATAAGATTTTCTGAATACCGGTATCGGTAATGGAGCCAATTGTTTTTTCATTGAAAGAACTGTCCAGGCTTTTTCTTGTTGCAGTCAGTATTTTTCCTTTGGCACTTTTTATTCTGTCCAACTGAACTTTTCCTGAAACCGTTTCTTTATGCAACGGCTTTCGTATCGCCCAGTTTGTGCCTTCCTGCTTTACAATCCCCTTTACTTTTTCGCCGTTTTTCTCGACAAATTTTTCATAATAATTGGTTGCTTTATTGATGACACGGGTATTTTGCTTAAAGCTCACAACAATTTTTTCCAAAGCATTTTTTGCTTCCATTGTGGAATTTTTCCAAGGTTTGATAAATGCTTTAAATGCCGTTCTCTCTTTTCCATCTTTGTCCAAATACGTTTCCTGTAATCTCAACTTATGCTGCAAATCATAGCGTTTCAATTCTGATTTTGCCGATTCGTTATTCAATAAATTGATGTGGTCACGTGTAGCACACGCAATAACCAAAGCATCTAAAGCGTGATGGCGGTGGTCGATTCTTTTCTTTGAAAACCCTTTGGAAAGTTCAATTGGGACAGTCGGCAAAAACTTCTGATGCTTTTCGTTCCAGGCGGTAAAATCTGTGGAATTGGTTAATTGATTCATTCGCTCAAAACGTGGCAAAATCAAATCGTTCCAAACGGCTTCTAATCCCCAATCCTGTTTCAACCGGGAAGTTATTCTTCCGTTTCCGGGCAATAGATTTTTAGAATTAAAACCGTCGTCGTTGCTTCCTTCTTTATCGTCACGGACAATATTGGACAACAAATTTGAAATATATTTACTGATGTAACGTGTATCGTTCAACTGCCGTTCTATCATCTTTTCGGGAATATCTTCCATCAAGAGTTTATTCCGCTTCGCTCGATTTTTAGCATAACTCTGTTTTACAAATTCCTCATAATCCGCTACCTCAAGAATCGAAATTCTATCAGAAACCTTGTATCCGTGATGGTTTTTAATAAACTCAAAACCAAGCTGTTTATCCTTTAATTTATTGACTTCCGCTTCGCAAATGACTTTATTATTGAAACCATCGTCAAAATAACGGCTTTGCGGAATGATATGCTCAATTTCATATTCGTGTGTAAACAGTTTATTCAACGGAATAATCTGCCCGGTATAAGGCGAGCGGTAACGCTGTTCCAACCAAAGCTTATACCGTATTAATTCTGATTTACTTGGTTGTGCAGTTTTGCTGATTTTTAAAATATCTTCTTCAATTTCCGCTTCGGAACTCAATGCACCGTCTTCGTAAATCTTTAAAATTTCCTGCTGCATTGGAGAATACGGACGAACATTTTCTACATCTCTATCCAGAGCCAATTCAGCCAATAATGCTTTTATACGCAAATTGGTGTTCTCATTTTCTGTAACCTGACTGGTCAACCTTTTGCGTTCATCGGCTGTATTTTTCATTTCTCTGCCCAATTCAATATGGATTTCAGAGAAATAATCTTTTGCTCCGTTACCGTATTTTGTCCAAATATCTTTCACCACACGCAAAGTTTCGGTAATCACCTGCTCCACAATCGGGTTTCGTAATGAATGCTGTTTAAATTCATTCAGATATTCTTCCAAATCCTTTACCGAATTCCATTTACCTGAAACAGCAGCTTCCGAATGTCTACCATAAACAAGGTATTGTGCAATATGTAGTCTCAAACCTTGAAATGAAGCTATTTCAGCGTTCTGAAAATTCCTCAATTCTTCCCAAAGTTTTTGGTTAACAGTCTTGTTCCATTTTTTTCTATCTTTGTCAGAAATTTTTTCGTCCTTTTGAATAAGCGTACCTAAAAGGTTTTCTATATTTCTAAAATATGTATTGCTACCTTTTACTATTTCATCTTCATCCCAAGATTTTCCAAAACGCATTAAAGGCAATAATTTCTTAATCGCTTTCTCTGAAAAACTTCCGTAATCACTTTTGAAAGGTGGAAATTTTCTAAAGTTTTCAAAGAAAGAGTCCACGTTCAAATTATGTTTTTCGGCAAATTTCTTTAAGGCTTTTTCATATTCAGTTTTATCATTCACGGAGTAAATAATGTGCCACAAAGCCATTTCATTTTCAAAATTCAGGAAATATGCAGGAACATTTTCCGTTTTATCCAATCGTGACTGAATCAAATAACGGGTTTCATTGCACGGATAGGTTTTGTCCTCCACATAATTCCAACGGTATCTTTCTGTTTCAGTCTTAGGAACTTTCTTAATCTCCAATTTCCGTTTCAGCAAAAACTCAACTAACTGCTTTTGGTCAATTTCTTTTTTGGTATTCAGAAATTCCAGTAATTCCTCCCAATCGTTTTGATTAGGTAACAATTCTTTAGTAACATTTGTATCATCTTCCTTTCGGTAAATAACCAGATTTTGCAGCCACTGCAACAATCTGAATTCCTGATAATAAGGATTGGATTTTGAAATAACTTTTATAGGAAAAATAACGCCATCTTTTGATTTTCTATTTTCTAAAGAACAATTTGAAATAGAAGATTTTTGACTTCGCAAAGGTCTTTGGTAAAACAGAATATCTTCCAAAATCAAATGAACAAAATCTTTTGCAGAAAGCATCTGCTGATGTTGCTCGTTATTGCGATACAATTCACGGACACAATCCATAAACAAATCTTCGTCTTGTAGTTCAGAATGAAATTCTTTTTGTTTCGCAAGAATTTGTTTGAGTTCATCCTTATAAAACTTCCGCTCTATCGTCCGAACTAATTTACCTTTAATTTTTTGCTTTGGATTTAATAAAAGGTTATCGAAAATGTATGTACCAACTGTTTTATGAGAATCATTAATATCTTTTTCCGTTTTCTTTTTCAGGAGCGTCCAATCGTCAGGGCTTGGTGCACGAAAACTTCTTCTTACATTTCCTTCCTTGTCTAATTTTTCTGTTCCGTCATCATTCAAATCTGTTGTAACAATAAACTCCTTAACCTTGTCTTTCCAATCAAACAATTCCGTTTTACTTGAACGCCGATAAATCCAGCCATTTTCCAAATGCATCGAATACCAAATTTCACCTTTATTATTTTTGGTTTCATCCGCCACAACATCTACTACTTTCAAAGAGTGAAATTCAACCAATTTGTTTGGATTTTCTTCCTCCTCTTCTCCACGCAACTGATAATATCCGCGTTTCTGATTGAAATTCAGAATAATCCACGCCAATTCTTCTTTTTCGATTTTTTGAGTCAACGCTTTTTTTCGCAGATAATAAATCGTCCAGTCATACGGGATTAAACAATCATTACCGTTTTTATCTTTCAGAAAATCAGGTTGGAAATTCTTAAATTCTTCCAACATTTCATAAAATGAATTTTGAAACAGGAAGCCATCTTTTGAATAGGCTAATTTAGGTTCCGCTTCGGGGATAAATTTTCCAAAACGTTTGATAAAATCAATTTGAGCATCGTAATGTTCTGGTAAATATCCGAGTATATGAAGTATTCGATGCAAACGTTCTCTACGAAGTAAATGACGTTCTCTCAACCTGCGAACACCTCTGTAACCTGTCCGTTCTGCTGTTTGAGAGATTGAATTTCCTGCTCCAAAATCTCCCAGTATCTTTTGATCCATCGGTATAATCCGACTTCCCATTCCAAGTATTTCTCCTTGTTTATTTTCAAAGTTTTGTTGGATTAAAGCCCACCCAATTGAGTTTGTTCCTAAATCCAATCCAAGTATGTGTTTCATGCTATTAGTGTATTTTATTAATTCAATAAATATATTAAGAAAAAAAATATTGCTTTTACGGATTTCCGCATTGTTTTGCTATTTTTTTATTATTACATTTGCTCTTGAAAGGAATTCACAATAAGGATTATTCCGTTGTGAAAACATTTACTACGGGGCATTCGAAAGTTTGCCTCGTTTTTATTTATAGATCTCACGTGTTGTATCAATGAATACAATAAAATTGTAAGCGAAATCATTTAAGGGGAGTAAGTCGTCTTTTTATTTTAGAAGTAAAAAATTAGAGGTTTCCTTATACTAAGAAAACCTCCTTTGAATTTAAGCGAAAAAATTATTTTTTTCTATCACATATTCAAATTCATTGATGTGTTTTAATTTAATTTCAGCAGAAAAAGCCTGTATGTGCTTTTGGTGGTGAACATCGCTACCCACAAAATCGTACATTTTTTCTTTTAAAAGATAATCAGCAATTTCTGTAACGCTGCTGCCGTAATACCCTACGCTGCTCAATAAATTCATTTGAAACAAACAGCCTGCCTTTTTTAATCTTTTAAAGCTTTCATAATCATTTTTATAAAAGTTGTAACGCTCAGGATGAGCTAAAACCGGTTTATATCCCTGAGAATTCAACTCTAAAATAATTTCATATAGATTAATCGGCGGATTTAAATAAGACATTTCTACCAATACAAAATGATCTTTAAGTGTTAAGAGTTTCTCTGTTTCAAGACGTTTTAAAAACGAATCGTCCATTAAATACTCTGATGCTACCCGCAAGTTTTTATCCGTAAAATCCAATTCGTTTTTTACTTTTTCATATTGATTTAAAATACCTTCTTTGGTGTTATCCCAAACCAACGGCGTGGTATGTGGTGTAGCTATAAATTTACTAAAACCAAACGATTTTAAATCACTAATTAAATCTTGGGTTTCTTTTAGCGACTTTGCACCGTCATCTAACCCATATAAAATATGAGAATGGATATCTACCAAACCATCTGGAATTATATCTTCAAGTATTTTTTTCTTTTTAAAAAAACTAAACATTTTATTATTTTCTAAGTTTTTACTTCGACGCTGCTCTGCTCAAAAACAATGCCAATATATATAAAATATGCAGAACGATCAGCGGTACAGCAACCGTCATTAACTCTATCCCCATAAAAATCAAACCAATGGCTGTTAATACAGCGGCTGCAATTAACACTTTTTTATTTTTCAGCAATAATGCCACAAAAAACAATGGATTGTAAAACAATGTCAATACGTTGAAATGTAATTCGGCATGATTGGTATAAAGACTTACTGCTAACAAGAACAAACCAAAGATCGCTGTGAATCCAAAATACAACAACCGGGCTTTTTTATTTAAAATTCCTAACGCAAAAACAATCACTATAATCCATAAGGTATAAATGGAATTAAAACTGAATTTTTCTTCTTTTTCGTTAATAGTATTTAGTTTTTTTTCTGACTTTAAAATCGATTTATTAAATGCAATTCCATCTTTAAATTTTAAAGGTAGAAATATTAAATCAGATTTTTTGTTGGTTGGATAGCTAAACAATAAATTGATGCCCAATTTTTCAAAATAATGATTTTCTAATCCATCGTTCAAAATATACCGATACGAATGATTGTTTGACGGAAAATCAACTGCCAATGGTTTATCGATCACCTTATTTATAACATCGACTACCTTTGTGGTGCAATTGTTTCTGATAAATCCATACGTATAAAAACGTTCATTACTTTTTAACTGACGGTTGATTTCATTCCATACTTTTAATTTTTGATCATACGATAAATTCAATTGTTGTTCAAAAACTTCTCGGTTATCATTGGTATAAGCATATAAAAAATCATCAAAACGGTCAACATCTAAATAATAAAGCAGATTACCTTTTATGAATTTAGTTAAAAAATTGGGCGTTTTAAAATCAAACATTCCCCAATTGTACACCACATCTAAATTTTGATCGTTGTCTTTAACCCGCAAAGCCGTGTGACCAAAAAGCGTATACATTTCATTAGCAGTTCCACACGTTAAAACACTTATCTCGGCATTTTCTGTCAGTATTTGTGGCTGTGCAAAAGAAGATAAAAAAGAAAAACAACAAACCATTAACACGATTTGCTGTTTAATTTTTAGGATACTATTATTCATTTGATTTTGTGAAAATTCCTAAATCAAGTTTTAATGAAAAGATATTAGAATAAAGCGAAGCACTTTGATCACCAATATCGGTTAAGGCGTAATCTACCTGAATACCTTTGTACTTGAATCCTAAACCAACATTTGGTTGAAAAGTGGTCTTTTTAGTATCGTCAATTTGCAATTCGTTTTGAAAATTTCCAACTCCGGCACGTACGAAAACCATTTTGTTGTATCCAAACTCAAAACCTGCCGATGGTTGAATGCTGAACGCTGATGTTGAAATAACAGCATTGGTTTCGTAAAATTCGGTGTGTAAAACGGCTGCTGCTGTCAGATTAAATTTCTCGGTTAGTGTAAAATCACGTGCTACACCTAATTGTAATTTTGGCAACGTAAGCTCGGTGGTTTCAGGCACTGTTTGATTTTGTCCTTCTACGGCATCTTTAATTTTTTGGTATTCGGCTTCGTTAATATTCCAAACGTTATAGGTTGTGGTTATATCACGTGCCATTAATCCAAACTTCCAATTTTCGGTATGATATTGTAAACCAACATCTAATCCAAATCCCCACGATTTTGCAAAATCGCCAATTACCCTGCGGACAATTTTAGCATTGGCTCCTAACGACAATCCTTCGACAGATAATTTACGTGCATAGGAAATATTAAAAGCATAATCGGCAGCTGAGAATAATGAAATTCTATTGTAATCGATATTTCCGTTTTGATCGATCAATTCGGTGGTATTCATAATATCATCCACTCCAAAACGAATGGCAGAAACCGCTAATGCACTTTTTTCGTCAATGGGCATAGCAAAAGCAGCATAATCATACTGCGCGATATTGGCAAAATAACTTGCGTGCATTAAACTGATTTGTTTATCCTGCAAATGAACCAATCCCGCCGGATTCCAATAGCCCGAATTTACATCGCCTGTTTGCGCAATAACACTATTTGCCATACCAAAAGCAGCGGCATCTACCCCAATGTTTAAAAACTCATTGGAATATTTTCTTGCTGTTTGTGCCTGCATTAAAGCTGTGCATAAAAGCAACGGCACGATATATAAACGTTTTTTCACGTAATTATTTTTTACAAAGATTACAAAATTTTACAATATATAAACTCTAAATACTTACAACTTATTGTTTACTTTTGTTTTTACAATAAAAATATAAAATTGATGACAATAAAAAAACACCTTCCTAATGCAATTACACTTTTAAATTTATTATCGGGCTTAATTGCATTGGTTTACGCTTTTGACGATAACCTGCAAATGGCTTTTTTGTGGGTTTGTATGGGAATTTTCTTAGATTTTTGGGACGGATTTGCAGCTCGCGTTTTAAAAGTATCCAGTCCGTTGGGTGTGCAGTTAGATTCTTTGGCAGATATGGTAACATCGGGTGTGGTTCCTGGTGTGGCTATGTATCAAATGCTGGCACATATTCAGGAAAATTACGATCAATATGCTGTTACAGATGAAACTTTTTATATGAAACTAGTTCCGTTTATTGGTTTTATCATTACCTTGGGATCTTGTATGCGCTTGGCAAAATTTAATATCGACACCCGCCAAACCGATAGTTTTATTGGTTTGCCCACACCTGCCAACGCCTTGTTTATTTTAAGCATTCCAATGATTACGAACACTACCTCAAGTGATACGGTATTAACAGTTTTTAGCAATCCGTATGTGTTAGTGGGCATTAGTTTATTCAGTGCTTTTATTATGAATGCTGAAATTCCGTTGTTTTCATTAAAAACAAAAAATAAAAATTTAAGTGACAACAAAATAACACTACTGTTTTTAGGTATTTGTGCATTGTTGCTTTTATTTTTTAGATTTGAAGCAATCCCGGTAATTATTGCTTTTTATATTGCACTTTCAGTGGTATTGAATAGTATGAGGAGGTAAGAATGATAAACAAAAAAGCTGAAGGAAAACCTTCAGCTTTTTTGTTGTGTGGTACCTCCAGGAATCGAACCAGGGACACACGGATTTTCAGTCCGTTGCTCTACCAACTGAGCTAAGGTACCGAGTATAAAACTCTTTATTTTTTTGTGGTACCTCCAGGAATCGAACCAGGGACACACGGATTTTCAGTCCGTTGCTCTACCAACTGAGCTAAGGTACCGAG
>SMEI01000273.1_pt1 | contig 11819 bp, 8 predicted proteins | sample 2456321 | NCBI WGS metagenome assembly SMEI01 (sample SAMN10132588, study PRJNA489261) | soil metagenome | isolation source: day1 control-silt loam soil ammended with composted manure from dairy cow... | place: USA | collected 2015-05-01
ACGCCTTCGATAGTCAACAGATTAGATCCTATGCCTGATATTTTGGCACCCATGCGATTGAGCATTTTGCACAGTTGCTGTATGTATGGTTCGCAAGCAGCATTATATATCGTGGTAGTACCCTCAGCCATGGAAGCGGCCATAAGCACGTTGGCGGTGCCCGTTACAGAAGCTTCGTCCAAGAGCATATAGCAACCTTTGAGATTGGATGCATCTATATGATAAAAGCTATCATTGGAGTCATAGTTAAACTTCGCGCCTAGTTTTTCAAAACCGATAAAGTGTGTGTCAAGTCTTCTCCGGCCAATTTTATCACCTCCTGGTTTGGGAGTCTTGCCCTTGCCGTACCGCGCCAAAAGCGGTCCAAGAATCATGATCGACCCTCGGATAGAAGCGGCTTTGCTCTTGAAGTCTGGCGTTTCTAAGTAATTAATGTCTATGTCTCGAGCGGTAAAACGGTAGGATTCTTTCTCTAGTTTTTCCACTACAACGCCCATGGCGGTGAGCAGTTCTATCAACTTATTCACATCCCTGATGTTCGGGACATTGTGTATAGTAACAGGTTCTGGCGTCAACAGGACGGCACATAGGATTTGCAGCGCCTCATTCTTGGCCCCTTGGGGGGTGATTTCTCCTTTAAGCTTATGGCCACCTTGAATCTTAAGTGAAGACATTAATTTTTTCTTTTTTTGTTGGATACGTTAGACCTTCTTTTGTTAGGGTTATTTCCGCTGTTGCCGTTGCTTTGCTGCGGTGATTTTTTATTTCTGTCTTTGATATTCGTATCAAACAGGTTGTTTTCTTTCACTTTATTGACATCTATCTCCAAAGCCCCTTTCGACAAGGTCTTTATGTTATCGATGATCACACTGTCGTCTATCACATCTTTGTTCCAACTGGCATAAAAAGTTTTCATCAACTTGCCAATATAGACAATAGCAGCTTCTCTTTCCTCCGGGTCTTCTATGGTAATGGCCTTCTTTACCAAAAGCTCTACATTTTTTCCATAGTGCTTATAGCGGATGTCGTGACGTTGGTAGTCTAGCCTTTTGGGTTTTTTCCCTAATACGCTCTTTTCAGGCATAGGGTAGGGGCTATCTACATCAAGGTTAAAGCCCGACATGATATACAGGTCGTCCCATAGTTTTTGAGCATACTCGGGGCCTTCTTTCATGGCAGGGTTGATCTGCTTCATCAAATCTATAAGGGTGTGAGCATATTGTGTTCGCTTTTCTTTATCGTCGATAGTGGTTACATAATTCACCAGCTTCTGGATATTTCTTCCGTATTCTTTCAAAATTAATAAGGGTTTGTCAAATGTTTGTGAATGTTTATCGCTCATGTGAATTGTCTTTTATTGTTGTGGACACATGAAACCCACCTTATTCTTTGTTGTTCAACTCATGTCGAACGCTGGGGTTTCATAATCAGGTCCATTAAATGACCTAAATTAAGAAATATTGCTTAAAGCTATTAATTTTTGATATATTATATTTGTTCGAGTTCAAGTTGGGCTTGATGACAGTTAAAAAGTCTTCGGATTCATGCTTGTTTGTGCATTCGCAAAGAAAATTTATTACGCATGAATTTTAAGCTTTGCAAAGCTAAGCAATAAAGTTTTTTCTCCAACATTTTCAAAATCTACTTTAGCTTTTCTATTGGCACCTTGCACCTCCATTGCTTTTACCACGCCAAATCCAAACTTAGGATGCTCTACTTTCATTCCTACGTCCAGGTGGGTGGTGTCGCTAGGGGCAAAGTCGGCTGAGGGCTTATAAGCAGGAGCCTGATTGACAGGCTTTTTCAATGTAGGCGCCTTCATGCTGTTTACCAAGTTTCGTGCATAATCTGCATTTCCAGCCAGCTCCCTGTTGACGCCCATTTGTCGACTTATTTGTATGCAGTTGGGATCTATTTCTTCCAAAAACCTGCTCGGTTCACAACTTTTCAGTCTGCCGAACCGGTATCGGCTAAGTGCATAAGATAGGAAAAGTTTGCTCTCGGCACGGGTAATGGCTACATAGAACAACCTTCTTTCCTCTTCCAGATCAGCACGACTGCTCAGCATCATTTGAGAAGGGAAAAGATCTTCTTCCATGCCCACTAGGTACACATTTTTGAACTCCAGCCCTTTGGATCCGTGAATGGTCATCAACGTCACACTGTCCTCATCATCATTTTTGGTGTCAGCATCGGTGATCAAGGCAATTTCTTGCAAGAAAGCCCCCAAGCTTTTGTCCTCATTATCCGGATTATCAACAAACTCTTTTATGGCGTTCAAAAGTTCCTGAACGTTCTCGTAGCGGTTAAGCCCTTCAATCGTTTTGTCCTCGTAGAGTTCTTTTAGTAGACCAGAATTTTTGGCAATGTGACTGGCGGCCTCAAAAGCATCCTTGTTGTTTACGCTCACCACGAAGCTTTTGATCATGGTGGCAAAATCGTCAATCGCATTGGCCGTTCTCCCCGTAATAAATTGATCCACGTGGCAGATGACTTCCCAAAGGGTCATGCTGTGGTCTTCTGCCGCTACGATGAGCTTATCAACGCTGCTGGGTCCAATGCCTCTTTTAGGCAAGTTGATGATGCGCCGTAAGGCTTGCTCGTCGTTGTGGTTGACAGAAAAACGGATATAAGAAAGCAGGTCCTTAATCTCCTTGCGTTGGTAGAATGATAGCCCTCCTATGATCCGATATTTTATATTCATGCGGCGCAACGCTTCCTCTATAGCCCTTGATTGGCTGTTAGTGCGGTAGAGCACAGCAAAGTCGCTATTGCGTAGCTGGTTGTTCATCTTCTCCTCAAATATGGAAGAAGCGACCAGTTTGCCTTCCTCATTGTCCGTCGTGGCTTTGATCAATGTAATGGGCGATCCTAAAGGGTTCGATGTCCACACATTTTTTTTCAACTGTGCCCTATTTTTCACAATGATGGAGTTGGCTGCATTCACTATGTTCTGTGTAGAACGGTAGTTTTGCTCCAGCTTAATGATCTTGAGGTCAGGGAAATCCTTCTCGAAATTCAGGATGTTTTGTATGTCAGCTCCTCGGAAGGCATAAATGCTTTGAGCGTCGTCGCCGACAACGGCTATATTTTGATGAACCGCAGAAAGCTTCTTTGTGATGAGATATTGGGATAGGTTGGTGTCCTGGAACTCATCTACCAAGACATACTTAAAGCGGTGCTGATATTTGTTCAATACATCTGGATGATCCTTGAAAAGCACGTTAGTATTAAACAACAGGTCGTCAAAGTCCATGGCATCAGACTTGAAGCACCTTTGGACGTACGCTTTGTAAATATTGCCCATTTCGGGCTTCAAGTTTTCTTCATCATCAGCACGGTATACGGGATTATTCAAATATGCTTGCCAAGAAACTAGCCTGTTTTTGGCACCCGATATGCGATTTAGGACAACATTGGGTTTGTACACCTTGTCGTCCAATCCCATTTCCTTTATGATGTTCTTGATCAGTGACTTGGAGTCATCCGTGTCATATATGGTGAAATTGGATGGATAACCCAACCTACCGGCCTCAGCCCGGAGAATACGTGCGAACACAGAGTGAAACGTGCCCATCCACAAGTTTCTGGCATCGCTGCCCACCACTTTTTCAATTCGACTCCGCATTTCCTGGGAGAACCTGCTCCTGCAATGATCATCGCAGGGCCTTCTGTATTGGTCACGCCTTCCCGCTGAGGTTCGTTGAGTTCTTTTAAATAATCCATTCTTAATTCCAGTCTTCAAAACACGCAATTTACAAACATACTTGGTCATTTACAGCCTTAATATTGAATATCTTCTAAGGGTTTTGTTTTTCTATTGAAGGGTAATAATTTACCTTGCGAAAGAAGGTACAAAGGGCAATTTTCAATGGAGCTTCTTGGAATTGACAAGGGGCTGTGACATATATATTATCGATGAGCATTCGGCAAAAATTAGCAAAAAAATTAGCCAATAGAAAGGAGCAAGGCCTTTTACGCAAGCTCTTCTTGGATCATGAAGGTATCGATTTCCTTTCTAACGATTATTTGGGCTTGGCCAGGTCCACAGCGCTAAAAAAGAGGATTCAAGAAGATTATCAGCAGCTTCCTCATGCTACCAATGGAGCCAGGGGCTCTCGTCTGCTATCGGGCAATACGGCCTATGCAGAAGCGCTGGAGGCGTATTTGGCCGAAGTGTTTTTAGGTGAGAGTGCGCTCTTATTTAATTCTGGGTACACTGCCAACCTTGCAGTGATTTCTACCGTGCCTCAGCGGGGTGACACGATTATTTTGGATGAACTTGCGCATGCCTGTATGAAAGAAGGTGCAAGGCTAAGTTATGCACAGAAGCTGGCCTTTAGGCACAATGATCTTGATGATCTAAAAAAGAAAATCGAGAAAGGCCAAGGCGATATTTTTGTAATAATAGAGTCTGTTTACTCCATGGATGGCGACAAGGCTCCTTTGGAGGAAATATTGACTTTGTGTAAAAAATACAAGGCAAACCTTATTGTCGATGAGGCACACAGCACAGGTATTTGGGGTCGTGAAGGCAACGGATTGGTATGTTCACTGGGTTTAGAAGATGAGGTTTTTGCCCGTGTATATACGTTCGGAAAGGCTATGGGGGTTCACGGAGCCGTTGTGGTAGGCGATCAGGTCCTCAGACAATACCTCATCAATTTTGCAAGGCCTTTTATATATACTACGGCATTGCCTGGGCACAGCCTCGTATCCATCCAGGCAGCATTCCAGTATTTGGCTCAAAATTTAGATCTTCAGGTTGAGCTAAAGAAAAATATTGAGTACTTCAAAACGCAGATCGTTCCACAGTTCTTGAGAGCTGGCGCAAGGGTTGTTGAAAGTGACAGCGCCATACAAGCATTGGTGATACCAGAAGTAGAAACCGTGAAAATGATCGCAGATGCATTGCAGCGCAAGGGGTTTAATGTTAGGCCTATCCTTTCGCCCACTGTAAGGCCAGGCTCAGAAAGATTGAGGATCTGTCTGCACAGTTATAATACCACGGAAGAGATCGACAGCTTGGCCAAAGAGATTTTTCAGCTATTGTAAAACTTTCTAGGCTGCTTATTATTTATCATTCCAAGCTTCATTTTTTAACATATGAACAACCTAGAGCAGCTTTCTTTTGACAATACGGCTGTGGCCTTTGCTTCAAGATCTACCAAAGAGCTGAAAAGAATGTATTGGCTGTTCGCAGCTATGAATAATAGGCTCTTAGCCCGTGCTGGCACTTTTTCAGTCAGATTGGCCTTAAAAGCAGGATTGCCCATAGAAGGGATCATCAAGCGCACCATTTTCAAGCAATTTTGTGGAGGAGAAAATATTGAAGAAAGCGAGAAGACCATTCAATCTCTGGCAAAATATAACATAGGAACCATACTTGATTATGCTGTAGAGGGCGAAAAAACAGAAAAAGGTTTTGAAGAGACTACGGCTGAAATCATCAGAACTATTGACAAGGCAAAGCATTCTCCTCATATTCCTTTCTGCGTTTTTAAGGCCACTGGCGTGGCTTCTAGCGATATTTTGGAAAGAAAGCAAAATGGGATGCTCACAGAAAAGGACTACCCAGCCTATGAAAATATTCTGACTCGGATAGAGTCAATCTGCAAACATGCCTATGAAAGCAGCGTCCGGTTGTTTATAGATGGGGAAGAGAGTTGGATACAGGATGCGATAGACGAGATTGTGTATGAGATGATGCGCAAATATAATCAAGAAAAGCCAATCGTTTATAATACCTATCAAATGTACCGCAAAGACATGCTGGCCCGGTTGAAAATAGCTTTTCAGCATGCGGCCACTTATCAATATTACCTGGGTGCAAAGCTCGTGAGAGGGGCTTATATGGAGAAAGAACGGCACCAAGCATTGGTCCGTGGCTATGAAGACCCCATCCATCGCAATAAAACCGCCACGGATATTGATTACAACAGGGCGCTCAAATTTTGTCTAGACAATAAGCAGCGGATAGCCTTATGCTCAGGTTCGCACAATGAGTATAGCAATTATTACCTGCTTTTATTGATGGAGAAACATGGCTTGAAAAATGACGATGATAGGGTGTATTTTGCCCAGCTTTATGGCATGAGCGACAATATCTCCTTTAGCCTTGCCAAAGCAGGGTTCAATGTCGTGAAGTATGTGCCTTATGGGCCAGTGAGGGCGGTTATGCCTTATTTGTTTAGGAGAGCAGAAGAAAACACCTCTATTGCAGGGCAAAGTAGCCGCGAACTTTTACTGGTGAAAAAGGAACTGTCAAGAAGAAGGAAAATTGCTTTGGGAGAAACATCTGGCTGGTAGCTAATATGTTCAGTCCAAATTTTTGTAATGAATAAATATCCTTATTTTTGCACCTCCAAAAATACAATCCTATGCAATTAAGCGAACAAGAGATCCTTAGGCGACAAGAAAGGGAAGAGCTGATAAAAATGGGCATCGACCCTTATCCTTCTGAAGAGTTTATTGTAAACGTTTCTGCGGCAGATATACATGCCAATTACGAAAAGCAGAAAACCGACTACAAGGATATTGCTATAGCAGGGAGGATCATGAGCAGGCGTATCATGGGTTCCGCCTCGTTTGCAGAAATTCAGGACGCCACTGGTCGTGTCCAGCTATATTTTAGGAGAGATGATCTATGTCCTGGAGAGGATAAGACTTTATATAATACGGTATTTAAAAAGCTCTTGGGCATTGGCGATATCATTGGCGTGAAAGGGTATGTCTTTACCACACAGACAGGCGAAATATCCATTCATGTTACCGATTTCAAGTTGCTTACCAAGTCGCTCAAACCGCTTCCTATCGTAAAGGAGGCCGTAGATGAGACAGGCAACAAAAAAGTGTACGACGCTTTTTCAGATCCGGAGCAGCGCTACAGGCAGCGGTATGTGGATTTAATTGTTAACCCACATGTGCGCGATACATTTGTCAAAAGAACACAACTCACCAATACCATTCGGGATTTCCTGAACAACAAAGGTTATTTGGAAGTAGAAACGCCCATTTTGCAACCGCTCTACGGTGGAGCGGCAGCCAGACCATTCAAGACGCATCACAACACGTTGGACATGACTTTGTACCTACGTATTGCCAACGAACTTTACTTGAAAAGATTGATTGTAGGTGGTTTTGAAGGGGTGTACGAGTTTTCTAAGGACTTCCGTAATGAGGGGATGTCTCGTTTCCACAACCCAGAGTTTACCCAGATAGAGCTTTACGTAGCCTATAAGGACTACAACTGGATGATGAATCTGGTAGAGGAAATGGTAGAAAAAGTTGCTCTAGACTTGCATGGCACTACCGAGGTGCAAGTAGGGGAGCATACCATTAACTTCCAACGTCCATGGAAGCGGTTTACCATGTTCGAGGCAATAGAACATTTTACAGGGGTAGATATTTCTGAAATGGACGAGGCAGAGTTGAGAAAAACAGCCAAAGAGCTGGCCGTGCCATTGGACGACTCTATGGGCAAAGGCAAGATCATAGATGAAATATTCGGGGAGAAGTGCGAGCCACATCTTATTCAGCCCACATTTATCACAGACTATCCGGTGGAAATGTCCCCATTGGCCAAAAGACATAGGACAAAAGAAGGACTGGTAGAAAGGTTCGAAGCCATCTGTAACGGTAAAGAAATCTGTAATTCCTTCTCTGAATTGAACGACCCGATCGACCAAAGGAAAAGATTTGAAGAGCAATTGGAGCTAGGAAAAAGAGGAGATGACGAGGCCATGGTGCTGGATGAGGATTTCCTAAGGGCGCTTGAGTATGGCATGCCGCCCACTGCTGGCTTGGGAATAGGCATAGATAGACTGGCGATGATTATGACCAACTCAAACTCTATTCAGGATGTCATTTTCTTTCCTCAGATGAAGCCAGAAAAGAAGGTGCAGTTTGCTACAGACCAAGAGTACCTCGACAGGGGAGTTCCAGAAGCACTTATTCAAGTCCTTAAAAAGTTGGGCGTTGTCACCATCGAGCATCTGAACAATGCCGTGCCTACGAAATTGTTCAACGATGTTTGCGGCATGCGCAAGAAGATGAAGCTAAACGATGTGAAGAACCCTACGCTGGATGAAGTCAAGGCGTGGATTGAGCAGTAAGCGGTTTAGGGGCATACTGCGTCGGGGTTAAGGCAGTATGCGATTAAATCGCCTCGATCCCACACGTCATTCCGGAATTTACGAAGTTTTTCACGGAGTAAATATTCGGAATCTCCTCTTTACACCTCTGCCCCTGGGAGAGCAAATAAACCTCCTAAGTTCAGTTTTTTAGAAGGTTAATAAGAAGAGCTGCTTCCGAATCGGGAGATCCCTGCCTGCCAGTATGGGAGCCAAATAGGTGTGACCGGTTTCGTTGTTGAGTTTAGGTTTAATATGCCATATCGGTTTGTGTACGGCTTGTGGCGGTTTCAATGCACTTTTGCCGTGGGTCGTGTCCCCACGCCCACCACCTTGAATGCTAAGAATGATTCTTAAAAGATATTTAATATAGAAATCCATCGGGAAGGGAAAATTCATGTTTCGCAAAGACACGAACCATGGCTTAGCCCCATATAACATTTTTTTTACAAGAAAATGAAATTAATGAAATAGTTATTAGTAAGATGATTTTTCTCATTACTTTTATGGAATGTCATAACGGTTCTCAGCTAAGAAACGTGGGGCATTCGAAGCTCTTAGCCGTCCGCCTGTGACAAAGATAGCCATGAAGAACGAAGCTTGCGGAAACCACCGTCCGCCCCATATTTTCTTAGGTGCTGATGTAAAAAGTTTTTATTTTTTCAGTTTTCAATTCGGATTAGTTGCTTTTCTACGGGTTTGGAATTTCCATATTTTTGATTGAATTGCTTAACTGTATTTTCATAATTGTCAATTAGATCAACTTGAATTTTTGGTTCGTTTTTTTTCGCATCTGATATCGCTCCGACTACGCCGGTATTTGCAACATCGTCTGTTGAAATATTCCAATTAAAAGTCAAATCTCCAATGTAGTATATTTTGTTTGGCTCTAATTCTATTGACAGATAATTGTCTGGAATGTTTTTACGATATTGATTATATTGAAGCAGAGAAATAAAATGTTTGCCTTTTGGTAGTTTCATAGCAACAAATCCGTCTTTTTCAATCCAAACCGCATTTTTTCCCCACAATCTTTCGTCCCACAGAAAATTCCATTTTGTTTGTATACGTTCTCCGCCATTATTTATAAAAGCTTTGGCTATAATTATAGATTCATCGTTTTTCAATTCGGTTGTCTTAAGTTGTCCGCTTGCACAACCGATTAAAAGTCCTAAAAAAGGAATTATTAAAAATTTAAGTTTATTTCTCATTTGTGGTTTTAAATGTTTTACAACGATCTGATATGAACCACACCGAACCTCTCTATCTATTATATTTCCTACTAAGCTAAAAGAATTTCCTTTATCTTAAAACTTCCCTATCAAATTATCAAAAAGCCTATCATAATGAAAATAGATTTCTCATTATGATAGTATATTTTGAGTGAAAAAGAATATTATTGGCGTTAAAGGGCTCTTTTGTGCACAAAAAGCAAGTTTTATGAATTTGGCACACTTCATGCAAATAGTATGGCGTATCCTTAAGTGGATAAGATGTCAATTTTTTAAACTGGTTTTTTTTAATATGGGCATCTGACTTTTTAGTCTTTTATTTTTTTATTTTAATTTTTTAGATCAGGATATAGATTTTTTCATGTTTAATTTAGGTTCGAAAGCATCCTCAAGAAAGGGTGCTTTTTTATGGGGGTATTGTATTATAGAGAACAGACCTTATTTTAGAAAAGGATCCAGAAACTTTGATCTGTTTTTAAGGGCCTGATTTTAGTAAGTGAGCTCAGGGTATTCCAAATAAACCCCCTATATTTTTGGCTTAAAACGCAAAACCTGAGTCTCTTTCTCGTAATATGCTGGTATTGCTCAAACTTTCCACTACTTCGGCATGGATGATTACTTTGGCTTCTGGCGTCATCAGGTCATTGGTTTGTATCGACACTGTTTCGGCAACTTTTCCAGTGGTTTTGGCCCTATAGACCAAACTGAGCTCCTCTGTTTTGCCTGGTGGGATTAGGGTAGGGGAGTCGGCACTCATGTGAAGGCATCTGCACGCTGCTTGTAAACCTGAAATGATAAGATTGGACTTTCCTGTGTTTTTTACGCGTACTTTTACCGGAACACCTCTGCCGTTTTCGACCTTTCCGATGTTGATAATGGTTTTCTCCACATTAATGGTGGCAGAGCTTTCAAGTTCCTCTTTGGTGTATATTTCACCTGCATTGTTCACTGGGGCTGCGTTACCTTTTATAAATAGCCTGATCACAGGTTCAGAAGCGTTTGAGGTGATGGTGATGCTTCTATTGAAAGCACCGGGCCTTCCTTTGCTGTTATAGGAAGCCGTGATAACGCCTTCTTTTCCTGGCAGGATAGGCTCTTTTGTCCAATATGGGGTCGTGCACCCGCAGGAGGCTTGCACCTTGTTTAAAATGAGCGGTGAATCACCCTCATTTGTGAATTTGAACTCATGTGTGGCAACTATTCCTTCTGGAATCTGCCCAAAGTCATGTATCGTGTTTTCAAAGGTGATAATGGGCTGGGCATATCCTTGGGATAAAATAAACAAAAGCGATAAAAGAAATATTGTTTTAGTATACTTCATTTTTGCGATTTTTATTGCTGATTTTATGTTGTCCATACAAATATAAGTAATCATCATGGCTACGTGGCTATAATCTTATGCAACTTATTACATAGAGCCGTACAAGGAGGTTGATTTGAAAGATTGATGATTTTGGGTTACTTTTGTTAGCATCCCATATGCAGTGAAATATCGGATAATTTTGATTATCTGTTGAAATTAAAAGCAGGAAAAGGTGAATTCTACGAAAACGTTTTTGGATTTGGACATTTCCACAGAGGAAATTATAGAGGATTATAGATTGGCCTGTGAGAGTAGGGAAGCCAGCTTGCTTGGTAGGAAGGAAGTGTTTATGGGCAAGGCCAAATTCGGGATTTTTGGTGACGGAAAAGAATTGGCACAAATAGCTATGGCCCGGGTCTTTGAGGTGGGGGACTTTCGAGCTGGATACTACAGAGACCAGACCTTTATGCTGGCCATTGGTGAGCTTACCTTGCAGCAGTTTTTTGCGCAATTATACGCACATACAGATATAGAAGCTGAGCCTGCCTCAGCCGGACGATTGATGAATGGCCATTTTGGCACGAGGATGCTCGACGAAAATGGTATGTTGAAGAAGTTGGCACAAGAGAAAAATGCCACTTCTGATACGTCTCCTACAGCAGCCCAAATGCCGAAGTTGGTAGGTTTGGCCTATGCCTCCAAGCTGTTCCGACAGAACCCCGACTTGCATCAATTTACAGACCTATCCAACAAAGGAAATGAAGTGGCCTTTGGCACCATTGGAAATGCTTCTACATCAGAAGGACTTTTCCTGGAGGCAATTAATGCCGCTGGCGTGCTGCAAATCCCTATGGTGATTTCGATCTGGGATGATGGTTATGGTATTTCTGTTCCTAATGAGTACCATACGACCAAAGGGGAGATTTCCAAGGCGCTGAAAGGTTTTCAGCGGGATGAAGATGGAGAAGGATTTGAAATAATACGCGTAAATGGTTGGGACTATGAAGGCCTGCGCAAAGCTTATAAAAAAGCTGCAGAGATTAGTAGGAAAGAGCATGTGCCTGTACTCATCCATGTATTGGAGATGACCCAACCCCAAGGGCATTCCACCTCTGGTTCTCACGAGCGCTACAAGAGCAAGGAGCGGCTGCA
>SMEI01000139.1_pt1 | contig 11605 bp, 9 predicted proteins | sample 2456321 | NCBI WGS metagenome assembly SMEI01 (sample SAMN10132588, study PRJNA489261) | soil metagenome | isolation source: day1 control-silt loam soil ammended with composted manure from dairy cow... | place: USA | collected 2015-05-01
AGAAGTTTCCGATTGCATATTGCTATGATTCGAAAAAAATCCTATGTCTATTTCGTATAAGGTATAAGGTATAAGTTACAAAGCAAATCGTAAATCGTATCCCTTCTCTCCGCGAAGGATGATAATTGAAAAAAATAGGAATAAGGAATTAAGAATTTAGCATTAGTAATTAAATCGTATATCGTATATCGTATGTCGTATATCGTTCTTCGCTGGGCTCAGGATGACAATAGAAAAAGAATAAGGAATTAGAGCGTAACTCGTAAATTAAAAAAGCCCCTTGTAGAAACAAGGGGCGTGTAAATGCACATGAGAATAGAAATCAGTTGGTATTAATCCATTTTTTGAATGAAGAAGCTGTAAGCTGGCTTACAGTTATTTCATTTATCTTATTTTCGGTGTCGAGGTATACTTTAAGTTTTACCCTGTCTGCCGGTTGAAAATATTTGATGTAAAAAAGGTTCACAATAAATTTCCTGTTTGCTCTGAAAAACATTTCCTCATCAACCATTTGTTCTATGGATGTCAACGTGCTGTCGGTAAAATATTTCTGTCCGTGCTTATCCACTGCAAATACAATTTTGTTCTCAGAGTAAAAAAAGCTATGTCATACGCTTTAACGATATAAAACTTATTGCCTTTTCTCAATGTAAATACCTTGTGAGGTTTTCTTTCTTCTGTTTTTCCTATGTTCTTCTGATACTGCATTCTCTCCTCTGTAGTTCTATTTGTATGACACAAATTTATGTTCCGGTGTTGCAGCTAAACAGGCAATAAGTATGAATGGTAAATACATGAAAACTATAGGTTGAAATCTTATCCTGAGCCTGAAATGGTGCGGGTTTCAGGCTGTTTGGTCTTTCACATTTCATTAAAAAAATCTTTACACATAAATAAGCCCGTGATGTCACAATTATGTCATTTAAATGAGAGGATTTTAACGACGAATACTGAAAGTTTTATTTCAGCCTTAAAAAATCACAGTTCAGTTTTTTTTCTGTCATTCTGCTGCTAAGTGCCAATAGTTTTACTGTCTGATAAAAGAAAGTTTTAAACAATTGATTATGAAAAAATTTCTTCACACATTTTTAGTCGTAATGCTATTTGGCTTTTCGGCTGCAGCTCAGGTGAGGTCTGTAAGCGGAAAAGTGGTCGACCTGAAGGGTGTGCCTGTTGCAGATGCATCAGTAACCGTTTCAGGTTCGGAAGCCGGAACTTCAACTAATATTGAAGGTTTATTTACATTGAGTGTTCCTTCAGGTTCCAATGGCTTTATTGTTTCATCTGTGGGATATAAGTCGAAGTTTGTTACGCTGAACAACTCCAATTATTATCTGGTAGAACTTGAATCGGATCAGGATGAATTAACTGAAGTGGTAATTACAGGTTATACCGTTACCAACAGAAACCGTTCACCTATTTCCACTTCCGTAGTGAACTCGAAGGATATTGAGAATATCCCTATGGTAAACGTAAACGATATTCTTCAGGGTAAAGCTTCAGGGGTAATGGTAATGAGTACATCCGGACAGCCCGGTGCAAGTTCCAATATCCGTGTCAGGGGAGTGGGATCGATCAGCGCGGGAGCTTCTCCAATATATGTAATTGATGGTATTATCGTGGAACGCGGACAAGTAGTAAGTGGTTTAGGCGGATTTACCCAAAATAACGATATTCTTTCCAACCTTAACCCCAATGATATTGAATCCGTAACGGTATTAAAAGATGCTGCTGCACTGGCACTTTATGGTTCCAGAGGAGGTAATGGTGTGGTAGTAATTACAACCAAAAGTGGGAAGGCAGGTGCTTCAAGAGTAAATCTGTCTGCGCAATATGGATCTACCAAACCTAGTCTGGGCAACTGGAAAATGATGAATGCTCAGCAGGTATACAATTATGAAAGAGATGTGCTTCGCTTAAATGGTTACAGTGAAGATTACATTAACGATTTTATGCCTGCGTCTCTTTTGGATAAAACCTTCAACTGGGTGGATGCTGCTTTTACCGATGGAAGCATTCAGGGTTATAACCTATCTGTGTCGGGAGGTAATGAAAAAACTTCCCACTTGCTTTCTCTGGGATATTATAACCAGGAAGGTACTGTGGTAGGGGGAGGATATGAAAGATTCTCTACCAACTTCAGTCTCGATCACAAAGTGTTCGACAGGTTCAAAGTGGGTATTAACTTTAACGGATCTTTTTCCGATGCTTTGAATTCAGACGGTGGCAGTTATTATTCCAGCCCTATCCTGGCCACGCTTACCAACAGCCCATTATGGTTGTATCCTTTCAAAGATGATGGAAGCCTATATATGGGTATTGAAGACGAGTTTTCAAAGGGAAGTGGCTATAACGTGCCGGGAGATAACTTCCTTTATTCAAATAAACTGAACTATAACAGGTTTGAACAGTTCAGGAGCTTTGCGAAAGTGTATGGTGAGCTTGCTGTTACCAACTGGCTGACGATAAAGCAAAACCTTGGTTTGGATATAATCTATTCCAAAGAGAAATTCTTCTTTGACCCAACCACTGCCAATGGCATCAACTTTACCGATCCCACGCAAAGCGGACAAATTACTGAAGGAATATATAATCCTGTTACTGTAACCAGCCAGACTTCAGTAAATGATAATTTCTCTTTCGGATCCAAACACGACATTAGTTATATGGCGATGATGGAATTCCAGAAGTATAAAAATGCCAATTTTACTTCTACCGGTGTTGGCATTGTTGACGGTGCTTTGCAAGTGTTGAATGTTACAGGAACTCCGCAGGCACCCACCGGAAATATCAGCGAATATGCATTCCTGTCATATCTGGGTCAGCTGAACTATACTTTTAATAATAAATATTCACTGTCACTTTCTGCAAGAAGAGATGGTTCATCCAGATTTGGTGCAGCAAACAGGTTTGCCAACTTTTATTCTGTAGGTACATCCTGGAATATTGCAAGAGAAGATTTCATGCAGGCTGTTCCTGCCATTAATGATCTGAGGTTGAAATTGAGTTATGGTACTTCCGGGGTGGCAGACTTCGGTAATTATCAGGCTAAACAATTATATGCCTTTACCACCGGTTATGATGGTGCTCCCGGTAGTGCTCCTTCAACCCCTGGTAAACCCTTATTAACCTGTGAAATAAGTACACAGGCAAAATCTTGGTATTGATGCAGGATTCCTGAACAACAGGTTCCACCTTGTTGTTGACCTGTACAGACGGGTGAGTGATGACTTGCTGCAAAACGTTCCTGTATCCAGAACCAGCGGTTTTACTACCATCCAGTCTAACGTGGGTAAAATGGAAAACAAAGGCTTTGAAATAACCGTCGAATCCAATAATATCAGAAATGAAAATTTCTCCTGGACTACAGGTTTGAATTTTTCATATAACCATAACGAAGTACTGGAACTGTACAACAATCAGGATATTGCCGGTGGTACCCTGGACAGGACTACTGTGGGCAGGGCTTACAGCAGTTGGTTCCTCCCTGTATGGGCCGGTGTTGATCCTGACACCGGTGACCCTTTATGGTATCTTGCTGATAAAACCACTACCAATTCATATGCTGTAGCCAGCCGTACCGAAAACCGTCAGTATGTAGGATCTTCTTTCCCGTGGTATGTGTTCGGATTGAACAATTCCATTACCTATAAAGGATTCAATCTGTCTTTCTTCTTCTATGCACAAACCGGAGCAAGGGTGTATAATCAAACCAGGTCTCTGATAGATTCAGATGGTTTGAGATACGGATGGAACTATTATCAAGATGCGGATAAGGATTACTGGAGAGAGCCCGGACAGCAAGCTTCACGTCCAAAACCTGTAATCGGTGGAAATAAAAACTCATCTTCTGCTTCATCAAGGTGGATTGAGAAAAACGATTATATCAGGTTGAGGAATATTACGCTTTCTTATTCCCTGCCAAAATCTTTTATCAGCAAAGCTAAATTTAATAATGCCCGTGTATTTGTTCAGGGAACCAACTTGCTAACCTTTACCGGCTATACCGGAGTGGATCCGGAAGTTGCACTGGGTGGAAATGATGTGTTCAAATATCCTGTTAACAAAGCTGTTACTGCAGGTATTGATATAACCTTTTAATTAATTCTATATGCGTAAATATATTATATCGTTTGGTTTGGCTGCAGTATTTATGACTGCAGGATGTAACAAAATGCTTGAACTGGATCCCAAAGATTCATTGACTACTGAAAGATCTTTAAGAACTATTGAGGGGATTAAGGCTGCTACCGCCGGAATGTATAAGTTTCAGAAGTGCAAATTATTACGGACGATCTATGTTTCTTTACGGAGACCTTAGTGGGGATGATGTATACATTTCCAGCAACAACAGTAACCGTTACCTGTCTACTTATCAAAGGAATTATGCTGCTGTGGATGCCGATATTCTTGGTATGTGGACGGCAATGTACAATACTATTGCAAGAGCAAACAATATTATCAATAATGTAGATAAAGTGAATGCCTCTCAGGCTGATAAAGACCTTCAAAAAGGTCAGGCATTGTTTGTGAGGGCACTGGCGTATTTCGATTTGGTATGTGTATTTGCAAAGCCTTACAATCAGGGCAACGGAGCCCAGGCAGGAGTGCCTATAGTGCTGGAATCTAACGTAAACCATTATCCGGCCAGGAATACTGTAGAGGAAGTATATCAAAGGATTATCACTGATCTGAACGATGCCGTTAATTTGCTTGCAGTTACCACCTCTTCCACTAAAGTAACTGCCTCAAAATATGCCGCTAAAGCACTGCTTTCAAGGGTATATCTTTACAAAGGTGATCTTACTGCATCTATTAATGCAGCCACCGATGTAATCAATGCCGGTTATCAGATAACTTCTGCAGCTGATCTGGAAGATTTTTATGCTACCCCCGGAGCAGGTGCCGATATTTTCACTGTGAAATTTTTGGTTACCGATAACCTGAGTTCAAACAATTTAGGAAACTTTTACCTGAAACCAGGATATGGCGATGCAAGGATTTCTCCTGAGTTGGTGAATGTATTCGACCAGGATAAAGATGCAAGGTTCATCCACTTCTTAAGTCCTTTTAATGGCTCACCTGCTGAATGGCAAAACAATAAATATTTTGGCCAGGATGGCGTTTTCGGTATGACCAGTCCAAAAGTGCTTAGGATTGAAGAAGTTTACTTAAACCGTGCGGAAGCTTATGCTAAAGACGAGCAATACGCACTGGCATTGGCAGACCTGAACGCCATCAGGGTACAAAGAGGACTGGATCCTGTGAATGTTGATGACGATCAGGTGCTGGATGAAATCCTGGAAGAAAGAAGAAGGGAGCTGATGTTTGAAGGCCACCGTTTCTTCGACTTAATGAGAAATGGAAAAAATGTGGTTAGGAACTATTGCAACCAGCCTACCCAGGTGAATAGTCCAAACTGTACCATAACAGTAACCGCGGATTATGCCATTGCACCAATCCCTCAAACTGAAATTGATGCCAATTCGCAATTGCGGGGGCAACAAAATCCCGGATATTAATGGGTGAGTGATGATGATGGCAATGCCCTCCACAGAAGTAAAAGTCTTCAGGAGGGCATTGTTAATTTAAGGATTACGATATTCGATTTACGACATACGAATAAATTCCTTATCCCCATTTTTCAATTGTCATCCTGAGGACAACGAAGGGATACTATTTAAGATATGCCTTATACCTTATACGAAATAGACATTGAATTATTTACGAATCGGAGCAATCTGCATTCCGAAACTTCCCATGAGAATTAATAAAAGAAAAAATTTTTAATTCTTCTCCAAATTGCCATATCTAATTCCCAAGTGCATTCTTATTCCTTCTCTCCAATATATAATAAATGGGAATTCCAATTAACACAATTATCAACCCGGGCCAGGTGTAATTGGGTTTATAAGCAATAAGCAGTAAGCAGAAGGTTAATCCCATCAGCATATACAATATGGGTATAACAGGATATCCGAATGCTTTATATGGCCTTTCCAGTTCAGGTTTTTTCTTTCTTAAAATGAAAATTCCGGCAATGGTGAGGATGTAAAATCCAACTACCACAAAGGAAATCATATCCAGCAGATCCCCGTATTTACCGCTCAGGCACCATATGGAGGTGATCAGGCATTGAATCCACAACCCTTTACCGGGTACGGCATTTTTGTTCAGTTCCCCGGCACTTTTGAAGAACAGCCTGTCTTGGGCCATCGTATAGTATACTCTTGCACCCGCAAGGATTAATCCGTTATTGCAACCAAAGGTGGCAATCATAATCATAACCGCTATTACTATAGTACCCACAGTTCCGAATATGTTTAAGGATGCAGCCACTGCCACGCGGTCGTTTTCTGCATACGCAATTTCATGAATAGGTAAAACTGCTGTATACATGATATTGGTGGCTATATAGGTAACAGACACGATAAGCGTGCCCAGGAACAATGCCAGCCCAATGTTTCTTTTGGGGTTTTTGATTTCTCCGGCTATAAAGGTTACGTTGTTCCAGGCATCGCTACTGAATATTGACCCCACCATAGCTGAGGCTATTGCTCCCAGAGCTCCAATGGTGATATAGGTTTCAATGGAGTTATCGGGATTTAGCTTTTGTAAAGACCATGCATCAGACCAGTTTGCTTTAAAAACTTCTGCATCCGCTGCCCAGAATCCAAAAATAATCAAGCCAACAAGGCTGAGAATTTTTGTAAGGGTAAATGTGGTTTGGATGATTTTCCCATCTTTAATCCCCCTGGAGTTGATAAATGTGAGCAGTATAATGGTTGCTATAGCCAGCAGTTGAGAAGCATTAATCTTCAGAAAGCCGAAATCGAACAGCACATTGTTTTCACTGAAGAACGGAAAAATATAGGCCGTGAATTTGGCAAATGCCACCCCTACCGCAGCAATGGTAGCGGTTTGTATGACGCTGAAGAAACTCCATCCGTAAAGGAAGCTGATTAAAGGGTTATAGGCTTCCTTCAGATAAACGTATTGTCCGCCTGCTTTAGGGAACATCCCGCTTAATTCACCATAACTTAAAGCCGCCATGGTGGTCATGAATCCTGTGATCAGCCATACCAATACCAGCCAACCGGCACTTCCTACATTTCTGGCGATATCAGCGCTTACAATAAAAATACCGGAACCAATCATGCTTCCGGCAACAATCATAGTGGCATCCAGCAAACCCAGGGTGGGTTTAAAACTTTTATTCTCCATCAACAATTAGTAATTTGATTACAGTTTGAATATATAACACATAAAAATAACGGTTTATTTAAGCAGGCAAAGAATTTCTTCATTTTTTTGAATAAGAATTTCGTATATGGACACCATTCAATATACCTCCCGGGAAGCACTTCCTTTAATCATGCAGGGCGCTTATGAAGCATATCTCCAATATGCACAAACCACCCGCAAAGAAAGGGCTGCATTGCTTTCACAAATCAAAGAAAACATGCAGGAGCAACAGCAGGAGTTGATTGAAACTGCGATGAAAGAAACAAATCTTCAGGAAGCAAGGCTGAAATCGGAATTTACCCGTACCCTCAACCAGTTACAGTTTTTCAGCGACATGTTGCTGGAAGGAAGCTATCTTGATATTTCGATAGACACTGCAATTCCGGAAAGAATGCCCGCACCAAAACCTGACATCAGGAAAATGATGCTTCCGCTTGGTCCGGTGGTGGTATTTGGTGCCGGAAATTTCCCTTTTGCTTATTCCACCATGGGTGGAGATTCTGCTTCTGCCCTTGCAGCCGGTTGTTCGGTGATAGTGAAAGCCCACCCTGCGCATCCGCTAACCTCAGAAAAGGTTGCTGTATGCGTGCGGAAAGCTGTGGGCAAAATGGGAATGCCGGAAAATGTTTTTACGCATTTGCATTTCTCTGATGTATCTCTGGGAAAAGACCTGGTGACGAACGATTATGCCGCTGCCGTAGGCTTTACCGGTTCGTTACAGGGAGGAAGGGCTTTATATGATTATGCTGCACAAAGGGATAAGCCGATTCCGGTATTTGCGGAAATGGGAAGTACCAATCCTGTCTTGCTGCTGCCCGGATATCTCCATGCCAATATCCCGCATCTGGTAAAAATTTTCACAGCTTCCATTACAGGAAGCATGGGGCAGTTTTGTACAAAGCCGGGGATATTCCTGGGAATGGCTTCGGATGCTTTGGAAAAATTTGCATACCAACTAGCCGAATCACTGAATAATGTTTTGCCGGAAAGAATGCTGTATTCCAATATACGGGAAAATTTTAACCGGAACCGGAGCCGCGCGCTGAATATTTCCGGTGTTCATAAACTAACAAAAGATTTTGAAAATGCAGAAGCCGAACCCACTGTTGCATTTACCACGGGAGAGCATTTTCGCAAGCATTCCGAACTACGACATGAAGTATTCGGACCTTTTTCAATAGTAATTTCCTGCCGGGATAAAAATGAAATGATAGAGATTTGGAAAAGTATAAGCGGACAGCTAACCACCTCTATTTTTGGAACAAATGATGATTTTTCTGCAAATCCTGAATTGCCGGCGATGGCAACGCATATTGCCGGAAGGGTAATATTTAACGGTGTGCCTACCGGTGTGGAGGTTTGCCCTTCCATGGTACACGGAGGACCATATCCGGCAACTACCGACGGCAGGTTTACGGCAGTGGGAATTCAAAGCGTAAAAAGATGGTTAAGGCCGGTTTGTTTCCAAAACGCTCCTCAGAGTGTTCTGCCTCCTGAATTGAGAAACCAAAATCCTGAACGTTTGAGAAGGCTCGTCAACAATCAATGGACAACCGAAGATGTTCCTTAGCACCATGTTGAAACAGTAAGTTTCCCGGTTTATAAAGGGAAGAGTTATATTTCCCGTAATCTTTCCTATTTATATATTTTCTGATAAATCTGCTTTAGATTTGGGTAATTTTTAAATTGTTCAGGTATGTATTTAAAAAATTTCTGCTTACCTTTTTTTCTTTCTATAACGCTCGGCTTTTTTTCCTGCAATAGTGAAGATTCCGGAACAGTTTCAGAAAACGAAGAATTTATAGATGAAGGTGAAGGGAAAGTAGTTGGGCTTTTGGATAATGTGGAGATTAAAGAATATGTGCTTAAAAATAAAAACGGCATGGAAGCCGTAATTCTTAATTACGGAGGAATTGTAAAATCGTTGTTGGTGCCCGATAAAAACGGAAACCTGCAGGATGTGGTACTGGGTTTCGATTCCATCGGACAATATTTAAGAACCGAGAATCCGTATATGGGTGCTATCATAGGCAGATATGCCAACAGGATTTCCCGCGGAGTGTTTGTGATGGACGGAAGGAGTTACACCCTTGAATCAAATGATAATGAAAATTCCCTACACGGAGGAATTAAAGGTTTTGATAAAGTAGTGTGGAATGCTGCCAAAAAAGGAAATTCTTTGAGGCTCAGATATGTAAGCATCGACGGAGAAGGCGGTTATCCCGGCAATCTGAATGTTGAAGTAATGTACGAACTTACTGATGATAATGAACTTAAAATAACATATGCTGCTACTACCGACAAGCCCACGCCCGTAAACCTCACCAATCATAGTTATTTTAACCTTTCAGGAGATTATTCGGAATCTGTTTTAAATCATATATTACATCTGAATGCCGATAAATACACCCCGGTAGATGAAACACTTATTCCTACAGGTGAAATTGCCAGGACCGGAGGTACTCCGTTTGATTTCACCACACCAAAAGCAATCGGAGAAGATATTCAGCAGGTTCCCGGCGGATACGATCATAACTTTGTTTTAAATAAATTAGGAGACAGCCTTACGCTTGCGGCTACCTTATATCACGAAGGTTCGGGAAGATTTATGGAAATGTTTACCACCGAACCCGGAGTACAGTTTTACTCAGGTAATTTCCTCGACGGCTCATTAACGGGAAAAGGAGGTAAGCCATACCAAAAACATGCAGGGCTTTGCCTTGAAGCACAACACTTCCCAGACTCGCCCAACAGGCCTGAGTTTCCTGATACTATTCTGCAACCCGGAGAAAAATATTCACAAACCACAGTATATAAATTTTCAATAAAGTAATCATAACCCCATGAGCAAAGTAATTATTGCAGGAGGAGGGATAGTAGGATTATCCAGCGCATTGTTTTTAAGAAAATCCGGCCACGACGTTACAGTATTCGATTCAACCGATATCGTGAATAATTGTTCGTATGGTAATGCAGGTTATGTATGCCCCGGCCATTTTGTTCCGCTTGCCCAGCCCAGAATCATTCAACAGGGAATGAAACTGATGATGGATCCTTTGGGACCGTTTTATATCAAACCTCGTTTAGACAGAGGGTTGATTGACTGGGGGCTGAAGTTTATGAAAAAAGCCAACCTCCGTCACGTAGAAGAATCAGCAATTCCTTTAAGGGATATTGCCATTATCAGTAAAGCCATGTACGAATACTGGAAGAATGAATTACAAATGAATTTTTTCTATAAGGATACCGGCCTGCTGGATATTTTCTTGACAGATGGAGGAATGGAACACGGCTATCATATGGAAGAACGCTCTAAAGAGCTGGGTTTGGACGTAGTAATGCTGAATGAACGGCAATTAATGGAAATGGAGCCGGATAGCGGACTGGAAGCTAAAGGTGCCATCTATTTTAAATGTGATGCACATGTTGATCCTGTAACCGTTATGACCGGATTGTTAGAGGAATTGAAGAAAATGGGTGTGGAGTTTAAAACACGCGAAGGCGTTAAAGATTTTGAATTCAGTGGGAATAAGATTACAAAAGTGATTACCGATAAAGGAAGGTATGAAACGGATGCTTTTGTACTTTCTGCCGGATCCTGGAGCAGGGAGTTGGCAAAGAAAGTGGGATTGAATATTCCCCTGGTAGCAGGAAGGGGTTATTCCTTCATTGTAGAGGAAGAACAACTCAAATTCCGGCACCCTGCTATATTAAATGAAGGAAAGGTGGCTATTACTCCAATGAGTAATAACAAAATCAGGATAGGTGGAACAATGGAAATTACCACCACTACCGCAGCACCCCGCTATCAAAGGGTACAGGGTATCTTAAATAACCTGAAACGATTTATTCCTTCCACTAAGGTTTCATTCCCCAAACAGGAAGATATCTGGTTTGGTTATCGTCCTTGCTCGGCAGACGGATTGCCTTATCTGGGAAGAAATAAAAAATATAATAACTGTATCATAGCCACAGGCCATTCCATGATTGGCATGAGTCTTGGGGCCGGAACAGGTAAACTGGTAAGTGAACTGGTAAATGAAGAAAAGACCAGTATGGATTTAACTCCTTTTGACCCTGCAAGGTTTGATTAATGCATTTACAATAATGACCAACCTTATTTAATTGAAAAGAACATCAGCATTAAAAGAAATCGCATCCGGAAGGGAATGGGATTTTGTAATAGCCGGGGGAGGCGCAACCGGACTGGGAATAGCCCTGGAAGCAGCCTCCCGCGGATATAAAGTGCTTCTGCTGGAACAGGCTGATTTTGCAAAAGGTACTTCCAGCAGAAGCACCAAACTCATTCACGGAGGGGTACGGTATCTTGCTAATGGTGATGTTGGCCTGGTAAGAGAAG
>SMEI01000144.1_pt1 | contig 11386 bp, 6 predicted proteins | sample 2456321 | NCBI WGS metagenome assembly SMEI01 (sample SAMN10132588, study PRJNA489261) | soil metagenome | isolation source: day1 control-silt loam soil ammended with composted manure from dairy cow... | place: USA | collected 2015-05-01
AAATGGTATGTACTTGGTACGATTTCTTTCCCGGCAGCAACGGTTCAAGGCTCTGTTGATGCATCCGGAACAGATAAAGGTTGTTCATGGTGCCTAACAGGGCAGTACTGTCGTTAATGGTATGGATTTTCTTTATGGTATTGATAGGAAGGCCATTATTGATTGCAGTAGTATTATAGCTGGTAATTTCCTCTCCTTTCAGGTTGTATTTGCCAATATTACCCCTTGAGTCGGCTATCCATAATTCATTCCTTCCGGAATTGATATTCAGGCTGACGGCATCGCCCAACTTTATGGGGATGGCTTTCGGTTTTTGCGGTTTAAGGGAATTTTCGATTTTGTAAAGTTTCTGGCCGGAAATAAACCAGATATTGTTGCCGGCATCTCTGGTTAAATCCTGAATGAACTGGTATTCAGCCGATATCTGGATAAATCCGTCTGTGGTATAATCATACCGGTAAATGCCGTCGTATGTTCCAATCCATAATCTTCCCTCCTCATCGTCGCAAAGAGCACTGATGGAATGGCTTCCGATACTTAAGGGATCATTTTTATCATTTTTATACCCCCTGAAATGGTAACCGTCGAACCTGTTCAGGCCGTTTCTGGTCCCCAGCCAGATAAATCCGTTTTTATCCTGAAATATGCTTGTAATGGTGTTGGATGAAAGACCTTCATCTACCTGATAATTCTTGAAATACAGTTGGGCAAACAGCAACTCCGGAAAGATCGCAAGGAAGAGTATCAGGAATTTTGCTTTCAAGTTGCCGGGAATTTTCGGTTAATACAATTCTGGTTGTATAATTATTAAATATATGGAATTCATACAGCATATTTTCCCGAAATGAAACGATTTGAAAACCTTTTGAAACGCTCCGAAAACTCTATATGGATTTAAATCACTTGTTTTGATACGATTTCCGGACACTACGGAATTTTCAATTACCAAAACGATTGCATTATGCCCAGCACTTTTTACAGGTTGTTGAAAGTCATTCTTCTCTCACTCCTTCCAGTTTTTGCATTTTCGCAGGATAATATTTTTTCGGGTAAGATTATTTCTCCTTCCGGCCATCCGGTGGAGGGTGCATCTGTCAGGAATCTCCGGACAGGAGAGGGTACCTCTTCTGATGCCGGCGGGATGTTTTCCATTAGGGGCAATCCCGGTGATTCGGTAGAATTTTCTCATGTGGAATTCCAAACCCGGGTAATGGCCTTTTCAATAGCAACAGATTTCAGGGTAGAAATGCTGCCTAAGGAGAATTCCCTGGAATCGGTTGTGGTTGTAGGTTATGGTACGCAACGACGCAGAGACCTAACCGGAGCTGTGGGATCCGTGAATACTTCCGAGCTTTCTTCACTTCCTGTTCCCGATATTGGCGCCGCACTTCAGGGAAGGGCATCAGGGGTTCAGATTGTTTCTTCAGGAACGCCGGGTGCCAATGTAACCATAAGAGTGAGAGGAACGGGAACCATTAATAATAGTGATCCTCTGCTGGTGGTTGATGGGGTGCCTACCGACCTCCCTTTGAATGCTATCAGTCTGGATGATATTGCTTCCATTGAAATTTTAAAAGATGCTTCTGCCGCTGCCATCTATGGCGCAAGAGGGGCTAATGGCGTGGTGCTGATTTCTACCAAAAGAGGTATTGCAGGAAAGAACAGTCTGGAACTGAAAGCCTACGGCGGCCTTCAGTCGAGAACTAATGAAATTGAGATGCTGAATGCTTCTCAGTTTGCGTCCCTGCATAATGAAATGATGGCCAACAATGGCCAACCACAAAATCCTGAATATGCCAATCCGCATTCTCTGGGTGAGGGAACAGACTGGTTAGCTGCCATGTTCAGAAACGGTGCGCCAATGCAAAGCTATAACCTGTCTTTTTCCGGAGGTTCAGGTAAATCTTCCTACTATGTTTCAGGAAATGTTTTCAATCAGGATGGTATAGTGATTCATACCAATTATAAAAGGTATACCGTACAATTCAATTATCAGTCTGAAGTTTTCGACTGGCTGAAATTCGGAAACAACATCAGCTTCAGCCATGATGTAAAATCTCAGGGATCTTATGATATCAGGAATGCGATGCTGGCCTTGCCCACTCAGAAAATTAAAAATGACGATGGGACATGGGCCGGCCCTGAAGGACATGCAGCCTGGTATGGAGATGTGGCCAACCCTGTAGGTAAGGCTACCGAAAACCAGGAAACCACCAGAGGATATAATATCCTGGGAAATATTTATGCTGAGTTGAAGCTGTTCGAAGGATTAAAATTTAAAACTACCGGAGGCGTTCAGGCTTCATTCTGGGATAATAAAAACTGGGCTCCTGCCTACGACTGGAAGCCTATCCCACAGGAAATGAGTTATCTCTACAGAGGGTTCAACAAGTCGCTTACCTGGCTCTGGGATAATTACTTTACCTACGACAAGAATTTTTCCGGTGCACACAGACTGAATTTTATGGCAGGTACCAGTGCACAAACTAACAGGTATGATTATATGAATGGTTCCGTTCAGCAGTTCGCCAGCGACAGAACCCGGGAGTTGAATAACGGAACACTTTTGCCTACTGTGGGAGGAAGTGCTTCAGAATGGGCATTGTTCTCGCTAATGGCCAGGGCAAACTACTCCTATAACGATAAGTTCCTGGCTACCGTTACCGTTCGAAGAGACGGATCCTCCAGGTTTGGAAAAAACAACCGCTTTGGAACCTTCCCATCGGCATCTTTGGCCTGGAGGATTTCGGAAGAAGAATTCATTCGTGGCCTGGAAGGAATAGATGACCTGAAACTGAGGGTGGGATACGGGGTAACCGGTAACCAGAATATTGGTAATTATTCCTTCGCCTCAGTATTTAAAACCGTTCAGTACAATTTTAACGGACAAGCCGTAACCGCCATAGTTCCAGATATGATTCCCAATCCATCCATCAGGTGGGAGAAAATTGAGCAGTTTAATCTGGGAGTAGATGCAACCCTCTTAAATAGAAGAATTAATCTAACAGCAGATTTTTATATCAAAAATACCAACGACATGCTGGTGCCTATGTCGGTGCCCATTTCCACCGGTTATTCCGACATCAATGTACCTTATGTGAACATGGGTAAGATTCAAAACAAAGGCGTTGAACTGGGAATTCATTCGGTTAATCTTGATGGTAATGTAGGGTGGACAAGTTCCTTCAATATTTCCTTCAACCAAAACCGTATATTGAGGTTGAACGATACTATTCCAATGTATACCGGAAGTATCGGTTTAAACCAGAATCTTTCCATTCAACATCCAGGGGGATATCCTGTAAATGAGTTTTACGGATTTGTCACCAACGGAATATTCCAGAATCAGGCTGAAGTGGATGCCTATGCCGTTCAGGTTCCCGGTAATGACCCGTATAACCGTACCTCTCCGGGCGATATTAAATTCAAGGATCTGAACAACGATGGGGTAATTAATGACGATGACCGCACCTTCCTTGGAAGCCCCAATCCTTCCGTAATTTTTGCACTGAACAACACCTTCACCTTTAAAGGATTTGATCTTTCTGTTTTCCTTCAGGGAGTGGCAGGAAACAAAATTTTCAATGCCAACAGAATTTATACTGAAGGAATGGCAGTGGCCTACAACCAGACTAAAGAAGTACTGAAGCGCTGGTCGGGTGAAGGTACCAGTAACACAATGCCAAGAGCGGTGTATAATGATCCAAATAAGAATACAAGGGTTTCCGACAGGTATATTGAAGACGGAAGCTATCTGAGGGTGAAGAATGTTACACTGGGATACACGCTTCCTGCCACAAGAACGGGGGTGTTACAAAGCATGCGAATTTACCTTTCCGCTGTGAACCTGTTCACATTCACCAAATATTCCGGTTTTGATCCGGAGGTAGGAATCAATGGTATTGACCTGAATGTTTATCCCGTAACAAAAACCATTAGTGCAGGTATTCAACTGACATTCTAAAATCTTAAGGCAATGAAAAAATTACAACATATATACGTTCTGTTCCTCTTACCCCTCTTTCTGGCTTGTAGTAAATTTCTGGATAAGGCTCCGCTTGATTCGGTGAATACCGAAAATTACTGGAAAACTGAAGAGGATGCCATCAATGCGGTAAATGGGGCTTATCAACCCCTGCAATGGCCTAAGCTGTATAACATGCGCATATGGACAACCGATATCTGGGCAGGAAATTCAGTAGTGGGTGCCGGTGGAGGTACCGACGGAATTGAAACCGTTGACATTGCCAATTTCGTAACCACTTCTGACAATGCTGCTGCCCTGGATATCTGGAGAGGGCCCGCGCCGGGAATTCTTCGCGCGAATCTGGTAATTGAAAATGTTCCCGGGATGGAAATCAGGGAAGATATCAAGAACAGGGTAGTAGGAGAAGCCAGGTTTTTGAGAGGATTGTATTATTTCATACTGGTACAACTGTTCGGTGACGTTCCCCTGATTACAAAAGCGCAGACTCCTGAAGATGATTTAAGGCCGGCAAGAACCCCCAAGGAAAAAGTGTATGAACTGATAATTGAAGATTTGGAAACTGCTGTCCAGCTACTTCCCGACAGATCACAGTATGCGGCGGCTGATATCGGAAGAGCCTCAAAAGGCTCGGCAATGGGGCTGCTGGCAAAAGTTTTCCTGACACTGAAACAGTACGATAAAGTGGTTCCGTTGTGTGAACAAATCAATGCAATGGGTTACAGGTTGAATGAGGATTATTCGGATAACTTCAGAATAGCCACTGAAAATTCTGTTGAATCGCTTTTTGAAGTACAATATATCGGTAAAACATCTTACGGATTTTGGGATAATGAAAACCAGGCAAGCTGGGTGAGCACTTTTACCGGCCCAAGGAACAGCGATTTTGTTGCCGGCGGATACGGATGGAATCAACCCACTGAAGAATTTGTAAATGCTTATGAAGCCGGAGATTTAAGAAAGGATAAAACTATTCTTTATCAGGGATGTCCTCCGTTTGATTCCAAACAATACCTGGCTTCCTATTCCACAACAGGGTATAACCTGAGAAAATTTCTTGTTCCTAAGTCTGAATCTCCCGATTACGATACCAATCCCCTCAACTTCCCGGTATTACGCTTTGCAGATGTGTTGCTAATGTGGGCAGAAGCTTTAAATGAACTTGGAAGAACAGGAGAAGCACAGGCTGCGGCAACCGATATCCATAACGGTGGTCCTCTGAACCGGGTAAGGTTGCGTGCTGGGTTACCCAATGTTCAGGGATTAAACCAGCAGGAATTAAGAGAAAAAATAATTCATGAAAGAAGAATGGAGCTGGCTTTTGAAGGACACCGCTGGTTTGATTTGATGCGTTATGGTAATAATGGCGATTATGCATTGAACTTCTTCCATAGCATAGGAAAAACCAATGCTACCACAAAACACCTTCTGCTTCCCATCCCTTTAAAAGAAATTGAAGCCAATCCAAACCTGAAACAAAATCCGGGGTATTAATAGTTTGCTTAACAAAATGATTATGACTATGTCATCCATCACCAGATATTCCATCATAACGCTGTTGCTCTTCATTGTAGCAACCGTATCCTGTACAAAAGTTGACAGGATGATACTGAACAAGGGAGAAACTCCCCTTGCTATAAGTGCTTCCAGAGATGAAGTTGTGCTGGAGGAAAAAAATTATCAATCGGAGGCCGTTGCTTTTAACTGGACAACCGGCTCGAACAGAGGGACCGACCAGTCGATATCTTATACATTTATCATGGACATAGCTTCAGGAGGAAACTCTGATCCTGTGGTGCATCAGCTGGGGAAGGCGGTCACTTCTATTAATTTTAATGTTCAGGAACTCTTTGGATTATTAACTGAAAGATGGAATGTACAGCCCGGACAATCTGCAGATATCAGGACAAAAGTGCTGATATCATTGGGTACGAACCCTGCATATGTAGATTCAACCGACTGGCTTACCGTTAAAGTGCACACATACATTCCCGTTACCAAAACCCTCTATTTGCTGGGCGATGCAGCACCAAATGGATGGAGCGCAGATAATGCCACAGAAATGAATGCCGATCCGAATATTCCCGGAAAATTCACCTGGAGGGGAACGCTTTCGGCCGGGGAACTGAAGTTTATCACAACCCCCGGAGAATTCGTTCCTTCCTATAATAGAGGAAGTTCAAATACAAGATTAGTTTACAGAGATTCCTTCGATCAGCCTGATGATAAATTTGTGATTGATGAAGGAGGATTATATGAAATCACCATCGATCTGCTTAATCTGTCTATAAGTATTGTGAAATCCAGCGATCCTGCCTACAGCAGGCTTTGGATCATCGGAGATGCCATACCTACCGGATGGAATATTGATAATCCTGCTGAAATGCGGGTAGATGAATCCAATAAATTTATTTTCACCTATAACGAAATACTTTCAGCAGGAGAGTTTAAAATTCCTGTTTCAACAGGTGATTTTAATACCGATTATTATATGCCACTGGTAAATCATCAGGATATCTCCGAAACAGGCGTTCAACTTGTTCCGGGTGGAAATCCTGATTATAAATGGCAAATAACAGAGCCAGGTCCATATAAAATCAAACTGAACATACAGATACCCTCCATTGAAATCAAAAAGTTTGTCCCATATGAAAAAATTTATATGGTGGGAGATGCAACACCTGTAGGGTGGAATATCGACAATCCATATGAATTGACACGAAATCCCAATAATATTTACGAATTCTGGTATGAAGGGCATATGAATGCCGGCGAGTTCAAATTCCCCGTTGAAACCGGCGACTGGGGAGGGGATTTCTTCATGCCGGTATTTCCATATCAGGATTTGGATAAAACAGAAATGAAATTTGTTCCCGGCGGACAACCTGATAATAAATGGCGAATTACCGAGCCGGGTAATTACAGGATTGTGATTAATCAGCTTTATGAAACGATTTCTATTACCAAGTTATAAGCAATGCTGAGAAAATATTTCGTACCCCTTTTGATTATTGTTTGGTTGACAGCCTGCCGGAAAAAGGATGAATTTTCCGAAAGAGTAGTGTATGGAAATAGTTTTGTCTTAACAATACATTCAGATAAAGCTGTTTATCATCCCGGGGAAACCGTACAGTTTCGATTGAACCGTCCGGTGGAAGGTGCAAAAAAGGTTAGGTATAAGCATTTGAATGAAATCATTCATTCAGAAAGTATTACAGGGGATGGTTGGTCGTGGCAAACCCCTCAGGCCGACTTTAAAGGGTATTTTGTAGAACTATTGGTGCAAGGTTCAGCCGGAGATTCTGTGATTGCAGCAATTGGAGTTGATGTTTCATCAGACTGGACAAAATTTCCACGGTATGGATTTCTGAGCAATTACGGAAACCTGTCGGAAAGGGAAATGAATAATGTTTTGGAACGTTTGAACCGTTTGCATATCAATGGATTGCAATATTACGACTGGCAGTATAAGCATCACCGGCCGCTGGCAGGTACGGAAGATCATCCGCTTCAATCCTGGAAGGAGATTTCCAACAAAGATGTATATCTGAAAACCCTTAAGTATTATATCACTGAGGCCGGGAAGCGCAATATGAAAAGCATGTTCTATAATCTGGCATTTGGTGTTTTGGAAGACGGATTTAGCGATGGGGTAAGCAGGTCATGGATGTTATATAAAGATCCTAATGCTGTAACCATTGATCAACATGAACTGCCCAAACCATTTTTTAAAAGTTCCATTCTGGTTGCAGATGCGGGAAATGCTCACTGGCAGCAATACATTGCCGGTGAAAATGATAAAGTATACCGGGCTTTAAACTTTGACGGATATCATGTAGATGCTTTAGGTGACAGAGGTGCTTTGTATAATTATGAAGGTGAGCCTGTAGATCAGCAAAAAAGTTTTAAATCTTTTCTTCAGGCAATGAAGCAAAAACATCCCCAAAAACATTTGGTGATGAATGCTGTGAATCAGTGGGGGAAAAATGATATCCTTCAATCACCTGTAGATTTTGCCTATACTGAAGTATGGTCTCCCAATAACAGTTATGATGCGTTGAGAAGAATAATTGCGGAGAATTTTGAAGCGTCAGGAGGTAAGGCCACAGTTCTGGCCGCCTATTTGAACTATGGCAAAAATTCCTCTCCCGGTGAATTCAATACGCATTCCGTACTGCTTGCCAATGCCGTGATTTTTGCATCCGGAGGGGCGCATCTGGAAATGGGAGAACATATGTTGGGGAGCGAATATTTTCCTAACAATAATCTGAAAATGCCTGATGCTTTAAACAACGCTATTACAGGATATTACGATTTTCTGGTGGCTTATCAGAACCTGTTACGTGATGGAGGGGATTTTATTCCCAAAGAATTTGCATCTGAGGGCTTTCAAATTTCAGAATGGCCCGGCAAGTCTGGTGAAGTAGCATTTTTATCCAAACAGGTTGGTAATCGCCAGGTATTTCATCTGATAAATTTTACCGGAGCAGGAACGCTTCAATGGAGGGATGATATGGGATTGCAAAAGTCTCCGGATGTGTATGTACAACAACAATGTGGTTTCAGGTCGGCCACTCCTGTAAAGAAGTTATGGATGGCATCTCCGGATTATCAATATGGAACCTCGGTAGAAATCCCATTTCAACAAAATGGAGATGTGGTAACATTTAAGCTGCCATATTTGAAATATTGGACAATGGTGGTAGCCGAGTATTAAAAAAAAGTTATGAGGCGATTTAATTTCCTTCTTTTATTGTTGGTAATTACAGGTGTATATGGTCAGGAGAATATTCTGCAAAAGTGTACAGGTTATGCACAATTTGGAAATACACTGGTATTGGAATTTGATAATGGAGAACGGTTTGGTTTAAAATTGCTCTCTGAAACCATGATCAAATTTCATTATCCCAGAGGTGAAAAGCCGGCAGATAAAAATTTTTTGCAAACATCATCTTATGCCGTAATAGATGAACTACCGGAGAAGGAAACAGAATTAAAGGTTAACGAAACTTCCTCGGCAATAGAATTTTACACAACCAGGTTACGCGTCAGGATAAATAAAAATCCATTTCGGATTCAGATTTTCGATAAATACCAAAAACTGATTCTGGAAGATTATGCTTCAGGTGCACTGGTGAAAAATGGAGACAATCTTATTACCTACAAAACGATGCGAAAAGATGAAGGATTTTTCGGGCTCGGGGAAAAATCGGGAAGCATTAACAGAAGAGGGAAGTCTTTCATCATGTGGAACAGCGATAAACCTTGTTATGGTGTAAATGAAGACCCTTTGTATAAAAGCATACCGTTTTTCTTTAGTAATTATCAATACGGAATATTTTTCGACAACACATACAAAACCAAATTTGATTTAGGATCTTCTTCTGATGAATATTTCAGTTTTGAAACACCAGGAGGTGATTTTACCTGGTATTTCTTTTGGGGGACAGATTATAAACATATACTGGAACAGTACATTCATCTGACAGGAAAACCCATCATTCCTCCAAAGTGGGCATTTGGATTTGCACAGTCGAGAGGCATGTACGTATATGAAAAGCAAGCTTTGGAGATAGCGCAGGAATTCAGGAAGCGACAAATACCATGTGATATTATTTATCAGGATATCGGATGGGTGGAAGGCTTGCAAAGTTTTGACTGGAGGAAAGACCGCTATCAGGATCCCAAAGAAATGTTGCAGAAATTGAAATCCATGGGTTTTAAAATGATAGTATCCCAGGATCCTGTCATATCCAAAACTACCGAATGGCAATGGAAGGCAGCAGACTCTCTGGGATTCTTCGCAAAAGATGTTCGTACAGGGAAAACATATGACATGCCCTGGCCCTGGGGAGGAGATTGCGGAGTGGTAGATTTTACCAATCCGGATGTGGCTGCATGGTGGGGAAAATTACAGCAGAAGCCAATAGATGACGGGGTGAGTGGTTTCTGGACGGATATGGGCGAACCTGCATGGAGTAATGAAACGGATATTGACAGGTTGAACATGCGGCATTATGCAGGAATGCATGATGAAATTCATAATGTTTACGGATTGCTTTGGGATAAAGTGGTAACGGAAGAATTTGAAAAGCATAATCCCGGAAAAAGAATATTCCAAATGACCAGGGCGGCATTTGCAGGAATACAGCGATACAGTTTCGGATGGTCGGGAGATAGTGGAAATGGTGATAATGTTCTGGAAGGTTGGGGACAGTTTGCCAATCAGGTAACCATGGGAATTTCAGCCGGCCTTGGCGGAATCCCTTTCTGGACTACCGATATCTCAGGTTATTGCGGAGATATTACCAGTCACCAGGCCATGGCGGAACTGTATGTTCGGTGGATGCAGTTTGGAATTTTTAATCCCTTAAGCAGGGCACACCATGAGGGAGATAATGCTGTGGAGCCCTGGATGTTTGGAGAGGAAGCCGAAAAAATAGCAAAATCCGCCATTGAACTTAAGTACCGGTTATTTCCTTACATCTATAGTTATGCGAGAATTGCCCATGAAAAAGGCCTTCCCCTCATGCGCCCTTTATTTATGGAATTTCCTGATGATGATGAAGCGTATGCGGTAAATGATCAGTTTATGTTTGGAGAAGAAATCCTCGTGGCGCCGGTGGTAAAGAAAGGGGCAGTAAGCAGGAGAATTTATTTGCCTGAAGGGGAATGGGCCGATTTTCATCAACCCGGTAAAATATATTCAGGCGGACAATATATTGATTATGCAGTCACCCTGAAAGATATTCCCATATTCATTAAAAAAGGATCCGTTATACCCATGATGCCGGTCATGCAGTATATCCATGAAAAAATGGATTATCCGGTAACATTATTCATTCATCCTCCATCTTTAGGTCAATCGGCCTCTTTCCTTTTGTATGAAGACGATGGGATTACCACAGATTATAAAATGGACATCCATTCCGAAACCTTGTTTCAGGTAAACACCAAAGCCGAAACAACTGAGGTGTTGATATATCCCCGAAAAGAAAATGGATATAAGCATCCGGGTAAGCGAGGTTACTATGTCAGGATGTCTATGGAAAAGAAACCGTCACTGGTTCAAATAAACGGAAAGAAAATAAAGATAGGCATATCAAAATCATTGGATAGTGAAAATATTCCAGTGAAAGAAGAATGCAAATGGAATGAGCAAACCAAAACCCTGCTGATAAGTGTTTTTGAAAGAAGTTCATTATCAGAATTAATCATCAGGAAATAAATCAAATAACAAAAAGGATGAAAAGGATGATAATCCGGGCACTGGCATTTTTTTGCCTGTGTTTAAAGAGTGCATTTGCTGTTAGCCAGGATATTTTGATTTACAATAATGGCAAATATTCTATTTATGAGAATAAAGAATATTCCAACAATATATTTCATTGACAAAAAATT
>SMEI01000149.1_pt1 | contig 11295 bp, 6 predicted proteins | sample 2456321 | NCBI WGS metagenome assembly SMEI01 (sample SAMN10132588, study PRJNA489261) | soil metagenome | isolation source: day1 control-silt loam soil ammended with composted manure from dairy cow... | place: USA | collected 2015-05-01
CAGGATTATGCAAATAGATCAGCCCTACTGCTCCTTTATCAATGGGGGGTACCGTAAGAATAGGCGTGGCGTTTAGCCCTACACTCGGATCTATTACAATTTGGGTCTCGATATAAAATGAAATCTGGTCAGAAGCACCATTGTTGACATTCAGGATGCCATTATTCCTCATCGATTCGGCATAGCGGATTGTATACGGTCCAGTAGCAGGAAAGGTGTGGGTAGTCACATAGGTATTGATCTCAGTACCTTCGTCAAGGTTAACCTTTGTCCAATCCCCCACCTCCAGCCTAAGTTCCTCATTGTCATGACCAAAACTCAATATTCCTTGCCCCCACTCCACTCCCGATCTATCCCGATAACCTGTTACAGTTATCTGATAAGTCAGTGAAGAAATCCTAACTGCCGTAATTTCGCCAGCCCTAATATGCGTGGCTTGGACATCTTCGACAGAAAAGAATAAGGATACCAGTATGAATCCTAATAAAAAAAGTAACTTTCTCATCAACAGCTAACGGTTTGTTCTGTTTTGGTTAAGGCCAGTATGCTCCTCCTTAGGACCGTTCAATTAGAAAATCATATCTAGTATAGGTGGTCTAAGGATACTTAAAGATAACGTATTTTCAATAAAGTAATTACCCCATTTAATTTTTGTATTGGTTATATCATTTCCTAACAACGTTCTTTATCCACTATATGAATATTATACAACCATAATATGGACCTATGCCTGCTTATTATAAGATAACGCAAGTGAAATCTAGGAGAACCAATATCAAATATAATAACTAATTGCCTCAGTACTTGTATGGACGAACATTTAAAAAAAGCAATTTTATTTTTTCATATATAATCTTCCGACCTCCAATTTCCATTTATAAAAAATCGTGCGTAACTTCAGCAGCCAACCTTCCATAATTCTGCGTAAGCATCATAAGTGATTCACCATTAGTGCAATCGATAACGCATTTTGAATATCAACGACAAAGCGTACTATTTAGATTAAATCAAAATAGCAAATGTTAATTGTGTGATAAGCGATTGGGACTTAACTTTGAAAAAGATTATAAGGCAAACAAACTATCTTATTCTATAAAAAGTCTAATTCAAAAAGATGAACTGGTTTACAACTACATTTTCAAGTTCGCTAGGGAAAAAGCTGATTATGTCCCTTACAGGACTTTTCCTTATCATATTCTTAATAGGGCACGCAGCAGGCAACCTATTATTATTCAAGGGAGATGGGGGGCAAGCCTTTAATGAGTATGCGCATTTCATGTCCACAAACCAACTGGTATTTATTCTCAGGGTACTTACCTTTACATCGGTTATATTCCATCTGATTTACTCTATCATCTTAACAAAGAACAATAAGGAGGCGCGTCCGGTCGGTTATGCTGTTCGCAAGCCTTCTCCTGGCACATCCTGGATGTCGCGCAACATGGGCATTTTGGGCTTTCTCATATTGGTTTTCTTGGTGATACACTTGCGCACCTTTCTATATGAGATGCAATTCGGAGATGTCCCTTATGTGACTTATGAGTCTGGACAAGTAAAAGACCTCTATGCTATCGTCACAGAAGCTTTTTCTATGCTTTGGTATTCTGCTCTTTATGTGATTTTCATGATAGGACTTGCTTTTCATTTGGCTCATGGATTTCATAGCTCATTTCAGACACTTGGCGTAAGGCATGCCAAATACACTCCAATCATCAAAAAAGCAGGTATTGCTTTTGCCATCATTATTCCCGCAATATTTGCTTCGATGCCCATTTATATATTTATTAAAAGTTTAGGATAAGCTATTTGCATATTATGACAAAGTTAGATTCAAAAATTCCAGAAGGGCCGTTGGCAGAGAAATGGTCCAAACATAAATTTAACATCAAACTGGTAAACCCTGCCAACAAGAGAAAATATGACATAATAGTAGTGGGCACAGGGCTAGCGGGGGCTTCTGCTGCAGCATCGTTGGGAGAGTTGGGTTACAATGTCAAAGCTTTTTGCTTTCAAGACAGCCCTAGAAGAGCGCATAGCATTGCAGCGCAAGGGGGTATAAATGCTGCCAAAAATTATCCGAACGACGGTGATAGCATTCAGCGATTATTTTATGATACTATAAAAGGAGGTGACTATCGTTCCCGTGAAGCAAACGTTTATCGTTTGGCAGAAGTAAGTGTCAATATCATAGATCAATGTGTGGCTCAAGGTGTGCCATTTGCTAGGGAATATGGAGGATTACTATCCAACCGTTCTTTTGGAGGTGCACAAGTATCACGGACGTTCTACGCCAGGGGTCAAACGGGGCAACAATTGCTGATTGGTGCTTATGGTGCGCTAAGCCGACAAGTAGCCAACGGAAAAGTGAAAATGTATCCCAGAACAGAAATGCTGGATCTGGTAATGATAGATGGTAAAGCCAAGGGCATAGTGGTCCGTAACCTTATCACTGGAAAGATCGAATCTCATAGCGCACACGCTGTAGTCTTAGCAACTGGTGGATATGGGAATGTTTTCTATCTCTCTACCAATGCGATGGGCTCAAATGCCACCGCTGCTTGGAGGGCCCATAAACATGGCGCATTTTTCGCCAACCCATGTTTTACCCAAATCCACCCTACCTGTATCCCCGTATCTGGCGATCACCAGTCGAAGCTTACGCTGATGTCCGAGTCGTTGAGAAATGATGGGCGTGTATGGGTACCCAAAGTAAAAGGAGACAAACGAAGGCCTGCTGATATCCCTGAAAATGAAAGGGATTATTTCCTTGAGAGAAAGTACCCCTCTTTTGGTAACTTGGTGCCTCGAGATGTAGCCTCAAGAAATGCAAAGTATGCCGTAGATGAAGGAAAAGGAGTAGGTGCTACGGGAGTTGCCGTGTATCTGGATTTTGCTGACGCCATCAAGCGAATTGGCAAAGCTGGTATATCAGAGAAGTATGGCAACTTATTCGAAATGTATGAAAAGATAACTGGAGAAAATCCTTACGAGACCCCCATGCGGATATATCCTGCGGTGCACTACACCATGGGAGGGTTGTGGGTAGACTACAACCTAATGACGACAATTCCTGGCCTATATGCTACAGGAGAGTGTAACTTCTCCGACCATGGCGCTAATAGACTTGGAGCCAGTGCACTAATGCAAGGCCTAGCCGATGGTTACTTCGTGATTCCTTATACTATAGGAGACTATTTGGCCGGTGAATCTAGAGAGAAAGTGGACGAAAACCATCCAGCTTTTAAAGAAGCTGAACAAAGGGTGAAAGACAGCATCAACAAGCTTTTGAGTATAAAAGGAGAAAAAACAGTAGACGAGTTCCACAAAGAGTTGGGCAAGATCATGTGGGAATATTGTGGTATGTCCAGAACAGCTGAAGGTTTGAAGAAAGCTAAAGGCATGGTGAAGGAACTTAGAGAAGAGTTCTGGAGGAATGTGAAAGTAATAGGAGAAAATGAGGAGCTCAACATGACCCTTGAAAAAGCGGGCAGAGTAGCCGACTTCCTTGAGCTTGGAGAATTGATGATCGACGATGCTCTTCATCGAAACGAGTCATGCGGTGGGCACTTCCGCGAAGAATACCAAACCGAAGATGGTGAAGCGCAAAGAGACGATGAAAACTATGCCTACGTGGCGGCTTGGGAATATAAAGGTGAAAATCAAGATGCGGTGATGCATAAGGAAGATTTGGCCTTTGAAAACGTGAAGCTAACACAAAGAAGCTATAAATAATTATCTGAATTGTTCGATGTACCAATTGACTAATGTACTTTAATATTGGGACCATTAGTTCGCCAATCAAACATAACCCATTGGTACATTTACACATTGATACATTGGTATATTAACAAAATGGTACTTTAGTTATGAAACTCTCATTAAAAATATGGCGTCAAAAAAACGCACAAGACAAAGGCGGCTTCAAAACTTATCCTATCGAGGATGTTTCTGAGGACATGTCCTTTTTGGAATTGATCGATGTCCTGAATGAAGATCTTATCAAAAAAGGTGAAGATCCAGTTCAGTTCGACAATGACTGCCGAGAAGGGATATGCGGTGCCTGCAGTATGTATATCAACGGTAGGGCGCATGGCCCCCAACAGAGAACTACTGCTTGCCAGCTTCACCTAAGATCGTTTAAGGATGGGGAAACTATTACTGTTGAACCATGGAGGGCTAAGGCTTTCCCAGTAATTAAAGATTTAGTGGTGGACCGCAGTGCTTTCGATAGAATCATTCAGGCTGGGGGCTATGTATCTGTGAATACTGGTGGTGTTCCGGATGCCAATGAAATCCCCATTCCTAAGGAAGTAGCAGATAAGGCGTTTGACGCTGCCACTTGCATCTCCTGCGGAGCTTGTGTAGCTGCTTGTAAAAACGGGTCAGCAATGCTTTTTGTCGGTGCTAAGATCTCCCAATTGGCTTTGTTGCCACAAGGACAAGTGGAAAGGAAAGCTCGCGCAGAAAGAATGGTGGCACAAATGGATGCAGAAGGCTTTGGTTCATGCACCAATACAGAAGCGTGCTCCGCCGAGTGCCCTGTAGGAATCCCTCAGTCAGTAATTGCTATGATGAACAGAGAATATTTCTCTGCAAAGGCAACTTCTGAAAATGTAAAATAAAAACTAAAAGCAATAAAAGAGGCTGGTGTATCTAATAGATGGCCAGCCTCTTCTCATTTAGGGAGTGGCAAGTTTCTGGAAGCAGAGAGTGAGGCAACATCAGTCTACTGATATTTTCAGAACATCTCACTGATTTCCTGACCACTCCGCTCTAGCGTATTATTACTGTTATTGCTGTCGTCATTTAGTTCATTCCCGTCTAAGTAAATGTCAGGATCATAACTAACTCTCACCATAAAACTGGGCGGAAATTCCATTCCTGAATACCATTCTCGTTGAAACGATACCTCAATTGTTTCACCTGCATTCAAGTCGACAAACTCTTTTCTATCCAGCATAATGCTTTTACCTTGCCCTGCGGGTTTTTCTAATAATTGAACGGATTGCTGTCCTTGGCTCGATCGGAAATCGTCCCCAATGTTCTTGATTGTACCGGTTATGGTAACTATTCCCGTAAATTCTTGTGTTTTTTCTAACTCGAAATCAAGAGCGAAAGCCACTAAATCGATGTTTAAGACTGGCGTTGGTTCATTTTCCTTATTATCGCATCCTGCCATGATAAGGCCGGCTACTAATAAATTACAAAAAATCAGTTTCTTCATCACAACTATTTTTTAATGGTACAAAGTATTGATATGCATTATTATCCCTACAAAGATCTCGAAGGAATAAAGAAGCATATTGTAAAAAACCGACAATTTAAAGGACCCAGAGATTAATCAAATAGAGCGGTTGTTTGAGGAATTGGTTCGTGGAAAGGCTTAGAATGGGATCCCAGAAAGATAAGAGTGAATAAAAGGTTACCCTTGATTCGGTCAGAAAAGTGACAAAGAAGTTTCAGACAATTCGGCCAAGTACTGTCCCGGAGTTTTGCCCGACAATGCTTTAAATTCCTTAATAAAATGGCTTTGGTCAAAATACCCATAGGCATAAACCATCTCATGCCAGTCTCTATTTGTTTTGGTGTCGAGCGCTTCCTTCACTGCATTAAATCGACATATCCGTGCATACTTTTTTGGACTTAAGCCTATATGACTAGCAAAATACCTTTCTAAGGTTCGCTCGGAAAGAAAGGTCCTATCCTGGATCTCCTGTAAAGAGAACGTGTTGTGATGCATATAATATACGGCCGCTTCCAAGCTTTTATTGATCTGTCTCTTATGGTTGTACCTTAGCTTTTTATATAGAAACTGCTCTAATCGGTGGATCATGGTCAGTGTATCGGGTGATTCGTACATAGCCTCACACAACCACTCTACCTCTCTTCCCCATACACAATCAGCCGATACGATATTGTCTGCCAGATGATGCATCCCCATGCCTGTTAAAGTATGTAGACCTGTAGCAGTAAATTTCACTCCCAATATATCAACGCCTGTAGGATTGCTCAATGAGAGCCGATGCTTTGCAGGCTGACCAAAGAGATAACAATAATCATTCATCTCCATGGTATTGTCGGAAAAGACCATTCTCTCCGTAAGCTTGTTTAGGTTAAAAGTCATTCCCTGCATCAGCGGTGTCTGAACCTCTTGGGTGAGGCTTTCTTCGAGTGGGATGATAGAGCGCCAGTAATATTCCACTATATGGTTCAAAGCTGGGGAAGGCAAAAAAGTCTTAAGGTATGTCATAGGAAGAATAGCTGATAAGTCATATCATAAAGATAATCAGAAGTATATAAACTAAAAAACCAAAGCCTTTAAAGTCATCCCTCATATCCTTCCAGATCTCTATAAAATCAAACTTTCAAGCATCCTCCAAATCCTTGATTTGAATAAAAAATATTCCAGTTATTTTTAATGGTCAAGTTGTAAATATTGGATCGATTAATTATGTTTGCAACCCAATTACCAGTAATTACTGCATGCCCAGGTGGCGGAACTGGTAGACGCGTTGGTCTCAAACACCAATGATTTCACGATCGTGCCGGTTCGATTCCGGCCCTGGGTACAGAAAAAGGAAAAACCCCCTTGGAAGGCTTTAAAATGGCCTCTAAGGGGGTTTTGTGTTATAGGCACTCGGTGGTTTTTGCCATGTTTGTTTCCCTATTGTTTCCCTTATGAAAATTTTCGGGTGCTCAAGCAAATTAATCTAATGGACAAGAACCGAACGCTATATCGCTGTGTTATAAGTACACATAAATCTCTATGGCCGCTAGAGGCGATTATTAATTGTATAATTGACATTTAAATTTAAAATCTATTGGCGCTTTACGTGGAAATGCTTAAATTATGAGAAATTCATTCGGGAAATAAATAAAAATACTAGTTCGAATGAGGATAGATACATGTAAGCTGTCACGCTGGAATTTGAAGCAAGCGTAAACCCATAGCAACCTAACATAGAGCCATTATACCTATATGACTCATATATTAAGCCTTTGCACATTATATAAGACTTTATCACGCTACCCTTTAGTTATGAGAAATAGATACCTGCTCACTTTGACATTTCTATTGGTAGCTCTGGGGGTTAAAGCCCAATCTGGAAAGCTATATACAGTAGACAGAGAATTGTCCAGTAGTCTAATAAATGACATTTATCAAGACCATAATCAACTTATTTGGATTGCCACCGAAGATGGTTTGAATCGATATGACGGCTCAAAATTTACGATTTACAAAAGAGAAGACGGGAATGAAAATTCTCTACTGAACAATTATGTTCGGGTGGTTTATGAAGATAGCAGAAGGAATTTGTTGATCGGTTTCTTCAATGGATTGCAATCTTATGATTATGCCACAGACACCTTTAGAAAGATCCCGATATTACTTGAAGGGGGGTATGAATATGGCTCTCATGTACTCACCATAATGGAACGAAAGAATGGGGATGTTCTCATTGGCACCTCTGGCCAAGGCCTCCTTTTACTTAAAGGCGAAGCAGATAACTTATATGCAGAGCGTATCGCTAATCTAGATATACCTAGTAATTACATCCACTATTTATATGAAGATAAAGACGAAAACTTATGGATATCAACACAAGATCAGGGATTATTTCAGTTGAACAAGAGTAACGAAGTCAAAAGTTTTTCATTTTCGAGAGGAATTTCTTGCAACAATATTTCAAGCATGTTGGAAGACAAGGAGGGAAACTTATATATGGGAAGCTTAGATAAAGGGCTATTCATTTATAATAAAGATTCGGAAATTTTTTCGCCCATTCTTTCTACTGAACGTTTGGGCCTACCTATTAACGCTTTATATTTAAGTCAAGAAGGCGATATTTATCTTGGCACCGAGGGCAGAGGATTAAAAATATATGACCCTATTTCAAAGAGTATATACGACACCAACTATAATGTTACTGCAATAGACTTTTCCAAGGCGAAAGTAAACATCCTAATAGGAGATGCCTCTGGCAATATTTGGGCCGGATTATTTCAAAAAGGGGTTTTACTGTTACCGAAGCGCGCCAACAATTTCAAATATGTCGGTCATAGGTCGATAAAAACAGATATTATTGGCTCAAATGCAGTAACAGCAGTACATAGAGATCATGAGGGCACACTCTGGGTTGGGACCGACGGAGATGGTATATATGGCATTTCCCCAGATGGTGAGCAAATTGCCCATTTCCAACATTCACTAGATCCAAACTCCGTCCCTTCTACCATTATCACCATCTTTGAAGACTCAAATCATGACTTGTGGATAGGATCCTACCTTAGCGGGATGGCAAAGCTTGACCGAAAAACGGGCAAATGTGAATATCTGGATATCCTTAGAGATCACAATTCAGACCTAGTCCAAAGAGTGTTCAGTATTCAGGAGGATAACGACAAGAACTTGTGGATTGGTACCATGGGCTCAAGTCTTTTCAAGATGAACTTGGATACGAAGGAAATCGTCCACTATAATGCCAAAGGCAACAATGATTATTCCAGAACAAAAAACATCATTAACAATGCGTGGATAGACTGTCTTTTGTTAACTCGAAAAGGCAAACTTTATATTGGTACATTTGACGGACTGGGCTGTCTGGACATCGAAACAGATGACTTTGTGTCAACTCATGGCACAAATATGATGCTTCCTGGGCACATAATTTATTCTTTATATGAAGATGACCATGGCACAATCTGGATTGGTACATCTAAAGGCTTGATGTATATAGAAGAAGGCTCCAATCAGATCCAGTCCTATACCACTCAGGATGGGCTTCCTAGCAATGTCATTTGTGCAATTAAAGGAGATCAACACAACAATCTATGGATCAGTACCAACTATGGTATTTCAAAAATGAATCTTCAAAAGAGAGATTTCATCAATTATTATTCTGATGATGGTTTACAGGGGAATGAGTTCAGCAAAGATGCCGCATTTGTAGATAAAGATGGCCAAATTATTTTTGGAGGCATCAACGGCATTACCTATTTCCATCCTGATGAGATTGTCGTACAGGCACGGGAATTCAATGTGCGCATTACCGATTTTTATATCCATGATAAAGCCGTAAAAAAAGGGATGATGTCGGGAGGCCAACTCATTATCGATAATGCAGTACCCCATGCAGACACTTTCCATTTGTCCCATAATGACAATTCTTTTAGCATTGAGTTTTCTGCTATGGAATTTAATAACCCTGAACGTATTACTTATTTATACGCTATGGGAAATGACCAATGGATAAAACTCAGACCTGGAACCAATAATGTAACTTTCAACAACTTATCTCCCGGCACCTATAACTTTAAAGTAAAAGCTGAGGATTTTAATACCTATTCTGATGAAAGAACGGTCACGATCATTATTTCACCAGCATGGTATTTCTCGGTATGGGCGAAAATCACCTATGCAATCATTATCATAGGTATTATTGCCCTGATTACTAAGCTTCTTTATAATCGCTACCGCACCCGAAAAAAAATGCAGGAGCATATTCATGCCAAACAGATTAATGAAGCCAAACTTCAATTCTTCATCAATATTGCGCACGAGATAAGAACTCCCATGACACTCATTATCAGCCCTTTAAAAAAGCTGATAAGTAGTGACAAAGAAGGTCAACATCAAAACACTTACCGCATGATGTACAGGAATTCTGAGCGCATCCTGTCTTTGATCAATCAACTCATGGACATCCGAAAGATTGACAAAGGACAAATGCAACTGAAATTCCAAGAAACAGAGATCATTGGGTTTATAAAAGATATCTGCCTTATTTTTGAAGAGCAATTTGAGGCAAAGAAAATAGCACTACAATTCAACCACGATATGGATGAACTTCATGCTTGGGTTGATCCTAAGAACTTTGACAAGATCATATTGAATGTGCTTGCCAATGCCATGAAATTTACTCCAGAAGAAGGAAGAGTCGAGATTAACTTGACTACTGGAACAGATAGCAGCAGCCTCAATCGGGTAAATCGCTATTTTGAAATAAGCATTTCCAATACAGGAAATGGTATAAAAGAAAACGAGCTTGAGCATATTTTTGAATGCTTCTACCAGTCTGAAGATACTAAAGGGATTCATAATGGTGGTACAGGAATTGGCTTACATCTTTCAAGATCCATCGCTCAGCTCCATAAAGGATCTATCAAAGCAGAAAACAATGCTTATGGGCAAGGGTGTAGGTTTATAATTCGAATGCCGCTTGGAAATGAACATTTAAGTTCAGCAGAGATTATACAAGCCGAACCTGGCATTCTAACGATAGATCCAATAATGCCACAGGTAATGGAACAATATGTGGTTGAACGTGAAGAAAGTAAAGTCAAGACAAAAAGCAAATACCGCATATTGGTGGTAGACGACGACCTAGAGATCAGAAATTATATATCTCAGGAACTTGGAGCAGAATACCACATAACCACTGCACCAAATGGTAAAGAAGCATTTTCCATTGTTCTTAAGGAAGTTCCCGATCTGATAATCAGTGACATCATGATGCCAGAAATGGATGGGATTACGCTGTGCCGTAAGATCAAACAACATGTCAATATTAATCACATCCCTATCATTCTGCTCACGGCCAAGTCTGAGGAGGAAGATAATCTGGAAGGACTTGGGACAGGTGCCGATGCCTATATTGTTAAGCCTTTTAACCTTGATATTTTGGACAAGACCATCCAGAATATTATTAGGAACAGGGAGATATTGCGGAATCGCTTCACAGGGAACCAACAACAGGAAGACAAAGTCCAAAAGGTGCAACTCAAATCATCGGATGAGAAATTGATGGAAAAAATCATGGACATTATCAATGAGAATCTCAGCAATCCGGCCTTGAGCGTCGAAATGCTAGCCAATGAGATCGGGATAAGTCGCGTCCATCTGCACCGAAAAACAAAAGAATTGACCAATCAATCTACTCGTGATTTCATACGCAATATCCGTTTACAACAAGCTGCTAACTTACTGGCCACTAAGAATATCAGCATATCGGAAGTGGCTTATGCGGTAGGGTTTACTAACCTTGCTACTTTTTCTAGTGCATTTAAGGAATTCTATGGAGAAACGCCAAGCAACTATATGGAAATGCACTTGAAAATGCAGGCGTAGGAAATGAGTGAAGTAAAATTCTGTGGGTTCAGAAGGACAGCTCAAAAAGACTGGCAAGTTGGATGGTTCCCTTCGTAAAGTTTACGAAGGGAACCATTTTTCAGTTCATATAAAAATGTGCTGGAAAGTTAATCACTCAACCTCTATGATAATTCTATGTAACCCTA
>SMEI01000177.1_pt1 | contig 10946 bp, 9 predicted proteins | sample 2456321 | NCBI WGS metagenome assembly SMEI01 (sample SAMN10132588, study PRJNA489261) | soil metagenome | isolation source: day1 control-silt loam soil ammended with composted manure from dairy cow... | place: USA | collected 2015-05-01
CAGGACGCGCCGGTTGCCGCAGCGCGGCCTGAGCCGGGACGAGACAGAGTCAGGGCAGGTCAAGCCTGGGCCAGGAACATCTCCCGGGCCAGGAACGCGTGCCGGGAGTGGTCGGTGAACACCCCGTCGACCCCCGCTGCGAAGAACGCCTCGTATTCGGCGGCAAACGACCCGTAGGCGGTCGGGTCGTCCCCGGAGCGCAGCTTCGGCGGCAGGAAGTGGTTCTCGCTGCGGAACGTGTAGGGGTGCACGAGCAGGCCGGCCTCGTGGGCGTCGGCGACAAGCGAGGTGGGTTCGCCGAGTCCGCCCTCCTCAGTGACCGGGATGACGAGGGACTTCTCCGGACCGATCGCTTGCGCGAAGGACGCCACTTCTGCCAGCCCTTCCGGGGTGGTGTAGCGCTGCCACTGCTCGCCGGTGCCCATGAGGAACACCAGCGGCACCTCCAGTTCCTGCAGTTTGCGCAGACTGTCCGCCTCAAACGACTGGAGGAACACGGGGAGCCGCGGCTCGGGGCCGTGCAGCCCGCGCTCCCGCAGCAGGGCGATCAGCGGCGGCTCCAGATCCAGGCCCAGGGAGGCGTGGTGCCGTCCCAGCTCCCTGGTCAGCTCATCCGCCAGGTCGACGATCTCTTCCAGGGTGGGAATCTCGTACCTGCCGTTGAGCTCCGCGTTGTACGGGCGCACGTCCGGGAGCCGTTCGACCGCGCGCAGCGTTTTGATCTCCGCCAGGGTGAAGTCGTGCGCGAAGAACCCGGTGACCTCGCGCCCGTCGATGGTCACTGTGCGGCGGCGGTCGGCGAACTCGGGACGGGACGCCACGTCCGTGGTCTGCCCGATCTCCGGTTCGTGGCGGGCGATGAGATGCCCGTCGGCGGTGGCCACCAAGTCCACCTCGATGAAGTCGCCGCCGTAGCGCGCTCCCAGTTCGTAGGAGGCCAGAGTGTGCTCGGGGCGGTGTCCAGACGCGCCCCGGTGAGAAATGATCTTGAGGTGCGGAGGTTGCGGCTTCTTCTTGGGCATGGCCGAGACCGTTCGTGATCCGTGCTGCGGACGCGTCGGCCGGCCCGGAGAGCCCCGGACCGGCCGACAAGGACTTGCGATAGGGGTGTGTGGTGTCAGCTCAGCCGAGCTTGCCGACCACGTAGTCGATGCACTCGGTCAGCGCGCGCACGTCCTCCGGTTCGACAGCCGGGAACATGCCGATACGCAGCTGGTTGCGGCCGAGCTTGCGGTACGGTTCGGTGTCGACGACGCCGTTGGCGCGGAGCACCGCGGCGACCTTGGCGGCGTCCACCTCGTCACTGAAGTCGATCGTACCCACCACCTGGGAACGGAGCGCGGGATCAGCGACGAACGGCGTGGCGTACTCGGACTTCTCCGCCCAGCTGTACAGGATCGACGACGATTCCGCGGTGCGGCGGGCCGCCCACTCCAGGCCGCCCTGCTTGTTGAGCCATTCGATCTGCTCCGCGAACAGCAGCAGCGTGGACACGGCCGGAGTGTTGTAGGTCTGGTCCTTACGGGAGTTGTCGACCGCGGTCGTCAGGGAGAAGAACGCCGGAATGTAGCGGTCGGTGGCCGCGATCTCGGCCATCCGCTCCAAGGCGCGCGGCGACATGATCGCGATCCACAGTCCGCCGTCCGCCGCAAAGCATTTCTGCGGAGCGAAGTAGTAGACGTCCGTCTGGGTGATGTCCACGGGCAGCCCGCCCGCGCCGCTGGTGGCGTCCACCAGCACGAGCGCGTCCTCGTCAGCGCCTGCGATCCGCTCGATCGGCGTGGCCACACCGGTGGAGGTCTCGTTGTGGGTGAGCGCGTAGACGTCCACGCCGGCTTCCGCACGCGGCGGGGCGTAGGAGCCCGGCTCCGCGGTGATGACGGTGGGCTCGTCGAGCCACGGCGCACCTTGAGTGACCTTGGCGAATTTGGACGAGAACTCGCCGAACGACACGTGCTGGGATTTGCGGCGCACCAGGGTGTGCGCGGCGATGTCCCAGAAGGCGGTGGTGCCGCCGTTACCCAGCACCACTTCGTAGCCGTCCGGGAGAGAGAACAGTTCGGCCAGTCCGGAACGCACCCTGCCGACGAGCGACTTCACCGGCTTCTGGCGGTGCGAGGTGCCGAGATAGGTGGCACCAGAGGAGGCCAGGGCGGTCACCTGTTCAGGACGGACTTTGGACGGGCCACAGCCGAAACGGCCGTCGCCGGGCAGAAGGTTCTCTGGAATGTGGATCTCGGTCACTCGGCCAGCCTACTCCGGTGGACCGCTGGATCGCGGGAGAGGGGCCGTCCTGCGGCGTGATTCCCCGCACCGGAGCGGGGGGACGGCTAGGCGCGCGACACACGAAGTGAACCCCGGCCGGTGACCGGGGTTCACGAGTGTGCGAAACCAGACAGCTTTAGATGCCCTGGGCGAGGGCTTCGTCGGCGCCTTCGACGCTCTTGATGTCGCGCACAGCGGGGCCGACGTAGCGGGCGCTGGGCCGGACCAGGCGGCCGGTGCGCTTCTGCTCCAGGATGTGCGCGGACCATCCCGCGGTGCGGGCGCAGGTGAACATGGACGTGAACATCGACGCCGGGATCTGCGCGAAGTCCAGCACCACCGCGGCCCAGTACTCCACGTTGGTGGCGAGCACCCGGTCGGGCTTGCGGGCCTGCAGTTCTTCCAGGGCGGCCTTCTCCAGGGCGCTGGCGACTTCGAAGCGGGGGGCGTTCAGTTCCTTGGCGGTACGGCGCAGGACCCGGGCCCGGGGGTCTTCTGCGCGGTAGACACGGTGACCGAAGCCCATCAGGCGCTCGCCCCGGTCCAGGGCCTGGGTGACGTACTTGCGCGCGTCACCGAGGCGTTCCGTCTCGTCGAGCATGTGCAGCACGCGGGCGGGTGCGCCGCCGTGCAGCGGACCGGACATGGCACCCACGGCTCCGGAGAGGGCGGCGGCCACGTCGGCACCAGTGGAGGCGATGACCCGGGCAGTGAACGTGGAGGCGTTCATGCCGTGTTCGGCAGCGGACGTCCAGTAGGCGTCAACGGCCTTGACGTGGAGGGGGTCCGGTTCGCCACGCAGTTGGATCATGAACCGTTCGACGATGGTCTTACCTTCGTCGACCCGGCTCTGCGGAACCTTGGGCTGGTCCCCGCGGGCGGACTGGGCGATGATCGACAGGGCAGCGGAGGCAGCGCGGGCGACGTTGTCGCGCGCTTCCGCCTCGTCGATGTCCAGCAGCGGCTTGAAGCCCCACCGTGGTGCCAGGGTCGCCAGCGCGCTTTGGACGTCGACACGCACGTCACCGGTCGAGACCGGCAGGTCGATCGGGTCCGCGAAGGGAAGTCCGGGGTTGAAGCTGTTGTCTACCAACAGCCCCCACACGCGCCCGAAGGTGACGTGGCCGACGAGCTGCTCGATGTCGACACCCCGGTACCGGAGGGCGCCGCCCTCTTTGTCCGGTTCGGCGATCTCGGTCTCGAACGCCACGACTCCTTCGAGCCCGGGTTTGAAGTCCGACATACCGGCTTCCTCCGTCTCCTCGGTCCTCGGATTAGTAATCCATTGAACCGTTCGAGGATCTTTTGCTGACATGCGAGGTGCCGTTAACGGCCCGCCCACTGCTGGCGGCTACCCCACGGATCGTGTGAGGATGCACCACTGTGGACTATTCTGACCCTGCTGAGCTGCGTGAATCATATGACGGAGCGCCGTTAGACCCCCGTGGCCTGGCACCGCAGCCGATGGACCAGTTCCACGCCTGGTTTACCGAGGCCTGCGAGGCGGAGCTGTCGGAGCCCAACGCGATGGTGCTGTCTACGGTGGACCCCGATGGTGCGCCGAGCGCCCGGACCGTGCTCCTGAAAGGGTATGACCGGCGTGGCCTGCGGTTTTTCACGAACTACCGGTCGCGCAAAGGGGTGGCGCTCGCCCGCGAGCCGCGCGCTTGCGTCGTGTTCCCCTGGCATGCGATCCGCCGCCAGGTCATCGTGTACGGCTTTGCTGAGCGGCTTAGTGACGAAGAGAACGACGCGTATTTTGCGCAGCGGCCGCACGGGTCCCAATTGGGGGCGTGGGCGAGTGAGTACCAGTCCGCGCCGGTAGCGGACCGTGCAGAGCTGGACCGGGCGTATGCGCGTTGCGCGGAGCAGTGGCCGCCGGGCACGCCGGTGCCTCGCCCGGAGTATTGGGGCGGGTTTCTCCTGGTCCCGCAGGAAGTGGAGTTTTGGCAGGGCCGTAGTGACCGGATGCACGACCGGTTCCGCTATCGGCTGGTCTCCGGCACGCCGAGTGAAGGGGCGTGGCAAATCGACCGGCTTTCACCATGAAAGAACGGACAGTATTAAGAGATTCACCAATTTGTTAAGTGGTATAGGTCACGTTTTCGGAAAAAGAGTTGCGCGCCGTCACGCTATGATCGGAGGGGACGGTGATGTTTCCACGGTCAGATGCGCGTTTTAGACTCACGGCTGGCGAATACCCTCACCCACGCGTGCAACCCCGGAACAGGCGCGCACTGATCTGTGTTGAGACAACTGTCGTTGGCCGCTCTCAACCGGGCTCAGAAGGGGAGAGGGAGCCTTGACCGCACAGGGACTTATTGACACTACGGAGATGTATCTCCGTACGATCTTCGAGCTTGAGGAAGAGGGGATCGTCCCGCTCCGCGCCCGTATCGCCGAGCGTCTGCGCCAGAGCGGCCCCACCGTGAGTCAGACGGTTGCGCGCATGGAACGCGATGGCCTGGTGCGGGTGGAGAACGACCGCCACCTGGTGATGACGGAAGAGGGACGTCGTCTGGCCACCCAGGTCATGCGGAAGCACCGTCTGGCGGAACGGCTGCTGGTGGACATCATCGGGCTGCCGTGGGAGGACGTCCACGTCGAAGCCTGCCGGTGGGAGCATGTGATCTCCGAGGCAGTGGAAGAACGGCTGATCGGACTGCTCAAAGAGCCGTGGACGTGTGCTCACGGGAACCCGATCCCCGGCCTGGACGAGCTGGGTGTCGAAGGCTACGAGCCGGAGCCGTTCGCGAGTAGCTCCATCGTGCCGATCCCCGAGGCGCTTTCTGACACGCCGACCAGGGTGACGATTCGCCGTATCAGCGAACAAATCCAAAGCGACACCAAGACCATGCTCGCTCTTAAACGCACCGGGGTACAACCCGGCAAAGAAGTGACGCTCGAGGCGAGCGATGACGGTGTGCGAGTGATTGGTGGTAACGGCGAGGATGGCGAGTCGATCGAACTGCCCCGGCAGGTCGCCAGTCTTATCTTCGTTACCCGGGTCTGACCGGAGCGTCGGTCTCGCATCCAGCCCACGAGATCAGCCGTTGCTCTGCGCACACATCCTCACAGTTGCTAGTCTCGCCACATGGCGTGGACCGGAACGAATGGAACCGCGCGCGCCTGCCTTGGGGCGGCCGATGCGGTGCTCGTCGGTCATCAGTACGGTCCGTGACGGCGAGGTGGCTGTGTGATGAAGCGGTGGGGGGAAGCCTTCTACGACGATGCACTGTCAGGAGCCGAAGTCCTGGAACAGGTGCAGATCGCCGTGGTGGTGACGGACCGCTTCAGCAACCTCCGCTACTGGAACTCTTACGCCACCCAGCTTTTCGGGCTCGATGACGGGCGCGACTACCTCGGCACCCCCCTCGTAGACATCGGTATCCACGAAGCCGACCACGAGCAGCTCGCCCAGCTCGCCCGCAGGGTCCTGCGTGGGGACACCTGGGAAGGCACTTTTGCGGTGCTGCGCAAGGACTCCACCTGGATGCACCTGCGGGCCAGCGCGGTTCCCCTCCGGCCGTCCTCCGGTGCCGTGGAGGGCGTGGTCCTCTTCATCACCGAGGCGCTGCGAAGCGGCCGGATTGAGGAACAGTACGGGCTGCTGGACCGGATCGGACGGCGACTGGCCAGTTCGCTCGAGTTCGAAGCCACCGTGAAGGCTGTCGCGGAGATCCTGGTCCCCCAGTTCGCCGACCACTGCTTCATCGACCTCAACGACCACGGCAGGCTGATCCGCCGTGTCTCCGTGCACGCCGAGGGGTGGACTCCGCCGCCGGGCAGCTGGCCTGACGTCGGCGAGGAGGTGCACTACCCCGAGAAGCACTTCGTCTCCAAGGCACTGCGCCGGATGGAGACGGTCGTGGTCAGCGACTACTCCAACCCGGGCTCCACGGCCGGAGTGTTCCCCAACCGGCGTTCCGTGCGCGTCTCCGAACAGGTCGGAGTGACGTCGGTGATCGCGGCGCCGCTGCGCGCCCGCGGTGTCACCTTAGGCGTGCTCACCCTGGCCCGGTCCGGGCTCACGTCCCGCGACAAGACCGACTACGACAGTTTCGACCGCGACCTGGTCGGCACGATCGCGTCCCGGGTCGCCGTAGCAATCGACAACGCCCGCCTTTTCGAAGAGGAACGCGACACCGCACTCGCCTTCCAGAACAGCCTGCTGCCCCGGGAATTCCCCGAATTCGACGGACTGTCCATCGCCCACGACTACATTCCCGCCAAACCGCTGGAGGCGCACGGCCAAGGAATCCAGACCCAGGTCGGCGGGGACTTCTATGACGTGATTCCGCTGTCGGCGGGGCGGGTCGGCATCGTCATCGGCGACGTCGAAGGCAAAGGCCCCCACGCAGCAGCGGTCATGGGCCAACTGCGGGCCGCGCTGCGGGCGTTCGCCCAAGCTGACCGGGAACCCGCCGAGATCCTGCGCGAACTCGACGAGTGGGTCCGCCAGTTGGGCCGCCCGGACGGGGAAGGCAACACCTGGGTACCGAGCGTCAGTTGCTTGTACATGGCGTACGACGCCTGGTCTCGGGAGCTGACGTACGCCAACGCGGGCCACCAGCCTCCACTGCTGATCTGCGGCGGCAAGGTCGACGACCTGGACATGGCGATCCGCGACAAACTGCTGGGCGTCAAACCCAAGGGGGTGCCCGGCGACTCGGTGTACCGGCAGGGGGAGCTCACGCTGCCGCCGGGGGCGACGCTGCTGCTGTACACGGACGGCCTGGTCGCACGCCGGTCGTACGACGGCACCGTCGACATGGAGGCCGGACTGGAGCAGCTTCGGTCACGGGTCCGGGAGGTCGCCGACAAGGACGTCCACCAGATCCTGGAGGTGGCTAAGCGCGCGGTCCCCGGAGTGGCTGACGACGACACCGCGCTGCTCGTGGTTCGCTCCCACCCGGAGGAGCTGGCGCTCAAGCAGGAGTGGTTCCCCGCCGAGGCGCCTACGGTGGCGGAGGCCCGGCACTTGGCCGTGGACACGTTCAAGGAGTGGGGGATGGACCGGGATCAGGCAGAGCTGGCCTGCCTGCTGGTCTCGGAGATCGTCACCAACGTGGTCATCCACGCCACTCCCCACCCGGTGACCCGCGAGTTCACCGACGACGGGGTCAAGGACTCCGACGAGCAGCTGCCGCTGGACGGTTTCGACGAGTTCGACGAGGACTGGTCGGATCTGCTGGAGGAAGCGGCCGAGCAGGATGAGGAGCCGGTGCCCACCAGCCGCGAGTTCCTGCTGCGGCTCCGCCGCGGCGCCTCCTCGGTGTGGGTGGAGGTCTTCGACCACGACCTGCGGCTGCCGCGGATCCGTACTGCCGGTGCGGAAGACGAAGGCGGCCGTGGCCTCTACCTCGTGGACCAGCTGGCCGAGCGGTGGGGGTCCAGGCCCACCCCCGACGGCAAGGCCGTGTGGTTCCAGATCCCCATGCACCAGCCGGACAGCGAGTGACGGCGCACCACGGTCGGTAAGACAGCCCTTCTCCCAGGGCGGTTGTTGGCGACCCTTCCTCACTCCGGTTTCGGCCGGTGGTGGAACGGCCGGGGTTTCGGCACGTCCCGGGGTTCCACATAGGGTTCCACGGTGAGGCGCTGCCCCGCCTGGAGGGCCCGGCTCCGTTCGATCTCCGCGTTGTATTCGATGCCCAGCAGGATCGCGATGTTGGAGATCCACAGCCAGACCAGGAAGATGACGACCGCGGCGAGACTACCGTAGGTGCGGTTGTAGTTGGCGAAGTTCGCCACGTAGAAGGCGAAGGCCGCGGAGGCGCCGAGCCAGATGAGGACCGCCACGATGCCGCCGGGGCTCACCCAGCGGAAAGGTCGTTTGACGTTGGGGGCCGCCCAGTACAGCACCGACACCATGAACATCATCAGCAGGACGAGGACCGGCCATTTGACGATGTTCCACAGGGTGACGGCGGTAGGACCGGCCCCTATGAAGTTCCCCACCCACTGGGCGACCCCGCCGCTGAGGATGACTGCGAGCGCGCTGATCGCTACCAGTGTGAGCAGGAGCAGGGTGATGCCGACCCGGACCGGCAGGGTCTTCCAGAACGGGCGGCCTTCCCGGATGTCGTACACGATGTTGGCGGCCCGCATGAACGCGGCGACGTAGGCGGAGGCCGACCACACCGCCAAGGCGAGGCTGAGCAGCCCCACCAGGCTGGCGGTGGCCTGGTTGGCTTGGAGGTTGGTCAGGACTCCGGTGACGATCTCCACGGTCTCGTCGGGGGCCACCGCGCTCAGTTGGTCGCTGATCGTGTCGGTGGCCGACTGGCCGGCCAGGCCGAGCAGGGACACCAGGACGAGGAGCGCCGGAAAGATCGACAGCACCGCGTAGTAGGTAAGCCCGGCGGCCAGGTCGGTCAGGTTGTCTTCCTTGAATTCCACGACGGTGCGTTTCAGCGACGCCCACCATGAGGTTGCGGGAAGTTCGGCGGGAGACTCGGGCACCGCGGCACCGGTACCAGCAGCCGGGGATCGACTCGATGAGGCCGAGCGCTTGCTCATCCCACTCCCCTTGTCGTCGTCGGCTTTGAGACACGACTGCCCCACGAGACGGCGATGAATCGTGGCGCGGGGAGGAGCGCGGTCACGTCGTGGTCTGGTACGCCCACAGCAGCAGCACAGCGAAGATGAAGACCACCGCGATCCCTTTGGTGCTCCACGGCACGTGGACCCGTTTGCGGAGCCAGCGGACTCCGAGGACGACGAAGAGGACCAGCAGGCCGAGGAGGATCGCGCCGTCGTATGCGCCGCTCATGAGCAGACCTTTCCGCTGAGTTTCCGTCGGTGGGAGGAGGGACGCCGGGCAGGCCCGCGGCCGTGGGACTCCCGGGAGGCGGGGAGGACACGACCGGAGCACTGCCGGGTGTCGGCGACAGGGATAAGTCCATCACGGATTCCTACCCACGCGGCGAAGGCGGGCAACGGCGTGAAAAGGAGCGGGTGCAACGGGTTGCCCCCGCCCCTCAACCGAATATCGTTCGGTATGGAGGTTTGCTCACGCGACCGAAGGAGGAACCGTGGCCGAGGCATACATCGTCGGAGCGGTGCGCACCCCGATCGGGACCAGGAAGGGGGCGCTCGCTGCGGTGCACCCGGCCGACCTGGGCGCCCACGTGCTCAAAGAACTGGTGAACCGGACCGGGATCGACCCGGCCGCGGTCGAGGACGTGATCATGGGCTGCGTCACCCAGGTGGGGCCGCAGGCACTCGACCTGGCCCGCACCGCATGGCTTTCTGCCGGACTCCCGGAGAGTACGCCGGGGGTCACCATCGACCGCCAGTGCGGTTCCTCCCAGCAGGCCGTGCACTTTGCGGCGCAAGGGGTCATGTCCGGCACCCAAGACCTGGTGATCGCGGCGGGTGTGGAGAACATGGGCATGGTCCCCATGGGCGCCAACGTGCAGTTCGCCGTGGACAACGGGTTGTCCGTCTACGGGCAGGGCTGGGTCGAACGGTACGGCACCCAGGAGATCTCCCAGTTCCGCGGGGCCCAACTGATGTGTGAAAAGTGGGGGTACACCCGCGAGGACTTGGAGAAGTACGCGCTGGAAAGCCACCGTCGGGCTGCCGCGGCGATCGAAGCGGGCTACTTCGACGCGGAGACTGCCCCGCTGGCCGGGGTCACCCACGACGAGGGGGTGCGCCCCGACACGTCGCTGGAGAAGATGGCCGAGCTCGCACCGCTCCGCGAAGGCTGGGCGTTGACCGCGGCCGTCTCCAGCCAGATTTCGGTGGGGGCGAGCGCCCTGCTCATCGCGTCGGAGCGGGCCGTGGCCGAGCACGGGCTCACCCCCTTGGCGCGGATCGTGCAACTGGCTTTGGCCGGGGACGACCCGGTGTACATGCTCACCGCGCCGATCCCCGCCACTCGGATCGCGCTGCGCAAGGCCGGGCTGGACATCGACGACATCGACGTGGTCGAGATCAACGAGGCGTTCGCCCCGGTCCCCATGGCGTGGATCGACGAAATCGGCGCCGACCCGGCGAAGGTCAACCCCAACGGCGGTGCGATCGCCCTGGGCCACCCGCTGGGGGCCACCGGCGCCGTGCTCATGACCAAGCTCGTCCACGAACTGCGCCGCACGGGCGGCCGCTACGGGCTGCAGACCATGTGCGAGGGCGGGGGACAGGCCAACGTCACCATCATCGAACGGGTGTGACCTGCCAGCCGGGCGGCCCTCGTGTGGGCTGCCCGGCTGGTCAGTCCGCGCTGTGGACGACGCCCTCCGGCAAACCGAGCCATTCCGCCATCTGATCCAGTTCCGCGGAGAGCTCCGCCATGGTGTCCGCGGGCGCGTGGTCTTCCAGCGTGGTACGCCGCACCAGCAGCCTGCCGGAGGCCCGGTCGGCTTTCAGGTCCACCCGGGCGACGAGGCGGTCTCCCAGCAGGAACGGCAGGACATAGTAGCCGTGCACCCGTTTGGCGGCGGGCACGTAGATCTCCAAGCGGTAGTGGAAGTCGAAGAGCGCTTTGATGCGTGCCCGCTCCCAGACGAGGGAGTCGAACGGGCTGAGAAGCGCCCGCGCCGCCACCGAATTCGGGAAACGCGCGTCGCGGTGCAGGTAGGCGGGTTGCCGCCACCCTTCGACCCGGACCGGGATGAGCTCCCCGGAGTCCACCAGGTCACGGACGGCTGCCCGGCCGTGGGCGGCGCTGAGCC
>SMEI01000161.1_pt1 | contig 10900 bp, 4 predicted proteins | sample 2456321 | NCBI WGS metagenome assembly SMEI01 (sample SAMN10132588, study PRJNA489261) | soil metagenome | isolation source: day1 control-silt loam soil ammended with composted manure from dairy cow... | place: USA | collected 2015-05-01
AAGGGCTGAAAGATGCTTTTGAGAACAGATTTGGAATTGGTGTGGCACTCAGTGATTCTCAAATCATGGGTAGAGATGCAGAAGCTATGGAAGTGGTAAAAGAACATTTTAATGCGATTGTGGCTGAGAACTGTATGAAAAGTGGAAGGATGCAACCTACACAGGGCGAATTTTTATTTGAACTGGCCGATAGCTTTGTGGAGTTTGGTGAAGCAAACAACATGGCGATTCATGGCCATACCTTGATCTGGCATTCTCAGGCACCCCGATGGTTTTTCAGAGATGACGCCGGAAATGATGTGTCCCGTGAAGTCCTCATTCAAAGGATGAAAGATCATATCTATACGGTAGTAAAGCGATATAAAGGTAGGATACAAAGCTGGGATGTGGTAAATGAAGCCATACTGGACGATGGCTCTTTCCGCAAAAGCAAATTTTATGAAATTATAGGAGAAGATTTTATTAAGTTAGCCTTTCAATTTGCGCATGAAGCTGATCCTGATGCAAAATTATTCTATAACGATTATTCTATGGCCATTCCCAAGAAAAGAGAAGGTGTGGTGGCTATGGTCAAAAAGCTTCAAGAACAGGGAGTACGAATTGATGGGATTGGCATGCAGGGTCATGTAGGTTTGCGATCTCCTACAATTAAGGAGTTTGAAAAAAGTATCTTGGCCTTTTCGAGTTTAGGCGTGAAAGTGATGATCACGGAATTGGATCTAACAGTGCTTCCATCTCCATGGGAAGATGCTGGGGCTGAATTGACGAATATGTTTGAATATAGACCCGAAATGGATCCATACACAAGTGGCATGACCGCCGAAGCAGAGAAGGAGTTTTCAGATCGTTATTTGAGCTTTTTCAAATTGTTTATGAAGCATCAAGATAAGATTGAAAGGGTAACCTTGTGGGGTGTAAACGATGGCTACTCTTGGAAAAACAATTGGCCCATCAGGGGAAGAACAGATTACCCATTGCTTTTCGATAGAGAAAACAATCCGAAACCAGTAATAAATGAAATTATAAAGGCAGCAAAGTAAAGCAATTAAATTAGTTGATATTAAGTAATACTATGAAGAAGATGTTTAGATGTTTTGTTGGCCTATTGATCTTAATGCCCTTTCTCTTGCAGGCTCAAAGTGCAAAAGTCAATAGTCCCAATAATCAATTGCAGGCGGAAGTTTACCTTAAAGACGGCCAAGCATATTATCAAGTAATATATGAAGGCACGACTGTGTTGGAAGAGTCGCCTTTAGGTTTATTTACCAACCTGATTGACTACTCCAAAGATTTGACATGGGTTGGATCCACAACTAACGAGGTGAAGCGTTCATACACTGAGAAAAAATTCAAGCAATCTCAGAATAGCTATCATGCCAATGAATTGATATGTAAGCTTTCTACTAAAGACGGCCATATATTAGAAGTGGTCTTTTGGGTAAGCAATAATGATATTGCTTTTAGATACCAGCTTCCTGAAGTAGAAGAACCTACGGCACTTGTGGTAGAAAGGGAGCTTACAGGATTCAATTTTCCTCAAGAAGCTAAGGGGTTCTTATCTCCTCAGTCAACATCGATGGTCGGTTTCAAAAGAACCAAGCCAAGCTATGAAGAGGGGTATTATATTGAACAGGATATTGCCGCTAAGTCTGCCAATAAGTTGGGATATACTTTCCCCGCACTTTTCCGGAATGGTGAAACTTGGACGCTTATCTCCGAAACAGGCGTAAGAGGGCTTTATTGTGGTTCTAAGTTGAGCGACCCAACATCAGATGGCGTGTACTCAATCGCTTTTCCTGATATGACTGAAAACAATGGTTTTGGTAGTACAGGAGCTGCGATAGGTATGCCCGGAGTTACACCTTGGCGTACAATTACTGTGGGCAACGGGCTTAAGGCTGTTGTAGAAACAACTGTTGCGCTAGATGTTGTAGATCCTTTATACGAACCTTCTACAGACTATAAGCTTGGAAAAGGAACGTGGAGTTGGATCATGTGGCAGGACAATAGTATGAACTACAAGGACCAGGTGACCTACATAGACCTTGCAGCTGAGCTTGGTTATGAGTTTATTCTAATCGATGCTTGGTGGGATAGAAACATTGGTTACGAGCGTATGGAAGAATTGTTGGCTTATGCCAAATCCAAAGGGGTTGGGGCTTTCCTATGGTACAATTCTAACGGGGTAGCCAACGATGCTCATCAAACGCCTAGAAATAAGATGAATACCGCTATAGCTAGAAAGAAGGAAATGAAGTGGTTGAAGGAGAATGGAGTGAAAGGAATTAAGGTTGACTTTTTTGGAGGTGATAAACAGGAAACCTTGAGGCTGTATGAAGACTTGTTGTCTGATGCCAATGACCACGAGCTAATGGTAGTATTCCATGGTGCCACATTGCCTCGTGGTTGGGAGCGCATGTTCCCGAACTTCGTTGGAAGTGAAGCGGTGTTAGCATCTGAGAACCTGATGTTTAGTCAATATGCCAATGATAGGGAGGCCTTCAGCGCAACCTTGCATCCTTTTATTAGAAATGCTGTGGCTAGCATGGAGTTTGGCGGAGTAGTATTGAACAAGAGGTATAATAGAACCAATGATGGAGGAAACTACAGAAGGACAACTGATGTATTTCAATTGGCTACTGCTGTGCTATTCCAAAGCCCAGTTCAGTTCTTTGCGATTACTCCCAACAACTTGGAAGATGCACCCGCATTTGCGATTGACTTTATGAAGGAAGTGCCAACTACATGGGACGAAACAGTATTTATCGACGGCTATCCTGGTAAGTATGCTGTAGTGGCAAGAAGACACGGAGGTAAGTGGTATGTAGCTGGTGTAAATGCACAGAAAGAGCCGATTACAATAACCCTAAAGGTGCCGATGCTGGCCGGACAAGATGTGAAATATTACGGGGATGGAAAAGACAAATCTAGCTTTGCAAGAAACTTAAAGGTAAACAAAAAAGGAGAAGTGAAGGTGACGATTCAATCGGAAGGTGGGATTGTCTTAGTGAAATAAAAGAAGTTGGAAGAAGGAAGTAGGGAAGATTAACGCCATTCCTGAAATCTCACGTTAGGAGGATTATCAGGAATCCCCAAGTTAGTGGCAACAACGAGGGAATTCCTGATATTGACTCCAAAGCTCCGTAAATTCAGGAATGACGAAAAACGACGCAAGAATCGTGTTCAGTTTGCCATCTTCATGCTTTTTTCAAATTCCCAATTACCATCTGTTCTAATGACTAATGTTATTATCTCCTGTCTAAAATCCGTGTCTAATATCTTGTGTCTAAAATCTAACCCCTATGCGAAAAATCTACTTTTTTTTATTAGTTGTTTCAATATACATTTGCCCGATTGAAGGTGCCTATAGCCAAACAGTTCATGTAGATCTAAACGCTACCAATCAAGTAATTAGAGGGTTTGGGGGAATACATATCAATAGCTGGCAAGGAACAACCTTCAATGAAGATCTACAACAAAAAGCTTTTGATAATACACCTGGTAGGATTGGTTTATCAATGTTTAGATTGAGAATTGACCCAGATAAGAATGGCTGGGCGTCTGAATTACCTATAGCACAGTACGCTCACAATAATGGCGCAATCGTTTTCGCTTCTCCGTGGAATCCGCCTGCCCATATGCGCGAAGTCTTGCGTGAAACAGAACATGGAACGGACTACGTGCTTCTTGAGGAATATTACGACGATTATGTAAACCACCTTAACGACTATATCGATTATATGGAAGATAATGGAGTGCCCTTATATGCTGTTTCTGTACAGAATGAACCTGATTGGCACTCTTGGACGGCATGGACGCCACAACAGATGCTAAAGTTCGTTAGGGAAAATGCACAGGACATCAATGCTCGTGTAATCGCCCCCGAATCCCTTCAGTATAGAAGAGAAATGTCCGATCCACTTTTGAACGACGATATAGCCAACGATAACTTTGATATTTTGGGAACCCACCTCTATGGTACGCCTAAATCTAATTTTTACTACCCTTTGGCCTATGAAAAAAATAAGGAAATATGGATGACAGAACACATCTATGGAAGCGATAGGCCTGAGATAAATGATTGGAGTATGGCCTTGGATATGGCGGAAGAGATTAACCTTTGTATGGATGCTAATATGAGTGCTTATGTCTATTGGTACATCCGAAGGTTCTATGGACTTATAGATGATGAGGGCAACATTACAGACAAAGGGTATGTAATGTCACAGTTTTCAAAATTCATTCCTTCAGGGGCTGTTCGGGTAGGCGTTGATAATTTCAAAGTGAGTGAATTTATTACCGCTACTGCTTATAAAACGGATACATCTTTTACGATGGTGATAGTAAATAAAGGCTTTGGAAATACCAGCTTGACTTTTGATATCCCAGGAATCGACTTTGAAACATTGACCCAGTTTACTACTTCTTCAAGCAAAAAAGTTGTCAATGATGGCGAAATAGCCATTGCTGGCGGTTCTTTTTCTGCTACTGTCGATGGAAGGAGCGTTACTACTTTCACCACCCACCCAGCAAGTGGAGGCAAGCAAGGGAATCTTCCTCCAGTGGCTTCAGCAGGAGACAATTTGGAGTGGATAGATGAGGATGGGATAGGAGAAGTGATGGTGACGCTGCAAGGATCTGAAAGTTATGATCTTGATGGGGAGATTGTTAATTATTCTTGGTCTAAAGATGGCCAGCAGATCGCATGGGTGCCTGACCTCGAGTTGCCTCTAAATGTAGGCGATCATACTTTTTTGCTCACAGTAACCGACAATGATGGCGCAACCCATAAAAAAACGATTAATGTTTCTGTCGTCAGCTTGCTGAATACAGAAGTATGGTTAGAGGCTGAATGTACAGCAGTAGGTGGAAATTGGGTAACTCATAAAGCGCTCGGTAGTTCAAACGGGGAGTTTTTAATGGTAAAAGATGGCGTTCAGGCTACTAGCGAGCCATCACCTATCGCTGATCATTTAGTGTACCATTTTCACGTCCCTGAAGGGGGCAATTATAAGATATGGGGAAGGACCCGGGTGCCGTCAGCAGATGATGACTCGTTTTGGGTACGAGTCAATGATGGTGATTGGATAAACTGGAATGGCATTCGGGGCGGTAATGCTTGGCAATGGGACTATGTTCATGGTGGCACTGGAGAGGCAATATTATTTGCACTTGAAAGCGGTAACCATACACTTACGGTATCATATAGAGAGGACGGCGCCGCAATCGACAAGTTTTATATCACCAATACTGGTAAAATACCTGCTGACATAGGCGAAGGAGCGGAAAATTGCGAATCGATAACAGGCATTGCACCTGATGTGACTAATGCCAATAATAGCATCACCATATTCCCCAATCCTGCAAAATCGATCGTCAATGTAGAGGGCAACCATCCATTTAGCAGGCTATACATATACACTTTGAGCGGGGCTCAAATGGGAGAAGCTCACTTGAGCCATGAAACCACAGCGGCGGAGCTGTCTATAGGTCATCTTCAAAAAGGGATATATTTATTGCGAATAGTGGGTGAAAAACATTCCTCTGTAGTCAAGCTGGTGGTAGAGTGATTAGGATATAACAAGAATATCGATGGACTATACAAGCATAAAATAGGTATGAAGCTAGATGGATAGGTATAAATGCACATCAATTGGGGCATTCTACTTATCTATCTTTTTATATATTTATGTCTACAATTAAACACTAACTAACCATGAAAAAACTGTTTGCATTTCTTGCCGCACTCTTAATGATAGGGTTTGCGGCGTCCTCACAAAATTATGAAAACTTAGCCCCTGAAGGTTTCGACCAAGAGCGAAGGGGCATCGATAAGGGGAAAATAGACACCATTATTTATGCCTCCAAAACTGTTGGAACAGAACGTAGGGCCTTAATTTATACGCCTCCAGGATATTCGAAGAGAAAGAAATATCCCGTGCTGTATCTATTGCATGGTATAGGTGGGGATGAAAAGGAATGGTTGAATGGCGCCAATCCTCAAGTCATCCTCGACAACTTGTATGCAGATAAGAAACTTCAGCCTATGATTGTGGTCATGCCCAATGGACGTGCCATGGCCGATGACCGGGCAACAGGCAATATCTTTGCTCCTGACAAAGTAGAGGCTTTTGCCCGCTTTGAAAGGGATTTGCTTGACGATTTGATCCCCTATGTTGAGAAGAACTATCCTGCCCTCAAAAATCGGGAGAACCGCGCTATCGCAGGACTTTCGATGGGAGGGGGGCAATCTTTGAATTTTGGATTGGGCAATATGGACAAATTTGCATGGGTAGGAGGTTTCTCCTCCGCTCCTAATACCAAAGCCCCTGAAGCGTTACTCCCAAATCCAGAAGAAGCCAAAACCAAACTCAATCTTCTTTTTATATCTTGCGGAGATGAAGATAATCTGATGGGAGTAACCAAACGCACCCACGATTATCTCTACAAGCATGGAGTGCCGCACGTTTATTATCTAGAACCAGGTGGGCACGATTTTAATGTATGGAAAAACGACCTATACGTATTCAGTCAGCTTCTTTTCAAGAAACTTGACAAGTCTACCTTTACTAAGATGAGTGTTCTAGGAACACCGGCTGCGACCAATGTAAGATCGGCCTCATACCCACAAGTGTTACCTGACAACCGCGTCATTTTCCGCGTTAACGCTCCTGAGGCACAGCAGGTACAGATTGACTTGGGCAAAAAATATGACATGACAAAGGACAGTAATGGTGTCTGGACAGTTACTACCGATTCGATAAGCCGAGGGTTTCATTACTATTCTTTAGTCATAGACGGAGTAGCGGTGGCAGATCCGGCAAGTGAAACTTTCTATGGCATGGGCAGGATGGCCAGCGGGATTGAAATTCCTTACGAGAATGGCGATTTCTATGCAGAGAAGAATGTGCCACATGGCGATATCCGTATCAAGCGTTATTTTTCTTCTGTTACCAATTCTTGGCGCAGAATGTATATTTATGCCCCTCCAGGCTATGATTCGTCCAATGATAGATATCCAGTGCTTTACTTGATGCATGGTGGCGGGGAAGACGAAAGAGGCTGGGCCACCCAGGGCCGTACCGATCTGATATTGGATAACTTGATAGCAGAAAACAAAGCAAAACCTATGTTGATCGTTATGCCAGATGGCAACGTAGGTGCTGGAGGAGGCTTCGATCAATCTTTGCGCTTCTTTGAGCAAGAGTTAAAGCAAGCTATCATCCCCTTTGTTGAGAGCAATTATCGTGTTGCAGAGGGAGCCAACAATAGGGCATTGGCCGGTCTTTCTATGGGTGGTCTCCAAACGCTTTATGCCGGTCTTCGCAATACGGACATGTTTGCCTACTTGGGTGTATTCAGTTCTGGCTGGTTTGCCAACAATTCCGAGCTTTCAGATCCTGAGTATGCATTTATGAAAGAAAATGCAGACCTGATCAATAAAAATCTCAAGTCCTTCTACATCACTATGGGAGGAGAAGAGGACATTGCTTATAACAACTGTAAAGTGATGATGAAGAAATTTGACGAAATGGGCATTAAATATCAATATAGCGAATATGCTGGCGGGCATACTTGGCCCGTATGGAGACATGATATTTACACCTTTGCTCCGCTGCTATTTAAGTAGTGCAAGGTAGCTCCTACCCAACGAAATTGCCAATCCTTTGTCGGATGTTACCTCCGATGAAGGATTGGTTACAATATGAATCAGAATTTTTGTCATTCTTATCTACCTTCGTTTCTGTATAATTTATCCTCAAGATTGGAAGTGATGTCAAGAAAGGCTGGAAAATTAGATACAAAAGTGAGATTGAACACAAACGATTCCGAAATAAATACGACACAAATATCAAGTGAAAACATTTGAAGATTTAAATCCAGCTAAAATAATTAAATATGACATTGTCTAAAAAGAACAAAAGGAGATATAAAACGTGTAGAACTTCTTCCAATATTAAAATGTGTAGGACTATTCAGGTATGTTTGATGGTCCTGTTTATTTTTTTTTCCACCCAAGGGCACGCTCAAATTCATTTTGAAAGCGGATATTTTATTGATAGTACGGGAGAAAGGGTCGATTGCTTAATAAGAAACAGCGACTGGAAAAATAGCCCTGCTAACTTTAAGTACAAATTATCTGAAAATGATGAAGTGAAAACAGGGACTCCCGAGTCGGTTAAAGAATTTGCAGTAGGCGACCAGTTTAAGTTCATTAGTCGAAAGGTGGAGATTGATCGTTCACGAAGCGAATTGAAGCGGATGAGCCGGAGTCGGCAGCCTGCTTTTGAAAAGGAACACCTGTTCCTAGAAGCTCTAGTAGAAGGTAAAGCCAATTTATACTTCTACACAGAAGACAACCTATTCCGATTTTTTTACAATGTAGATGAGGGCGACATTACCCAATTGGTGTACAAGCCTTATATGAATGAGGCCGGAAAAGTTGCCGAAAACAACACGTTTAGACAGCAATTATGGAATGACCTGCAATGTGCGGACTTTACCGAAAGAAACTTTAATAACCTGACCTATTCAAGGCGCTCTTTGATTAATATTTTCATGGCATATAGTAAATGCCATGACGTAGAACCCTTTAACATGAAGGCAACCATTGAAAAGCGTGATTTATTCAATTTGACCCTCAGGCCTGGAGTTCGATACGCTTCACTAAAAGTTGAGAATAAGGCTAGCTTACCCAAACCTGTAGATTTAGGGACTCAGATAGGTTGGCGATTAGGGCTAGAAGGCGAATTTGTTTTCCCATTCAACAAGAATAAGTGGGCTTTAGCCGCCGAACCCACCTATCAATATTTTAAATCTGGCCCAGTGTCTGTTGCTGCTGCAGAGTTGGTCGAGAGAGAGTATAAAATGCAACTTCAATACGAATCTATTGAAGTGCCCATTAGCCTTCGTCACTATTTTTATCTCAACCAAGCCTCAAAAATATATATAAGTGCCTCATACCTTTTCGATTTTCCTTTCAAATCGGGGCTTTACTCATATCGATTGAATGGAGATAAGCTTTATGATGACGTAAAAATCACTGATAAGAATAATACATGGGCTGTAGGAGCAGGCTTAAAAATGCTAGATAATTACAGCTTGGAAATTCGCTATCAGAGTAGTAGGGATCTGTTTAGCAAGTATATGTATTGGCGCACCAATTATAATCAAATTTCCCTTATCGCTGGGTATACACTGTTCTAATATGAAGGAATGCTACAATCTGATAACAGGCCTATTGGCACTCCAGAAGTGCGTAGTTATGATAGTCACAACTTAATATAGAAAACACATAATTAACCCAAAAACAACCGCTATACATGAAAAATCTATTGTTTTTAGCCTCTTTTATTCTGGTAAGCCTCTCCTTATCGGCACAAACTGTTATTGAGAACCCACAATTTTCTGCAACAACAGCAGAGTATGTAAAGATTAAGAAGATCGAGCTACACGATACCGTAACGAAGGTCGATTTTGAAGTCAAGTATTTTCCTAACTGGTGGATTCAGGTCAAGGCCAGTGAGACATATTTACAAAATACCAATGGCGGGGAAAAGTATTACGTAAAAAGAGCCGAGGGGATACAACTAGAAGAGCATCATTGGACACCTGAAAGTGGTGTGAATAATTATACCTTATACTTCCCACCACTAGACAAGGACATTGAGAAAATCGATTTTCTTGGGGAGTCGTGGAGAATATTTGATATTGAACTTCGGGCACCACGGTCTGCTGCTTCAATAATCCCAGATGAAATTCAAGGCAATTGGCTCAAAACCGATGGCAGCAATGCGTGGGATTATGGCTTTTATAAAGACAAGGTCATCTACAAAAACAAAGTATGGAACAGTGTGCTCATATCGACCAAAGGGAAAAATTATCGATTAGTGCTCATTGGATATGATGGCAACCAAGAAGAACTGTTTGTTAAAAGAAAAAAAGACAAACTTTTGGTAGGAAGATCAACCGAAGCTTTGCAAGAGTATAGTAAAACTAAGGTATACAACAAAGACTTTGTAATTGAGAATGATGAGAAGTTTAAACCGCCTGTTTTCAAAGAAGATACTGCTATTTACAAAGGATATATAAAAGGATATCATTCGAAAATGGGAAAAACAGGAATGGTGTATGTCAACAATATCATAACCCAGAACCAAGATTCTCATATGATTGAAATCGCACCTGATGGCACTTTTGAATGCAAAATACCTATGATTTATCCCCAAACAGTTTTTGTTAGAATGCTTGCGGTAAATGAAAGCATTTTTTTAGAACCTGGGGGTCATACCTTTCATTTCATCGACTTCTCCGAATATATAGAACCTTTTAAAACATGGGCTGATAGAAATCAACGTACTAGAAAGTCGCTTTTTATGGGAGATGCAGCAAAGATTAACGCAGACCTACAAGCTACTAATTATATCAATTTTTGGGATTACGCTGAATCCGAGGAGCGCATTTTGGATATGACAGGGAAAGAGTATAAAGCATACTGTTTAGACTTGATGGCTCAAGAAAAAGAAGCCTTAGATAAATATCTTCAAGCCCGGCACATGAGCCAAAAGTCAATTCAATTGAAGAGTATGCAAATAGAGTACAGGGCTTATGAGAACATACTCTCCTACAACATGAATAAAGAGTCCGCCTATCGGAGGAAAAATAAAATACCAAGGGATCAAAGAGAAATCCCCATAGAGCCCGAAATTTTTGCCCCGGCTTATTATGATTTTATTGATATCGATGATTTAAATAATCCGATATCCATTTTGAGCGACGCATACGACATTGTAATTAACAGGGTCAGCTATGCTGAAGGTGTAAAACCCAAAGCCAATCATTCCTACTTAGCATTGAAAGAATATATTATTCAGCAAGAGATAGCGCTTTCCTCGGAAGT
>SMEI01000165.1_pt1 | contig 10729 bp, 10 predicted proteins | sample 2456321 | NCBI WGS metagenome assembly SMEI01 (sample SAMN10132588, study PRJNA489261) | soil metagenome | isolation source: day1 control-silt loam soil ammended with composted manure from dairy cow... | place: USA | collected 2015-05-01
AATGTAATATTTCCTATATAATTATTATCCTTTACATTATTACCATAATCAAAAACATTATGATTAAATATTATATTGTAAATTGAATTAATTTCGTCTGTTATAAGATTAAGAATATTAGTTTTCCCCGTAGCACTTTGTCCAATAAAACATATTTTTTCTAGCGGTTGACCTTTTTTGTCACCACTTTGATATGTGAAATCAAAAACTAAATTTTCTAGATGTTTGTATTTTTCAATATGTAATTTAGTTATTTTCATAAGGCAACAGTTTGTATAAATATATAACTTATTTCGAAATCACTCGAATGGTTTCTTTTACTTGTTGGGCAACTTTACGTGCTTCGGCCATGTTTTCGTTTACAATGGTCACGTGACCCATTTTGCGGAACGGACGTGTTTCGCGTTTTCCGTAAATATGTGGCGTTACACCATCAATCGCCATAATTTTTTCGATGTTTTCATAAACAACCTGACCAGAAAAACCTTCTTCGCCAACTAAATTTACCATAATTCCGGCAACTTTACTGTCGGTGTTTCCTAAAGGTAAATCTAAAATAGCACGGATATGCTGTTCAAATTGAGAAGTATAACTCGCTTCGATAGAATAATGACCAGAATTGTGCGGACGAGGAGCTACTTCGTTTACTAAAATTTCATCATCTTCGGTTTGAAACATTTCAACAGCCAATAAACCAACATGGTTAAAGCTTTCGGAAACTTTTAAGGCAATTTCACGGGCTTTTTGAGAAACCGTTTCATCAATACGAGCTGGACAAATCACGTATTCTACCTGATTTGCTTCCGGATGAAATTCCATTTCTACCACAGGATAGGTTTTAATTTCGCCCGATGCCGAACGTGCTACAATAACCGCCAATTCATTTTTAAACGGAATCATGGTTTCAGCAATACATTCGGTTTCGGGTAAAGTTTCTAAATCTTCTATTTTTCGAACAACTTTTACACCGTTTCCATCGTAACCACCTTCGGTTGCTTTCCATACAAAAGGAAGTTCAATAGTACCGTTTTCTACTTCAATCATTAACGCTTTAAGCGTTTTAAAACGTTTGTAAGGTGCGGTGGGAATATTGTTTTGAGTATAAAAATCTTTCTGATTGCCTTTGTTCGAAATTAATCGCAGTGTTTTTGGAGAAGGATACACTTTTTTACCTTGGTTTTCCAAGGTTTCCAAAGCTTCCAGATTGACGTTTTCAATTTCAATAGTTAAAACATCGACTTGATTTCCCAGATCTATAACCGTTTGATAATCGTTTAGTGAACCCTGAAAAAACTTTGTAGCTCCAAATTGGCAAGGTGCTTCGGCACTTGGATCAACTACATAAGTTTGAATATCGAACTTTCGGGTTTCGGTCAGCATCATTTTGCCTAATTGTCCGCCGCCTAAAATTCCTAATTTAAAATCCGAAGAAAAGTAGTTCATTGTGTTGTTGTTTTTAAAAGGCAAAGATACTGTTTCAAACGATAGTATAAAAATCTTAAAGTTAGGATTTTTGTTTATGCAGCAGCTTTAATATTTTTCGTCCGCGGCTTAAAAAAGATGGTTCCTGTAACAACAGATTTTGTTCTATAAGTGCAATTAATTGTTCCTTGATCCAATCTTCTTCATCAACCAGAAAATACAAAACGTGGATGGCGTTTACCCGTGTGGCAACCAACGAATTGTTGATGATCCAATCGAACATTGTGTGAACAATCTGTTGTTTTTGTTGCTTGTTATAAAGATTTCTGTTGTTTTTTAACTGATGGTAAATGGTACGAGAAACACAGCGTTTAATAGATTCGTGCTGTTCGTTCAATGCCTTTTGCAGATACAGATCCAAAGCATCGTTCAAATAATCAATATGGCGTTCAACCAGCATGTCCAATGCGTGATAAAGCACAATTTTCTGATTGTTATCAACAAAATAAATCACTTCAATAAACTCATTTGCCGGAATATTCTGATCTAAAATATGATTCATTGCCAAAGTCCGGCTATTGGTACTAAGATTATGATGATGCGTTGAGAAATAGGTAATTACATTCATATATAATTATTAAAAAGGAAATTTAAGTTAAAAATAAAAATATATTTGGCAAAACTGCGAATAAACTTTATTTAAAGTACACGTATTTGTATATTTGCACCGTAAAATAATAAGTAGCAATGATCGCAATAGTTTTATTTGGAAAACCGGGTGCCGGAAAAGGTACACAGGCCGAATTTTTAAAAGAAAAATACAATTTAACACATATTTCAACGGGTGATGTTTTTCGTTTCAATATCAAAAACGAAACAGAATTAGGTAAAAAAGCACAAGAATTTATCAATAAAGGAGAACTGGTTCCCGATTCAATTACTATTGATATGCTTAAAAAAGAAGTTGAAAAAAATATGGATAAAGCAGGGTTTTTGTTTGACGGATTTCCAAGAACCATTGCACAGGCCGAAGCTTTAGATCATTTCTTACAGTCGATAAATTTACAAGTTACCGCAACGGTTGCTTTAGAAGCAGACGATGAGGTGTTGGTACAACGTATTTTAGAACGGGGAAAAACATCGGGCAGGGCAGATGATCAGGACGAAACGAAGATTCGTACACGTTATGAAGAATACAATGAAAAAACGGCTCCGCTGATTGAATATTATAAAAATCAAGACAAATATTACGCAGTAAACGGTATTGGATCTATTGCAGAAATTACCGACCGTTTAAGTACGGTTATCGATCGTTTTTAATGTCAAAGAAAAATAATTTTAAATAATCTTACTCTTTTTTTGTAATTTAGGGTAAGATTTTTGCATTTAATAAATCAAACAAAGCACATTGGAAATTTTAATTATTTTTATTTTGATCATCTTAAACGGTATTTTCTCCATGTCAGAAATGGCGTTGGTTTCTTCCAGGAAAAACCGTTTGGAAATGGCGGCAAAAAAAGGAAGCGGCAGTGCCAAAGCGGCATTGAGGCTGGTTGAAGAACCAAACAATTTTTTGTCAACCGTACAAATCGGGATTACTTTAATAGGTATCTTAACCGGTATTTATTCGGGCGATAAAATAACCACCGATTTAAAAATTTTTATTTCCCAAATACCCTCGTTACAACCTTACGCATCATCGTTAAGCGTAGGTGTGGTTTTGGTTTTACTTACTTTTTTTACGTTGATTTTAGGCGAGCTGGTTCCCAAACGTTTGGGGCTTAATTACCCTGAAACAATAGCAAAAATGGTAGCCATTCCAATGACGTTTATTTCTAAATTGGCAGCACCTTTTGTTTGGTTGCTTACAAAATCGTCTGATTTGTTGTTGAATATTTTAAATATAAAACCAACAGCCGACGGAAAGGTAACAGAAGAAGAAATACGATCAATAATTAAAGAAAGTACCGAAGTAGGCGAAGTGCAGGAAATTGAGCAGGATATTGTAGAACGTGTTTTTAATATTGGCGATTTAAAGGTAAACGCTTTAATGACGCACCGAAAATCGGTTATGTATTTAGACTGCGAAGACAGTTTACAGGAATTAAAAGCCAAAGTAATTGAAGATTTGCATTCGTTTTACCCTGTTTGCGAGGGCGGATTAGATGAGGTGATTGGTGTGGTATCGTTAAAAGATTTGTTTCTTTTGTTCGAAAAAGGAAATGTTGATTTAAAAGCAGTCATAAAAGAACCAACGTTTTTTATTGAGCATACATCGGCTTACAAAGCGTTAGAGGTCTTTAAATCTTCTAAAAACCATTATGCGTTGGTTTCAGATGAATACGGAGTAATACAGGGAGTAATTACTTTAAACGACATTTTAGAATCGCTGGTGGGGGATGCATCTGAGTTTTATGAGGAAGAATTTAAGTTAGAAGAAATAGACGAAGGCAAATGGATTGTTGATGGATTTTATCCGCTGCACGATTTACTTTCGTATTTTGAATTAGATGAATTAATGCCCGATTATGATGTAACAACCGTAAGTGGTTTGGTAATGAAAGAATTATCTTACATACCAAAAACAGGCGAAAAATTAATTTGGAATAAAATGGAGTTTGAAGTGTTGGCTTCAAACGGAGTAAAAATTGATAAAATAGGCATTAGCCTGTTAAAAGATTAACTGATTATTTAAGTTAGATATCAAATATTTGAGTTATTGAATTTAACATATCGTCACTTCGAGTAACGTAGTGAAGCTTTTCGTAACTGTCACATCGAGCGAAGTCGAGATGTCAAGACAGACTATCGAGAAGTAAAATAGTTCTCGACACGCTCGAACTGACGAAGTTCTTCAATAATAAAATTGGTACAAGCTCACAGATAATCATTAAAGTAAAAAACAATGACAGAAGGAAATTTTGTAGATTACGTAAAAATATATGTAGCATCGGGTAAAGGTGGTAAAGGATCATCTCACTTACACCGTGAAAAATTCATTGAAAAAGGTGGACCCGATGGTGGTGACGGCGGTCGTGGTGGTCACGTAATTATTCGTGGAAATGAAAGCTTATGGACACTGCATCACTTGCGTTTTGAACGACACATCAAAGCCGGACATGGCGGAGATGGAGGAAGTTCACGCAGTACCGGATCCGATGGGGAAGACCGTTACATTGAAGTTCCTTTAGGAACTGTGGTAAAGGATAAAGAAACAGGGGAATTTTTGTTTGAAATTACCAAAAACGGCGAAGAAAAAATTTTGGCAAAAGGCGGTAAAGGCGGTTTAGGTAACTGGCATTTTCGTTCATCGACCAATCAAACGCCGCGTTACGCACAACCTGGAATCCCTGGCGAAGAACTGGATATTATTTTAGAATTAAAAGTATTGGCAGATGTTGGCTTGGTAGGCTTTCCAAATGCCGGAAAATCAACCTTGCTTTCGGTATTAACATCGGCAAAACCAAAAATTGGCGACTATCCGTTTACAACTTTAAAACCTAATTTAGGAATTGTAGAATACCGTGATTTTAAATCGTTTGTAATTGCTGATATTCCCGGGATTATCGAAGGTGCTGCTGAAGGAAAAGGATTAGGCCATTATTTTTTAAGACACATTGAACGAAATTCCACGTTGTTATTTTTGGTTCCTGCAGATGCTGAGGATATTAAAAAAGAATACGACATTTTGTTAGATGAATTGCGCAGATACAATCCGGAAATGTTAGATAAAGACCGATTGATTGCCATATCAAAATGCGATATGTTAGACGATGAATTAAAAGCAGAACTCAAAGAACAATTAGATAAAGATTTTGAAGGAATACCTTATTTGTTCATCTCATCGGTCGCTCAGCAAGGCTTAACTGAATTGAAAGATAAATTATGGCAGATGCTTAATTAAAGTATCTTCGTGAATAAAAAATTAAAAAAGGAGCTAATCTGATGCAGATAGCTCCTTTTTTTGTCTACTTGTTTTCGTTTATGACATATTCTTGAATGATATATTTAGAAATAGGTTTCAGTGTTTTGCCAGTTTCCGGCTGTAGCCCAGGCTGATTGAAAAATTCTAAAGTACCATTAGGATTCTTAATATACCAAATTTTTGGATTTCCCTTTTTATCAAAAAAAGAAGTTTTACTATCAACTTTTATTTTTCTAAATTCTTTTATTAACTTATCGTCTTTTGGTAATGTTACATCTACAAACCCATTGATTGTCTCTCTACAATCTATTGCTTCATACTTTTCACCTTTCCAGATCATACAATCTTTAGTGGTGTAATTTTTAATATTTAAAAAGATTGAAATTCCGATTATTATTACTGCAACTCCTATTATTCCGATTTTTTTTAACGGAACATTCTTTTGATTTTTGATTGAACCGTCTTCAGAAATTACAACAACTTTCTCTCTTTTTCCTTGATGATTTAAAATTTCATCTGTAAAAATATTTTCATTTACTATTTCTTTTTGATCTAAAACTTTGTCATCTTCAGAAAAATTCTCAATCAAATTGGAATATGAATTATCTAATTCTTCAACAAGTTTATCATTTTTTACTTCAAGAGGTTTGTTTTGAACGTTTGAAAACTTTTTAAACGGACGGTTGGGATAATCTAGAATAACAGCCAAAACTTCTAATCTGCTAATATCAGATAAATCACTTTTTTCTTTAAGAAAATTAACCAGAGGGCGGAATTTATCTATTTCTCCTTTGATTTTATTTACTACATTTTTTTCATAACTAAATCCTAGAAAACGTTCAAAAGTATTTCTGTCTGAGACAACGTTTGATTCTTCCATTCTATATATGAATAAATCTCTTAAACCTGCAGGAGTTGGAGTCAATAAGGAATTGATATGTACACCCTCTTTTTCTATTTCATAATGTTCTTTCAGTGCTTTTTTATATGATTCGATCATAAGTAAAATGTTTTATGTCGGAAATTATCGGAAATCATCAGCATTTATCGGAATTATCGGAATCATCGGAATTCCTTGATATTCAGGTGTAAAAAACGCTGTTACTTTGCTTCAGAAATCAGAAAGTATTTTGTTGCAATGACACAAAAATACAAAACTAATTTCTAGAAAATAAATGCTTGGCTTGCAAAATCTTTCTCTGGGGAGTAGTAACATTTTGTAAGTCATGTATTAACACTTCCCAATACAGAGCGCTCTGTTTTTTTTGAAGGTGTGCAAAACTATCGACCAATGTCGAAAAGCACACTATTGTTTAATCTCAATAGTAATTAAAATGACAAAAAAAGGCTTTTTAGCAGGATTGTTCCTGCTTGGGATTTCGGTAACTGCTTTCGCAAATAACAATGAAAAAGTTACAAAAAAAGACACAACTTCTGTGTCAATTAAGAATAATATTTCTGAAGGAATAGAAGACGGAGACCAAAGTGGCGGTGGCAACGGAAATGGTGGTGGAAATGGAAATGGTGGTGGAAGCGGTGGCTCTACGGGTAACAACGGAACGGTATTTATCCCTATAAAACCACCAAAACCACCAGTAATTCTTTATTAATATTTATTGTTTAACAAAATAAAAGTAATAATTTAGAGTATTCTTATTTCTTTAACAATCTAATGAAATTACACTACTTTATCTTATTACTTTTTGTTATGTTATGTTTTTCTTGCCGAAAACATACTCTTTCTTTTGATCAAAATAAGTTACCTTATCAAGCGATCGATTCGTTTTATAATTTATCTTTTTCTGAAAATTTATCTATTACAGATCAAGTAAAAATTATAGATCAAGGAATTAATCTTGCTAAAAAACGCGAGATTGATACGCTGTATTTAAAAGGACTTAGTTATAAAGCATATCTTTATGCAGGGGCTTTTTCAGATAGTGCAGATTATTACATAAATCAACTTCTATTAAACTCTAAAAAGAAAAACAATAAAAAGTATCTGGCGTATTCTTATTCGCTGAAAGGTAATTCTTTTTACAATCAAACATTTTACGACAGTGCGTATTACTACTTTAAAAATGCCAACGTGGTTTATTATGATATTAAGGATAGTTTATCGTTAGCATACAATCAAATTATGATGGCTCGTATTCATCAATTTTATAATGATTACAATGCCAGTGAAGAATTAGCAACGCAATCTATTGATTATTTGCAAGCTAAAGATATTTCGTATTTAATGGAAGCCTACAATATATTGGGAAATGTATATTTAAACACTCAAAAGTATGATCAGGCATATATCTATTATCATCAATCATTAAAGCTTACTGAAAAACCGTCTGTCGCGGAATTATCTTTAAAAAATAATCTTGCATCTTTATTAATTGTTTCTGGGGAATATGAAAAAGGAATAACTGAATTGCATTATGTTCTAAAATCTAATTTAGTGAATACAGATATTACATTACAATCTACTGCCTTATTAAATTTAGGATACGCCTTATTTAAACAAAACAGTAATGAGGGTCTTGAACAAATGCTGGCGTCTTTAAAAATAAGGGAGGATGCGAATATGGAATTGTCATCAATAGAAAATTACATAAAAGTTGCTGAATATTATCAGTTAAAAGATAAAGTGGTAGCTACAAATTATCTAAAACAAGCATTAGTATTAGCCACAAAACACAGAAGCATCGATAATAAAATTTTAGCTTTAAAAAGGTTGATTCCTTTAACTAAGAATAATGCGGCTACATTAAATTATTCTGAAGAATATATTCGACTGAATGATAGTATCACTACTGTTCGAAATCAGGCAAAAAACCAATTTGCTAAAATACGTTTTGATTATTCTAAAGAATTAGAACAAAATCAACTGCTGAAGTCAAAAGAAATTGAAAATCAGTTGATGATTCAAAAGCAAAAAAACACCCATTTTGTATTGTGCAGCATCATAGCTTTTGTAACTATATTTTTCTATTTCATTTATTATTATATCCGTAATAAACACAAGAAAGAAAAAATCGAAGAAAACTATAACACCGAACAACGCATTGCTACCCGAATTCATGACGAGCTGGCAAACGATGTGTACCACACCATTTCTTATGCAGAGAATACCGATTTATCTCAAGAACAAAACAAAGTAAAACTATTAGATCATTTAGATGATGTGTACCAGCGTACGCGAAATATTTCAAAAGAAAACAGTTTTATTCCAACCGGAACGGAATATGTAAGTTATCTAAAGAATATGCTTTTAGAGTTTCAGGATACTAAAGTGAAAATTATTACAGCGGGAATCGATGATTTTTATTGGGATAGTTTAAATAAAATTAAGAAAGTAGTTTTGTACAGAATTATTCAGGAACTATTGGTAAATATGAAAAAACACAGCCAGGCAGATTTGGTAGTTATAAAATTCTCAAAAACCAATAAATACGGGGTAATTCAATATTCTGATAATGGTGTTGGATTCGATAAAAATGACAAAAAAATTAAAAATGGTCTTCAAAATGTGGAAACCCGTATAAAAACTATAAACGGAACTATTACTTTTGACTCGAAAGTTAAAAAAGGCGTGAAAGCTGTACTGCGTTTTCCATTATAAAATTAGCAAAATGTTTAAAAAAGTTTTAATAGCAGAAGATATCGATTCCATTAGTTTTGGCATAGTTACGGCTTTGGCAGAATATGCGGATATGGAAATTAACCATGCCAAATATTGCGACGATGCGTTATTAAAAATAAAAAAAGCATTACAAGAAAACAATCCTTATGATTTGTTGATTTCAGATCTTTCTTTTAAAGCCGATCATACTAAAACCATTTTGCATTCGGGCGAAGAATTGGTAGAGGCAGTTAAAAAAATACAACCCGAAATTCACATTATTGTATATTCGATAGAAGACCGTATGGCAAAAATTAAAAATATGTTCGACAACAATTTAATAAATGCCTATGTTTCTAAAGGGCGAAACAGCACCCGAGAACTAAAAAAAGCCATTGAAAACGTGTATGCAAATGGCGGAAAATATGTTCCTGAAAACCTTCAAAGTATGTTTCGTGAAGCTTCTGTTTTTGAAATTGAAGAACAAGATATTGAATTGTTGAATCTTTTAGCCAAAGGATATTCTCAAGAAGAAATCAGTAAAGACTTTAGGAGTAAAAATTACACATCTGCAAGCATGAGTAGTGTTGAAAAGCGCATAAATAAACTGAAAATTCATTTTAATTCTCGAAACATTACACATCTTATCAGTCAAACCAAAGATATTGGATTAATATAAATCCATTTTTAAAATATTACATTGAAACACTTTGTTGTTGTTTTCTTAAAGTTGTTTGTTTTAAGAAAATGTTGAAATCCGACTTTTTAGTCGGATTTTTTTAACTTTTTTTAACAGAATGTGGAAAGCCGTAAGGAATTGGTTTTTGTTTATGATATGTTTGTTGTGTTTAATAATATAAAAATGTTTAATTATGAAAAATTACTATGTAAACAGAAATGAACAAGTTAATGGAGATCATGAAGTTCATACTTCAGATTGCATTTATCTACCAAAACCAGAAAATAGAATTTTTTTAGGTTACTTTTTAAATTGCAGAGGTGCTGTGGTAGAAGCTAGAAAGTATTATAGGCAATGTAATGGATGTCGTAATTGCTCGAAAGAGTGCCATACATCATAAATACATAAACTAAAAGAGTATTGTCAAATTATCTGTGATTATTAAAAAAAAACTTAAATTGTGAGTTTTATAAGAAATACGCTCAACATATTTAATAATCAAACTATAAAAATAAAAGATATATGCAAAAAATACTACTTATTACTTTAACCTTATTGGGTTTAAATTCTTTTGCTCAAAGTTTTCCAGGTGAAATGCCAGATTTATTATTAAATAAAATTGTAATGCCAATTGCTAAAGAAAAAGATTTTCAAAGGTTTGGTTATAATAACTTTATTCAAAAATTTGATAAAAAGAGAAAAACTTATAACAGATTTAGAAACGTTCCTTTGAGTAGCGATGGTATTAAATCCGATTATGAAAAATTAGTTGGAAAAGAATTTAAAGTTATTGGTATATATAAACCTGAAAACACTTATAGTTCTGACGATGAGTTTATACTAGAATTAGAGAACAATGAGATAGGTATTATTTTTTATAAATATGATAAAAGATTTGAAACCTCTTACGAACTCGAGACAAAAACACCATTAAATTTTCCTGAAGATTATTTTTGTAAACAAATGTGGTATAAAAAAGATAAATTTAACGGTATGGAGAATTTTTATACACCTTTAGAACGGAATCTAAACTTAGGGAAAGTAATTATAGATGGAAATACTAATATAGTTTTAGGTATTTCAGTAT
>SMEI01000167.1_pt1 | contig 10709 bp, 12 predicted proteins | sample 2456321 | NCBI WGS metagenome assembly SMEI01 (sample SAMN10132588, study PRJNA489261) | soil metagenome | isolation source: day1 control-silt loam soil ammended with composted manure from dairy cow... | place: USA | collected 2015-05-01
CCTTTGGTATTTAGAATCTTAATAATTCACGAATACTTCCCATTTCTCACTATTTTAGTATATTTTAACCCGTAGTGCATTATTGAACGAGATTTATTTTTAAGTTGTTTATACTTCTATTGAACACAAATTTATTCAAATATTGAATGGTTGTAAGTGTTGTAATTTTAGCTAAAATTCTTGTTTTAAATCCTTCAAAAGTTTTTGCATAATTTCTTCTAATCATAAATTGGTCACATAATTGAGAAAACAAAGTTTCGATTCTTTTTCTATATTTTTTGAACGGATAAAACTGTGGTTTATAATCTTTTTGATTCACTCTTTTAGGAGTTTCTAAACGTATATTTGCTTGGTTAAATAAATCCAATTGAACGATTTGTGAAAGGTATCCTTTATCTCCAATTAAAACACAATCAGATATTTGTGTTTTAATTTCTTTCAAATAATGGATATCGTGAACCGAAGCAGCAGACAAATCAAAACTTTGAAAAACTCCTTCTATGGAACAAATTGCGTGTAATTTATAGCCATAGAAAGGCATATTTTGAGAAGCACAAAATCCCTTGTCAGGAAGAGCATATTCTTGTTCTTTGCATATTTTGCTTCTTGAAGAACGAGAGATTTTACAAACCTCTAAAGGCATACTATCCACTATAAAATAATTTTCAAACTCGTTAAATTTTTGTACCATTTTCATTCTGATTTCTTCTATAAACGGAAACAATTTTCGCTTTCTTCTGTTGTAAACACTTCTTTCTATTTTGTTTTCTAAACTTGTGTCTTTCAAATCTCTAAATAGCTGATGTTCAGAATCTATTGATTTATATTCTGCTAAAATAATCAAGCTAATTAACTCTAAATCAGACAGTTTAGGTTTAATTGGTTTGTAATAAAAGTTTTCTGAACTTGATATTTTTTGTAATTCGTTCAAAACTATTTTGTAACTTGCTTCAAAGTTGCTCATAACTGTATTAGGTTGATAGTCAATACAATATACTAAAATTTAGTGTTTTGAGTAACTTTTTTTATAATGCACTACGGGTTAAAAGTAGATTCATTTACTTTTATTTCCTTCATTTCAGGAAAATTTAAAGTCAATGCACCAATTCTTCCTTTTAATAAAGGTTTTGAATTTATATGAGCTAAAAGGTTTATCGTCTTAAAAAGAATTTCATGAATGGTATGCTCGTTTGAATATTGCGTATATTTTACATAAAATCGTTCTTTGTGAACCAGATTTTGAGAAATATGTTTTGAGAATTGTAAAGCACCTTTTAAAGATGTTTGATTTCCTTCATTTTTACGATATCTTTTGATTAATCCACGATGAAGTAAATATTCTACTTCAGAAATAAATAGTTCAAAATAAAGCTCTAAAATAGAGTTTAATTTCAGTTTAAGTGAACTAGAACCTGTAGATTTCACATCAAATCCCCAGACGGTTTTGATCATTCCGATTAATAAATAACGCTATTTTTCTTCACCAGACTTATTTGCTTTGGGTAAAACTTCAATAGTCGTTTTCCCAATTTGGATTATACCAAAATGTTCATTGAATTGAACACCATTTCTTATTAATTTAAAAAATGGTGTATAATTTCCGTGATAGTGTTCTAAAGCTTCATGAATTTGCTTTTCTTTTTTGAAAACAGTGATAACATTCTGTATTTTCAACATATTATCGGTTCATTAGTAGGATTGTTCCCTGTTAAGATCATAATAAAATTTGTTTCGTACCTGCAATGCGCCATAAGCTCGCTGGTATATTTGCCTAAAATAGCTTTCAAGTTGCGGAAACTCTTTAAAAAGCAACTGCTGATTTTTAGAATCAATCGCTAAAACGTTCGTTTTTTCGACAGCTTGAATAAAAAAATCTGTAGGGTTTTCCTGTCCGAATATCAGGTAATCTGTGAGCCACCAGTTTTCAATGGCAAACTGTACGGTTTGTTCTGTACCGTTTTCTTTTACAAAGAACATCCTCAAACAACCATTTACGACAAAAAAATGAAATTTACATTTCCCATACCGGTTAATGAGATTCTCTTTTTTGCCGAAAGTCATAGGTTGGAAATAGCCCAATATCTTAGATTCATCGTTTTTTCTGATCTAAACGAATTTTCTAAAATGTACTAAAAGCTGTTCAGTCATATTTTTAATTCTTTTTTGGCAAATTTATATCATACTGACTGGCCAACAGAAACTCGGCTGCACAACCCACCCATACTGAATAATCAAATGTTGATTTAATCCATAAAGTTATGGTCATCGACAAAGCAAAAAACATTAATAAAAATCCGGTCGCGAGTGCAGCCCATTTTGTTTTGTATCCGATAATAAGTCAAATACCTAAAACCGTTTCTGCTACCGTTTCAAAATAAGCCCCCGAAGTGCTTAATGGTTCAGGAAGAAACGCCGTAATCTGGCGGGTATATGCTTCAAAGTTTGCCCAATTGCCCCATACTGAATATTTACTCCAAAAAACCAAAGCGGTCCGTTACTGCAGAAAGCAGGGTAACAGCCAGAACAAGACGCAGGAAAAATTGCAATAGTTGTTGTTTTGAATAATTCATTTCTTTAGTTTAAGATTTAGTAAAGAACGGAATTCTTTTCTTAGAAATTCTTAAACCAGTTTAAGTATTACTGTTGTTTTTTTTCTCAGCTTTGATAAAGGAAAGGAAAGTGAAAAACAGGTTTGCTATAATAATACTGCTGCCTGTATCTATTCATTTTAGATAGATGGAAGTGAGCAATTATTTTGATTATTTCAAATAGAAAAAATCAGCTTTGCACACCTTGTAATTCATTATAGGTTAATATCATATCGTAATTATATTTTTCATAAATTGGTAGAGTGAAAAGTAAGGCAAATAAATTAGCGGGCATAGACGCTCCCATTCCGGATATATTGGAACGGGAACGAAAATTTTTATTGGAACTGGGAAATGACATTACCAGGGTGCGGGAAAAGAATGACCTGCTCGCTCTTTTCAAGGAAAGAATTAAAGGGATACTTCATTTTACCCATACGATTGTTACCCTGATCGATCGCAAGGATGAAACTTATACACCTTTCTTGCTGGACAATGATGGCTCTCCCATACGGTCGCATATGCGTTACCAGGAAATGGTAGATATGCATTACCCGTTAAATGAACCTTTTATTCAGGCAGTGCTGGAGGCAGAAGATCCAATTTCTTTTTGGCTTGAAGACATTATGGACAAGCCTAAAAGCCCTCCTTTTCTTCGTGTCAACTATGAAAAAGGAGTTCGGGAAATTCTGATGACCCGGTTGATGAAAGAAGGTAAACCGATGGGGTTTATTCATATTTATTCTGATAAGCCAGACAGCTTTACCCACGAGTTCAGGGATGTGATGAAGCATATTGCTCCCCAACTATCAGCAGCGGTATTAAATATCATTAAAAATGATGAGTTGCTGAATAAAGAAAAGGAAAAATCTTTCTTGCTCGATTTTAGCAGCGACATTGCAACGGTAAGAACCAAAGAAGATCTTGCCCGTGCGGTTCGTTCTGCCTTCCACAAATTGGACCCCAAAAGTGGTTTTGTTATTCGCAGGATCAATGAAGATAACGATACCATGAGTACCTATGCGTTTGATACAGGCGAGAAAAGTTTACCTCTCAAGAAAATAAATGCGTTGATGGAGGCTAAATATGCGATTAACGATGGATTGCAAAATCGTGTGCTGAATAGTTCCATCCCCTTGTTGTTTGATGTAGAGCGGGAAATAAAGCGTGGCATTACTTCGGGTTATTTGGCAATATGGAAAGCTTTGGAACTTCAAAACGTTGTAGGGATACGCTTGCGTAACGGAGAAACCAACCACGGTATCATGTTCCTGGATATTGAAGAAATCAATGTTCAATTGTTGCAAGGTATTTGTGCGCAAATCTCAATAGCTATGGCTAATATAATAGCCAACGAACAGGTTACTAAAAAGCAGGATGAACAGGACTTTCTACTGGACTTTAGCAATGATATTACAAAAACGAGAACGAAGGAAGATCTTAAAAATGCTGTTTTTCAGGTATTGGATAAAACGCTAAATACGCAGCTTTCCATGATCCGGGTTATAGATGATGATGGTATACATATGCCCGCTTTTATATTTAATGAGAAGTTGTTTGAAAAGCAAAAAGTAATCCTGAACAAACCGGAATTAAAACAGCCTCCTACTATTACCATCGAAGAACCTTATACTACAATAGTATTGGCAAGCAAAGAGGGCGTACTTTTTAATGTAGAAGAAGAATTAAGAAATGGCAATAGCTATGCAAAACTTTGGGCTACTTCAGGCTTAAGAAATATGTATGCGTTACCGCTACGGGCGGGCGATAAAAATATAGGAACGATTTGGATACTGGCAGACAGGCTTGGCCCTGTATTATTGAGAGGTATATGTTCCCAAATTTCTATTGCAGTAGCAAATATATTAGCGAATGAAAAATTGCTGGTCTATAAAAAGCAGTTAGAAATAGAAAACGATTACCTTAAAGAGCAGATTAAAACCATTTATAATTTTTCGGAAATTATTGGTAGTGGTATCCTCATGCAGGAAGTGTATCGCCTGATCGGTTTGGTAGCCGAAACCAATACAACCGTTTTGGTATTAGGTGAAACCGGCACAGGCAAAGAGCTTATCGCCAGGGCTATTCACAGTGCATCGCCAAGGAAAGATAAGTTAATGGTAAAAGTAAATTGTGCGGCTTTACCTGCTAATCTTATCGAAAGTGAATTGTTTGGCCACGAAAAGGGAGCCTTTACCGGAGCGATTGATCGGCGTATAGGCAAGTTCGAGATGGCTGATAAAAGCACTTTATTTCTTGACGAAATTGGAGAGCTGCCGCTCGAAGCACAGGCAAAACTGTTGCGCATTATACAAGAGCGTGAGCTGGAACGAATAGGTGGCAAACAAACTATAAAGATAGACGTAAGGCTGGTCGTAGCTACCAACCGTAACCTGGAAGAAGAAGTGAAAGCAGGCCGCTTCAGGGCAGATCTTTATTTTCGTTTGAATGTATTCCCCATCATCCTCCCTGCTTTGAGGGATCGACTGGAAGATATTGAAGCGCTTACTCATTTCTTTGTACAGAAATACAGTAGGAATACCGGGCGCAAGATCAAAAAAGTTACCCCAAAAGTTATGCAGCAACTACGCAGCTATACCTGGCCGGGTAATGTAAGAGAGCTGGAGCATTTGATAGAACGAAGCGTATTACTCGCCACGGACAGTACCTTAAGTGATATTTACATACCCCGAAATACAGATACCGATAAGAATGACCATGCCCACTTGCTCAATTGTTCGCTGGAGGAAGTGGAGCGCAACTATATTATTGAAACCTTGAAGCGCTGTGCCGGAAAAATATCAGGAGCAGGTGGCGCTTCTGAAGTCCTGCAAATTCCAGGCAATACCCTGCATTCCAAAATGAAAAAGTTGGGTATTACTAAAAGTGACTATTTCGTCTAACTGCGTGATTTCTTTTTAGAAAACCTCCCTAAATAAAGTGAAACGCATCGTGTTTTCCCTAAATAAAGTGAAAAAAAATGATACAATTTATTTTTAATTAACTGATTTTAAGTTGTTTATAATTGCTGGTACCGTTTTGGCACATAGCTAAAGCATATCAACAATTTAAAAAGTAAATTATGAAAATCGTAGTCATTGGAGGCTCGGGCCTCATCGGAACAAAAGTAGTGAACCAACTTCGCCAGGCAGGACACCAGGTTATAGCAGCCTCACCAGCCACCGGCATCAATACCATCACTGGTGAAGGATTGGCTGAAGCTATGAAAGATACAGATATCGTTGTCGATCTGTCTAACTCTCCTTCATTTGAGGACAACGTAGTGATGGAATTCTTCCAGACATCAGGACGTAACTTACTGGCAGCAGAGACCAATGCCGGTGTAAAGCATCATGTTGCACTTTCAATTGTAGGTGTTGATACCATGCAAAATATCGGCTACATGCGTGCCAAAAAAGCGCAGGAAGACATCATCCGACAATCAGGAGTACCTTATACCATTATCCGCAGTACCCAGTTTTTTGAGTTCATCAAGGGTATTGCTGATCAGGCTACTGATGGTGACGAAGTACATATCTCCGCTGTAAAATTCCAACCTATCGCCGCAGAAGATGTGGCTTCTTTCGTTGCAAAATATGCTTTGTCTGAGCCTGCAAATGGTCAGGTAGAGATAGCAGGCCCTGAACGTTTCGAGATGTATGAGGTCGTTTCACGCTATTTGGAACATGCCAACGATTCCCGTAAAGTTTTGGGTAATGGTAAACCAGCCTATTATGGCGGAGCTATTGAACCCGCCGCCTTAGTACCGGCAGGATTAGCTAACCTGGGTACTATCAATTTTGAGCAATGGTGGAATAATCAATCCATCCAGGCTTAAACTCAGCACGATCTGCCACCTGTAGAAACGAAGATGACAGGTGACAGCTTGCCGAGGTGGTTGTAACGGGAGTACGCTTTCCACCTGTTCGTGTACCAGAATATCCCAACGCCGGCGTATAATCCTTACAGAAATCGGTCAACAACACGGCAAGTCTGCAGGTGGCAGATTAAACTTTCACCAATTTTTTTGGAATGATAAAATGTTTGACCCCACTATGCGGATCGTGGTGGTGATTTATTGATTGAAAAGCAAATTATTCACTTATTAAATGTAATTGTTTTTCATATCTGTCTGGCAAAAAACGCAAACCAGCAGAACATAAGACAGTAGTAGTCTATAATCCGCCAAACTATTATCCAAATGAAGACGGTGAGTTCCTTGATGATTTCGTTCATATTTTTGACGAGCCAAAGGAATATCCTGAAGAAAATAGCAAGAGCCTTGTGCGAAAAAAACGGCACAACGGATCAATGAGGTCGAGAGTATTCAAGTTTTTGAGCAAGCACCTTCTACGCTGATACAAAGTGTTTCAGCGTAAACCAAAAAGCCTTTAGCAAAGATAATGTAATGAGTAGAACCATATCCAACCTTAAAAAGTAAGTATTATGAAACATTATGATTCGATTATCGATGCTTTAGCAGATCTCAAAAAAAGAGGCTATGTATCTGATTTCACAACAGAAACCTTTTGCCTTTATTACCGCGAACTCGATATACGGATATATCCCGAAGAATTTCAGGTTGACGAGGTTTACCGTTTTGAGGGCAATTCCTCCTCTGCTGATGATAGCTCTATACTTTTGCTATCACTTCATCTACTGGATTGAAAGGAACTTTAGTAGATGCCTATGGCGTCTATTCCGAGAATTTAGATGCTGAAATGGCACGTAAGCTAAAATATCGCTCGATGATGAAACAGTAACCGGGAAGCAATCGAACAGTTATAGTCAAGAGTTATGAACATCAATTTTTGAGCTTCCACCAATCAAGTGGATAAGAAATAACCTTATTGTTTAATTATAAAACTAAATCAAAATGAATGAATTTTTAATTGCGATCCACAGAGATCTTACCGGAAAAAAAACAATGCCAACTCCGGAGCAAATGAAAGAACAGTTGAAACCGTATCAGGATTGGATTGCGGATATCGCTGCAACCAACAAGTTAGTGGCTCCTGTTAAGAGATGGGGCACCGATGGCAGAGTGATCACCACAACAGAAAGTGTGAAAGAAGGGCCTTATGCAGAAAAGCAGAAATCAATCGGAGGGTTGTTCGTAATACGGGCAAATGACTACGATGAAGCTGTAACTATCGCACAAAAATGCCCTATCATTCAGTACGGTGCAGTCGTTGAGGTAAGGATGGCTATTCCTACTGTTTAAGTGGGAAGACATGAGGAAATAAGGGTACTCATGTAATATGGGTATCCTTGTTTTTATTTAATAGTAGTACAACCCCAAAAGGTTTTATCGTCCAAAATTTAATTATCAAAAAAAAGAACATCATGTTACAAACAGGAACTATTGCGCCAGACTTTTAGCTTTATGCCACCCCTGACCAAATACTTCGTTAAGTGAGCTGAAAGTCAAAAAAATAACCCTGGCTTTTTACCCGGCAGACTGGAGTCCGGTTTGCGACGACCAGATGAACTTATATAACGAAATGGGAAAATACTTTTCCAAACATAATGCGTAGGTAATTGGCATTTCAGTAGATAGTAAATGGAATCACTCTGCTTTTTGCGAGCATAATAAGTTTCATTTCCCTTTGCTATCCGATTTTGAATCAAAAGGAGAAGTCTTTAAGTTATATGAAGTTTATGATGACACAACAGGGGCATCCCGACGTGCTTTATATGTTATAAATGAGGCCGGTATGATACGTTGGAGCTACCTATCGCGGTTGGTGTGAATCCCGGAGCCGATGGAATACTAAATGCACTTGAAGAATTAGATAACATAAAAATCAATTAACCTATGACACAGTTAACATCAATAGTCAGTAGCACTGATAACATTTTTGGAAACCACGGTGCTCCAATAGAATTTGTTGAATATGGCGATAACGAATGCCCGTATTGTGGCCAGGCGTATCCCATTGTAAAAGATATCAAAACGCAGTTAGGCAATGATATCAAGTTTGTATTCAGGAATTTCTCGTTGAATAAAATTCATCTACACGCTTTCCCTGTAGCAGTTGCTACGGAAGCCGCCGCCTTTTGTGTCCTGATACTATTCGCCGTAATTAATAAAATAAAAGAAGTCAGAGCTAACTACGCCGCAAAAAAAGCTGATAGCTATGCCGAAATAACTTAAATGAAAATCTAACAAAAAATTGATAACTGACGATGCATATAGGAAAATCATACAAGATATCAGAATTTCTTCACTGGACAAGGAGAAGCATATTGCAACTCCTGCTGGTAAGTTCTGTTCCCACCACTTTGTACGGGGCATTTGGATTAAAATGGTTGGCAATACCCTGATCAGTAGTTGCATTGCTGGGTACAGCCGCAGCATTTATTGTGGGATTTAAAAACCAGCAAACGTATAACCGTACTTGGCAAGCCCGGCAAATATGGGGATCGGTAATGGGCGCAAGCCGTGCATGGACTATGATGTGCCGTGACTTTATCAAAGACAGCAACGAATCCAGGAAAGTTATCTATCGTCACATGGCGTGGCTTACTGCCTTACGATATTTACTCAGAACTCAAAAAAGCTGGGAAACAACTACCAACAGGACACAAGACTGGGAGTATATGCAATCGTACCGTATCCCGGAATGGGAAGTACCGCTTGAAGAGGAGCTTTTGAAATATATAAAACAGGAAGAATGGGATCACATCCGTTCAAAGAGTAATAAGCCGATTCAATTACTTAGCATCCAGAGTAATGCTTTAAAAACACTCAATAAAGAAGGGTTATTGGAAGATTTCAGGTATCTGGCAATGCATAGCGCATTGAGAGAGCTTTCGGGACACCAGGGTAAGTGCGAGCGGATCAAAAACTTTCCTTATCCCCGGCAATATGCTACGATCAACACACTTCTTGTAAAACTATTTTGCCTGTTGCTTCCCTTGGCAATGTTGGGAGCATTCGACAGCCTTAACGATACGGTATCAGGCATAGTAAAAGGGAATATGGTATGGTTCGTTATTCCATTTAGCGTTTTGATTTCATGGGTGTACATTTCTTTGGATCAGGTAGGTGAAAGCACGGCTAATCCTTTCGAGGGAAATGCGAACGACATTCCGATCTCACAAATGAGCCGAGGCGTTGAAATAGATATAAGAGAAATGTTGGGAGAAACAGATCTACCAGCAGCATTGCAGCCACAAAACGATATTGTTCTATAAAACAGGAGCAAAATAATGAGTACAGAACATTACAGAAGTTATTCAGCATTATTATGAACAACTAATTAAATAAGACTATGACAGATCAAAGAAACAAATTCACTAAAAGTTCAATAGGAAGAAAAGTGGTGATGGCCTTAAGTGGCCTATTCCTGATTAGCTTCCTAATTGTTCATGCTTCTATAAATGCGCTCATTTTTTATAATGATAATGGCGAAACATTTGAGATAGGAGCGCATTTTATGGCTACAAATCCAATAATCAGAACGCTTGAGATTTTATTGATTGCCGGGTTCATTATTCACATTGTTCAAGGATACATGCTTTGGTATAAAAACAAGAAAGCGAGACCAATTCAATACGCTGTTAGGCCCAAAACTCCCGGTGTTAAATGGTATAGCAGAAGTATGACCTTGTTAGGTACATTACTTTTGTTATTCTTAGTCATTCATACACAGAATTTTTGGATTCCCAACCGGGTTCACCAGTTTCAGCATGGTGAAGAACTTCCTTTGTACAAAATGATGATTGAAGTATTTCAAAACCCAGTTGAGGTAATTATCTACTTATTGGGTTGTATTTCCCTTTCATGGCATTTAGCACACGGCTTTCAAAGTGCATTTCAATCACTTGGTATTAATCCCACCAAATTCAATTCTCTAATACTGAAAGTAGGTTATGGGTTTGCTATAATAATACCATTGACGTTAGCGATGATGCCTGTATCAATTTACTTTGGATGGATAAAATAAAATAATAACTAACCCGTTGTGCATTTAGGAATTAAAAAAGGAAAAAGATTGTCCATTTGATAAAAAAAACCGTATATTTAATTGATTACCAATCGATTAGATATATGAACAATCTCATTCAAAACTACGAAATTATTTTAAAAGAATTGACAACAACCTGCAAACATAT
>SMEI01000332.1_pt1 | contig 10658 bp, 11 predicted proteins | sample 2456321 | NCBI WGS metagenome assembly SMEI01 (sample SAMN10132588, study PRJNA489261) | soil metagenome | isolation source: day1 control-silt loam soil ammended with composted manure from dairy cow... | place: USA | collected 2015-05-01
TGAAACCACACCGTAACCGGCATCAATATTACCGAACCATTGGCGTTTGGCATCGTCGTCTAATTTTAAATTCAACGCCACTTTGTTACTGTTTTCAATGCCTTTTAAATGTTTATTGTTAGAATAGTTTTTTAAAAGTTCTACTTCTTTTAACGGTTTTACGGGCATATTTTTTGAAAGGATTTTATAGCCTTTTTCAAAAAAATCATCGCCATCGACCATAATTTTTTCAATTTCCTGATTGCCTACCTTAACGGTACCGTTATCGGTAACCTGTATACCCGGTAATTTTTTTAATAAATCTTCAACGGTATATTCGGTACCGTCTAAAAAGGCTTTTACGTTAAAAGTAACCGTATCGTTTTTTTGTTTTATGGGGGCGGGGATATCAATAACAATTTCTTTAAGTTCTTCGGTCTTTTCTTGTAAGGTAATGGTTAGTTCTTTGCTTTTTTCTGCCAATAAATCAACGGTTACCAACTGTTTTTCGTATCCCAAAGCGTTGCATTGCAAGGTATATTCTTTGATTTCTAATTCTGTAAAAGAAAAACTACCATTGGTTTTAGTAAACTGGTAGGCAACGGTTTTGTTTTCGCCGGTTTTTAAAATAACACTTACATTGCTTAAAACATTACCATTCACGTTTTTTACAACACCTTGAATGTTTTGCGCAAAAAAAGTATTGCTAAAAAGCAATACTGTTAAGATATATAAGTATTTTAGTTTCAATTTACGTAATTTAAAAAAGTTCAATAAATTCTCTTTTATTTTGATCTTCCATTCTATATAAAGGTTCACCAGATTGTAACTTTGAGTTTAAATAGTTTAATCTATCTTTCTGTTCTGTTTCCTTTTTTTTAGCGTATTGATCTATCGAAAGACGTTTGTTTTGAAAAACAATGTTTGATACCTTTTTATCTAAATTGGTTTCTTTACCTAAACTTATAGTAGTAGCTTTTGCTTTGTATACGCCTTTATTGTCTGCAATTTCTAAAATTAAACCACCTAACCCTTTTAACTTCCATGGACCTGCATTAACGGGTATTTCTTCAGTGTACCAAGCTATGTAAGTACGCCCTCTAAAGTTGCCAGTAGCCTTTTTACAGTTAAAGCCACCTATTTTTTTTGTTTCGTTGAGCAATTTCCATTTTATTTCGGGCGTATCTTCTTCAAAATGGTAATAATCATAAGCTAGTTCTTCTCCGAATAGAATTTTAGAAGAATTTAGATATGAAAAATAGTAATTAGCTGTTTTTTCTGTAGCCAATTCGGTAATATATGTTGAGCCGTCATTACCGATTTTCTCTTCCCTTAATTGGGTGCCATAATTTTCAATATATAGTGAGAAGTCTTTATTAAAGTATAAATCATACTTTACATCCCAATTTACGTCTTCTAGTTTAAGTGTTTGTACATACTGAATCTGGTTAGTAAATTTAACTTGAGAGTGAGAATTAATTTTAATTATTAAAAATAAAATTAAAGAACAATACTTGGTATACATTTTTTTATATTCAAATTTAAAAAGTAGAAATTTTATGTTTTTTTTATAAAATCTCTACTTTTAATTAAACTATTTAATCAACTTTTACTAATTTACAAAATACCAATAAACGCTTCATCAAATTGTTTTTGTATATCTTTCATTGGCGTCAAAACACCATCTTTAGAAAGACATCTCCCATATTCCCATGGTCCGTATATTTTACTACCATCTTTATAAGTTGTTACTGTTCTCCATTTACAGGCAATGGTTTCATTTTCAGGCTTGTCATTTGTTTTTCTTAAAGCTTCAATAATTACCTCATTACTTGCAAACGCACTGCCTGCAAACGCTATCATTGCGATAGCCAAAAATACTACTTTTTTCATGTTTTTTATCTTTTTAATTAAACATGATGCGATAATAATAATAATACAAAGCAAGTTTTTTTGTTAAAACAACACTTTTTTGTGTTGTTATTTTATTTTTCCCATTCGTATTTTATTTCGGCACGTTTTCTACGTATTTCTTTTAAATCTACTTTTTCTGTTTCGTGTGACTCTACAAACACACCTTCTGGTAATCTTAAATCAGACACCAATTGGCTAGACAAATCTTCTTCGTCAATTTTTGTAACAGCACTTTTTAAATCGGTATAATCTTTGTCTAATTTTCGGGGAAGTAAGATAAGTGTTTCTTTTAACTTTTTGTCTTCGGTTATTTCTTTAAATTCTTTTAAACTCCAATAATATGAATAATCTTCTTCTAAGGATTTTATTTCATAGATAAGCCCCGGAGCATTGTTGAATTTCCAAGGTCCTGTGGAAATAGGAATGTTTAAATTGCACCAAGCCTCATAATCTCTGCCACGAAAATTTACAGTAGCTTTTTGTAGTAAAATCCCTTCAATTTCTTTAGTTTCATCTTTTAAAACCCAGTTCATTACAGGAATTGGTTCTACTGTTTTATAGATTTGTTGTTTTTCTAAAGTATTATATAATTTACCATTTATAATATCGGTGTAAACGAAACCTGTGATTTTTTCTTTTTGTTTTATCACTACCGATAAATTACCGTTGCTATCTATACTTTTTATTTTGCGGTTACTTATAATCTCTTTTTTTCCTACTTCGTAATAGGCCATTTTTTCATTTACATATAAAACATCTGTACTACGAACCTGAGTATCAATATCCAAAATATTTAAATAAGATATTTTATATAAATTGTTCTGACTGATTGCTGCAAAAGGAATTAATAAGAATAGAATAACTACCGTGATATATTTCATTATTTAAATATTTTGTTTTTTTATTATTTAAGAGTGGGGACGAAAGGTTCCCATATCTTTTAAGGCATTAATTTATCTGAATATAATTCACACAATATCTCTTGTAATTGTTCTGCTGTATGTTTGTAACTACAGACAGTTCTACTTTGTGTTTTGGTATTACCAGAAATATCTTCATAAGTTTGAGTAAAAATAACACAAACTCTTTCATCTTCTAAAGTAATTTTTTCAAAAGAAAAAAATTTCACCGTTTGATATTTAGTTTCAGGTGGTAATTTAAGTTGTGTTAAACATTTTGACATAAATTGTACTTTGAATGCTTTTAATGATAGAAATAGGCTTTGTCGTTTGGGTTTCTTATTAAAAACAAATCCCTTTCGTTATGAAAGGGATGAATGTTTAAACCGTTAAAGCCAATCGTTTCATTAAATTTTTATCTAAAGCGTGCTTTACAAATTCGCAATCCACGGGCACCTAACTTATATTCTAACGCCTTATCTACGATATACAACAAAGCATCTTCGGTAAAGGTCAACGTAATTCCGTCCATTTCAAATAATTTCTGGTATTGCTTTACCAACGCGTTTTTAGGCTCGGTTAAAATAGAACGCAAGGTATCACGATCTAACGGATCCATGTGCGACAACACCGGCAAACGACCAATGATTTCAGGAATCAATCCAAAATCTTTTAAATCTTTTGGTATGATGTACTGTAATAAATTGCTTTTATCTGCTTTGCCGTTCTCTTTAGAAGATCCAAAACCAACAGCATGAAAATTCAACCGTTTGGTAATGATTCGTTCAATTCCGTCAAACGCCCCGCCGGCAATAAACAAAATATTTTGCGTGTTTACTTCGATAAACTTTTGATCGGGATGTTTTCTACCTCCTTTTGGCGGTACGTTTACAACAGATCCCTCTAAAAGTTTCAACAAAGCCTGCTGTACGCCTTCTCCACTTACATCACGTGTTATAGAAGGGTTATCGCTTTTACGGGCAATTTTATCTATTTCATCAATAAAAATAATTCCCCGCTGCGCTTTATCCACATCGTAATCGGCAGCTTGCAACAACTTGGTTAAAATACCTTCTACGTCTTCGCCCACATAACCTGCTTCGGTTAAAACAGTGGCGTCAACAATAGCCAGAGGCACATTCAGCATACGCGCAATGGTTTTTGCCACCAATGTTTTCCCTGTTCCGGTTTGACCAACAACAATGATATTACTTTTTTCGATTTCGACATCGTTTTTAGAATCCTGCTGCAACAAACGCTTGTAATGGTTATAAACGGCAACAGACAATACTTTTTTGGTTTGCTCCTGACCGATTACATACCCATCTAAGAACGCCCTGATTTCTTGTGGTTTTTTTAACAAAACCTCATCTGACAATCCTGATCCGTTTTGCGATTTTAATTCTTCCATCACAATACCGTGTGCCTGCTCTACGCAATGCTCACAAATATGTGCGTCGATACCGGCAATCAATATGCTGGTTTCGGCTTTTGGACGTCCGCAAAAAGAACAGTTAAATCCTTCTTTCATTCTATTTATTCTCTTGTTAAAACTTCATCAATCATTCCGTATTCTTTTGCTTCGTCGGCACGCATCCAGTAATCGCGTTCCGAATCTTTGAATACCTTATCGTAAGGTTGTTTTGAGTGTTTTGCTATGATTTCATAAAGCTCTTGCTTTAATTTCAACATTTCTTTTAAGTTGATTTCCATATCGGTTGCCACCCCTTGGGCACCACCCGACGGTTGATGAATCATTACACGTGAATGCGGCAATGCAGAGCGTTTTCCGTCGGCACCGGCACACAATAACACTGCACCCATTGATGCTGCCATACCCGTACAGATTGTAGCCACATCGGGTTTTACAAACTGCATGGTATCGTAAATTCCCAAACCTGCATACACACTGCCGCCTGGTGAATTAATGTATATTGAAATATCTTTTGATGCATCAACGCTTTCTAAAAACAGCAATTGTGCCTGAATGATATTTGCTACGTAATCATCTACTCCCGACCCTAAGAAAATAATACGATCCATCATTAAACGTGAAAAAACATCCATTGATGCAATGTTCATTGGGCGTTCTTCGATAATATAAGGAGTCATACTACCTGTTGGTGTCATTTTGCTTACCATTTTATCGTAATACAAATTATTTACTTTGTGATGCTTGGTAGCGTATTTTCTAAATTCTTTACCGTAATCCATATTTTTTTTCTAAAATGTTATAAAAAATAAGCGTCGAAACTTTTTGTTCGACGCTCAAATATACTTATTTTTTTGCAGAAAATTATTCTCCGTAAACCTCTTTAACGAAATCTTTGTAAGTTACTTCTTTTACGTTTGTGCTGACTTTCTCTGTGAACAATTTCATCATTTTATCGTTCATTAATTGTTCAGAAACACGCTTCACTTCTTCTTGATTTGATAAAACGCGGGATACGATATTTGTTACATCTTCTTCTGATGGTTCTAACTGACCAAATTGTGCCATTTGATCTTTGATTAAACCTGAAGTGTAATCTTTAATTTCGTCGAATGTGATTTGTAAATCATTATCTGCAATGATTTTTCCTTCGATTAACTGGTAACGCAATCCATTTTCTGACTTTGTGTATTCTTCTTCGGCTTGTTCCGGTGTTAATTGTGTTTCACCAGCAGTTTGCAACCATTTTACCAAGAATTCTTTTGGCAAATCGAATTTTGTATTTTCAACCAAAGCCTCCACTGTATCGTTCATAAACTTTTGATCAGCTTGTTGAGCGAATTGTTTTTCAGCGTCTTCTTTGATACGGTTTCTTAATTCTTCTTCTGAAGTTACTTTGCCTTCACCAAATAATTTATCGAAAAACTCTTGATTTAACTCTGCTTTTTCCTGAGTTGATATTTCTTCGATCGTAAAAGTTACCTCAACGTCTAAACCGTGTACTTTATCGTGGTCAACTTTTAAAACATCCATTAATTTGTGTTCGTCTTCAAACAAACCTTTGGTAGAAATTGTTACTTCATCGTTTACTTTTTTACCAATGAATTTCTTTTGATTTGTTTTTGTGCGGATATCAGAAATATTGAATGTAGTTTCGTTTTCAATGCCTTCTGCTGTGTTTGAAACTTTTACACGAATATCATCACCTTCTTCAGCTTTTTCTTTTGAAACTAATTTACCGTATTGTTTTTGAATGTATTCTACCTGCTCGTTAATCATTTCGTCATCAGCAACAATCTGATATTTTGTAGCTTTATTAGCCGCTTCTAAATCAACCGTAAATTCTGGTGCTAAACCTAATTCAAAATCAAAGCTTAATGTATCAGCTTCCCAATCGATATCTTTAGCAACCGGAAGTGGGTTTCCTAAAATATCAATCTTTTCTTCGTTTAAATAGTTGTTTAAACTTTCTTGCAACAATTTGTTTACTTCGTCAAACATAATCGCCTGACCGTATTGTTTTTTTACTAACGACGCAGGTACCTGGCCTTTTCTAAATCCTGGTATGCTTGCGTTCTTTCTATAATCTTTAAGAACGTTGTCTACTTTTGCTGCAAAATCTTCTTTTGCCACATCGATTGTGATAACTGCATTTAAAGCATCTACATTATTTCTTGTGATATTCATTGTAAATTTTGTTTTGTAACTAAAATTGGCTTGCAAAAATACATTATTTTTACAAGCCAATCAAATTTTTAAATAATTGAATATTAATTCTTAGTAAAAATTAATCTCCATTCATTAATCCTCCTACAATTGACTGCACAATAGACAATACCAAACTGAATAACAATGCCGGAAAAAAGCCGTCTACGTGGAATCCGCCAACAATGCTTCCGCACAACATTATTATTAATGCATTGATCACAAAAAGAAACAATCCTAATGTTAAAATGGTTATTGGAATGGAAATTAACTGAAGAATTGGTTTCACCAAAAAATTCAATATCGCCAAAACGATTACAACGATGATCGATGAACCAAAACCATCAACACTGATGCCCGGTAAAAAATTGGCAAGTAAAAACACGATTACCGCCGTTACAATTAGATTGATTAAAATTCTCATAGCTTTATTTATTTTAATTTGATGCCTTTATGGTTACACCAGGGTAATTACCCGGTACCAATAATGGCAAGTTTGATTTATAATGTTCGTTAATTACTTTTACAATTTCGTTGGCAACAAACGCATATCCACGAGGGTTTGGATGCACCCCGTCTAATGAAAACAACACTTTGTTCATGTTTTCTGTTCCTTTAAAATAATCTGCCGTGTACCATTGTCCGTCGCTTAAACGTATTCCTGTCGTTAAATAACGCATAATAGCATTCATATCGGCAATAGCTAATTTTTTAGAACCACTCACAGACCAGATAATATCGTTAAACTTATCGGTAGCGGTTTTAATTTGTTGTTGTTCCGAAGGAATCAAAACATATTTATCTTCTAAAGGAAAAGTTACACCTAATTTATCAAGTGGCGACGGTAATGCCGAAGCTGTTCCAATGATACCGCTTGTTCCCAATACAAACAAATCGCTTCTAGTTGCATGGCGTGCTCTTCCAAAAACCTGTCCTAAAACTGCTGCGGTTTCTGCCGGATAATTATTGGCAATTAAGGCAGCCGTTAACGTGGCAGAAACATCGGTTAGCGTTTCATCTGTAATCAACAACGGATTACCGCCTGTTGTTGAATATAACTGAATACGGTCGCCCTCGCCTATCGCTGTTAAAATTTGTTTGATCGGACCTAACAAACTCGTATTTAACTGTGTTACAACCGCTTCTCCGCCTAAAGCTTCTGCTGTTAAAGGATTGTAAGGAACCGTTGTAAAATGCGGGATCGAAGTAATATCAGGAATGGTTGCCACAACCCCTTTTGCACCATTGCTGGTCAAGGTATTGATAATTGTTTTATAAGCGGCTTCAAATACCTGCGGATCGGTAATATCGTTGCTGCTATAAGTTGAAGGGTCGGTGTTTCCCTCTTGATTTTCTCCTGTTCCGCCAGACAAGGCATAAGCCAATACATCATTAGCTCCGATCCAATTGGTAAAGAACGTAGGATTTAAACTCATTGCATCACTCAAAACAGTGGTATTTGGACTGGTTGCGTGGCGAACAAAATAAGGGTTTGCCGTACCGGTAGCCATATTGGCAAGATTGCCGTAACCCGATGCCAGCAAATGGAATGATTTTGCTCCGGGCACGCCCATATTGTTATAAGCTTTTGCCTGCAGATCGCTGATTTCTATTGTGGGTGTTCCCGTTAAATTCTCTGGTCCGCTGGTTGACATATTTAAAATTAAACGGGTAGCAGCCGCTGGTTGCCCCATAAACAATAATCCGCCCACATCATTGACATCATCATTGAACGATGGTTGCGTAAAACTACCACCGCCTACAACTGCAAATTGTTTTGCCAATAAATTAGGGAATGAATATCGCTGTCCTGAACGATACATTGTACCATCCATATAACCTGCCGTTAACGAATTTCCTAATGCTACATAGGTTGTAAAATCTGCTTCCCCTCTTGAATAAGATTCATTTGTAACAGGATTTTCAAATTCGGGTTCACAAGCAACAAAGCTGAACGCAAATGCCGCTAAAAATATTGATTGATATTTTTTCATAATGATCGATTAAAAATTGTATGATAAACCTAAACCTAAAGAATATGCCGATGAACGGTAATCTCCTCCAAATGACAAATAACTTCCATCTTCCTTATAATGGTCATAAGAGTTTTTGGTTTGTTTAAAGTGAAGTGCCGTTGCAGAAAAATCGACATCCAGTTTTGGAGTAATTTTATAAGAAAACCCTGCTGTTCCTGCAATCGCATCGTTACGTGGCGTTTCAGGTGCGAAGTATCCGTCCTGAACCGGTGAAATATCATAATAACCACCTACGCGTGCAGAAAATTTCTCTGAGGGGGCAAATTGCAATCCACCACGCAAAGTTCCGCTACTTTTATAATTTCTTGGATTTACCGATGTTCCAATAGCCGGGTTATCAAATTCGATCACTAAATTATCATACGCTTTCCAGAACGTATAATTGTAATCAAACGCTGCCAACCATTTTTCATTGATTTGGTAAGATAAACCAATGGTTAATTCTGCCGGTAAAGGCATGGTGGCGTCAAATTTTCCATCTGCATAATTCAAGAATCCCGGCATATCGTGAAATTTAGCATCGCCTCCTTCTACCTTCATGTCAATCTGCGAACGGTAATTTACCCCTAAGGTTACATATTCGTCTAACCTTGCAGTTACTCCCACATTATAGCCCCAGGCACTTACACCGCTTGCATCGATGGTGACATCAGAACGGTTTCCGTAATCGTCAACCATGCTTCGTGAAAGGTTTCTGTTGAAAGTTACCCCTCCGTTTACATAAATCAATCCTGCACCTACACTAATATTGTCGGTAATTTTGTAAGATACCGTTGGCTGGATAAATATAGCCTGCAGATCAATACTGTTTACCAAATGCGATCCCGGCCAATCTTGCTGCCATTCAACCGAACTACCAAAGGGCGTATAAACAGCCAACCCCACAGAAAATCTATCGGTAGCCTGATAATTTCCGTAGAAATAAAAAGGCGTTCCCATATTTTCAGACGAGTTAGACCAGTTATAAATTGAATTTTGAAATTTTACATTTGAAAATAAGGCAGTAGCACCTGCTGAAAAACTCCATTTATTTTTTAAAAACGTACCACTTGCCGGATTAAAAAACAAACTCTCTGCGTTTTGACCAATAACACCAACCCCTGTGTGCCCCATTGCCAGTTGACGCTGACCTTGCAAACTAATGCGGTAACCGCCGGCAAATGAGTTGGCTGCTATTAATGATAATAAGGAAATAGATAAAATTTTTTTCATAACTAAACCTTTTGTTTTATATGTTAGTATTCCAAATATAAAACATTTTATAAAAGCATAGAAACCAGAAAAGAAAATTATTGAATTATTAATTTTTTGTTAATTTTTATTAAGAATAAATAATATGCATGCATACTATTTTAAAAAAGCCATTGATTTCTCAAAGAATTCACCGGGATTGTCTGCATGTACCCAATGACCCGAATTAGAAATTGTCTCAATTACAGCATTTGGAAAATGTTTTTTGATTAAAAATGCATCTTCTTCCTGAATATAATTGGAATTGCTTCCTTTTAAGAATAAAGTTGGACCGTTAAAAACGTCACCTTCTTTTAGTGCTTCGCCAATTGCCTTGTCGTTGCTGTTAAAAACGTCTAAATTAAAACGAAAGCCTAACTGCTGTGGGGTGATTCGGTAAACATTCTTCATTAAAAACTGTACAACGCCCGGCTCTTTTACGTGTTGCTCTATAACATCTTGTACGTTATTGCGTGACGGATTGCCGGAGAAATCAACAGCATTCAAAGCTGCCATTACATCCTGATGATGCGGAGCATAATATTTAGGCGACATATCGGCAACAATTAATTTATTGATCAGCTCAGGATAATGAACCGCCAGATTCATTGCTACTTTACCGCCCATAGAATGACCAATGATGTCAATTTTATTTAAGTTATTGGCTTTGCAGTAAGCAACTACATCATTTGCCATTACATCATAATTAAAAACATCGGAATGAAAGCTGCGCCCGTGGTTGCGTAAATCCATTAAATGCGCGGCAAAACCGCTATCTGCATATTTTGCTCCCAACGTTTTCCAGTTATCGCTCATTCCTAAAAAACCGTGTAAAATAAGCAATGGTTTTCCTGATCCTTCTATTTTGGCGTATGGTAATTTTTTATTATCAATCATTAATATATAGTTCTTTATTACATTTATTTACCTACTACAATATTTCTACTAAACTAAAGCAAATAT
>SMEI01000179.1_pt1 | contig 10364 bp, 9 predicted proteins | sample 2456321 | NCBI WGS metagenome assembly SMEI01 (sample SAMN10132588, study PRJNA489261) | soil metagenome | isolation source: day1 control-silt loam soil ammended with composted manure from dairy cow... | place: USA | collected 2015-05-01
ATAATAGTCAAGAATTATATTTTGATAAAAGCAAAATTAAATTTGGGAATATACATCTTAAAAAAGTTAAACCTAATACAAACGGTTCATACGATCGTTTTTTAAAAGATAATCAAAAAGAAACTATTCTATTTCTAAAATCTGATCTAATTTCCCGACAGAATTTAGAAATTTTCCTATCAAATCCTATCCATTTGATAGAGAAGAATCCTGGCTTAGATCAAAAAAATTATGAGAATCATGTTTTCTCTATAAAAAATATAGTTTTTGATGATAGCCTTAATGCAAATTATTGGTTAGCAATCATTCTTGATATTTTGAATTATAGGAAAAGTTTCAGTCAAAAAATGTCTGAATTAATTAATAAGGGATTAATTGCAGATACTAATAGATTGAAAAAGGAATATGATAATTGGGAAAAAGAGAATCCTAATCCGCTGAAAAAACTAGCTGAAAAATTAAATCCTTTATTGGAAAAGCTAAATTTAGAAGTTGATTATATAAATACTGAATATTCCATCCCTATAAAAAGAATCATAACTGATGAAACTATTCCTTTACAAGACATAAGTACTGGAACAAAAGGTCTATTGTTGTCATTTTTACCTTTGTATTATTTTAGAGAGAAAGCATCAATGATCTTAATTGATGAACCTGAACGTTCATTATATCCTGATATGCAGATTGATTTAATGGATAATTACAGAAATATTGCTCCAAACTCACAATTCATTGTTGCTACACATTCACCTTTTATTGCAGCTGCGTTTGAACCAGATGAGCGTTTTATATTATATTTTGACAAAGAAGGTAATGTAAAAGTTCGCAGAGGAAGTTCACCTATTGGAGATGATCCAAATGATATTTTATATAATGATTTTGGATTAGAAACTTTATTAAACAAAACGGGACAAGAAATTTACGACGATTATTTAAAGAAAAAACAACAAGTTTTGTTTGAAGAAAACCCTGTAAAAAAAGAAGCTCTTCAGAAAGAAATAGAAAAAATTGGAGATAAATACGATTTTTAAGAATGAAAAGAATCATTAAAAATCCTGCATCACAAATTATTTCTGAAAATTTAAAATACAGTTCAGGAAACACTAGACTAACCAATCTTCTTTTAAAAGAGCAAAAGAATTTTTGCGCATACACAGAAGAATATATTTCTTTTAATGATGCAAAAGACATTGAACATTTCAATCCAAATTTAAAAGATACAGAAGAAGATAACTACAATAATTGGTATATCGTTAAACATTTGCCTAATCAGCGAAAATCAACCACTTGGTTAGAACCAATTTTATATCCATTTGCAGAAGATTTTGAGAAACGTATTATCTATAATGATGGAATATATTTTGCTAAACCAGATGATATTGAAGCTAACAATTTAATTATTTTATTAGACTTAAATAATATTCATAAAGTAAGTTTACGAAAAAGGTATATTAAAAGACGTAAAGAATCTCTAATACAAAGAAATATCGACTCAAATAACCTTGATGAAGTAAAATCTTATTTTCAATCAAAAATTGATTTTGAAATTGAAGACGGAGTTAAGTATTTACGAGCTATTCAAGAAGAATTTAAAATTAATATTTGGGAGATGATCCCTGAAATACAATAAACTAAACAAAAAATGAAAGTAGCAGTAGTAATGGGCAGCATTTCGGATATGCCGGTAATGCAACAAGCCATAGATATATTAAAAGAATTTGGAGTAGAAACGCATGTTGATATTGTATCGGCACACAGAACTCCGGAAAAATTAGTCGATTTTTCTAACAACGCACACAAAAACGGCATTAATGTAATTATTGCAGGTGCCGGCGGAGCTGCACATTTACCAGGAATGGTAGCCAGCATGAGTCCGTTGCCTGTAATTGGTGTTCCTGTGAAATCTTCTAACTCTATAGACGGTTGGGATTCCGTTTTGTCTATCCTACAAATGCCGGGCGGGGTTCCGGTTGCAACAGTGGCATTAAACGGTGCTAAAAATGCAGGTTTGTTAGCCGTACAGATTTTAGCAAGTCAAAATACAGAATTATTAGAAAAAATGATTCAATACAAATTAGGATTGAAAGAAGCGGTTTTAAAAGCGGCTGAAGGTTTAAAATAATAAAAGAGCAACAAATTAGTTGCTTTTTTTGTTGCTGTAAGGTTTTTAAAACCTTGTAGCTATGTTAATTTATTCAAGCCATTGTTTTTGAAAAGATATCATTTCATTTTTATTTTCATCATAAACAGTTTGTGCAAAAATGTTTTTTAAAGGTTTTAATTCAGAAGCCGAAAAGTCTAACGGAAATAATTGATATGTTATTTTCTCAATTCCTTCAATATTTCTGCCATCGTATGATTTTGATAAATAATAGGGTTTATCATCGTTATAATTATACAATTCCATTTCAAATCCTGTTCTAAACCTTCCAAAGGCAAAGGTCTTTTTAGTTTTAGTATGATACACTACTTGATAATTTACACCACAACCAAGACCTGTACACGGATAAAAGTGAACTAAAAACATTAGAATATTTAATTTTTGATAATAGTTAACTTCTAATAGGGAATTAGCATAATCTACTTGTTGTTTTCCATCTTCTACAATATTTTGAGTAATCAATTTATAAATATTCAGAGTATCTTTATTTATATATATTTTCAAGGAATCATCTAATTCAGAAAAACTTACAAAAAAATCTTCAAAACGAATTTCTTCGTTTTCTACCTGTATTCTGTAAGTCGGTGTAATTTTTTTATATTCTAATTCTTTTTCAAATTGATTTAATTCAAGCTCGTATTTGTTTTTTTGTTGTGCAAAAATGGAATAAGAATTAAATATAATTAAAATAAAAGAAACAGCAAGTAAACTATTCTTCATAAATAAAATTTTAAAATCGAATATAACGAATTTTCATTTAGCTTTAATACTTCGTTAACGATAAAATCTGTAATTTTAGACTTTAATCTTTAAAGCAAATTATGAAAAATATATTATTAACCGCCTTTGATACCGCTCCGTTTTCTCAAATTAATACGCAAGATTACGAACCAGCTTTTAATCAGGCGATTGCCGATGCCAAACAGGAAATCCAACAGATTATAGAAAACAAAGATACTGCCGATTTCAAAAACACCATTGAAGCCATGGCTTTTTCCGGAATGCAGTTAGACCGGATTTCAAATATTTTCTTTAACCTGAATTCAGCTGAAACCAATGAAGATCTGCAAAAAATTGCACAAATCATAGCACCGAAACTGTCTGCTTTTAGCAACGATATTTCTTTAAATCCGGATTTATTTGCTCGGGTAAAAGCTGTTCATGATACTGTCACAAACACACTAACTACCGAGCAAAAAACGTTGTTAGACAAGACATACAAAGGCTTTGTACGCAACGGAGCTTTATTAAACGAAACCGACAAAACCAAACTTCGTGAAATTGATGGACAATTGGCTGTTTTATCACTGCAGTTCAACGAAAACGTTCTGGCAGAAACCAACGCCTATCAGTTACACATTACCAACGAAGAAGATTTAGCCGGATTACCCGACGGTGTTATTGAAGCTGCCAAAAATTTAGCCGAACAAGAAAAAAAAGAAGGATGGGTTTTTACGTTAGATTATCCAAGTTACCTGCCTTTTGTAACCTATGCAAAAAATCGAGAACTTCGTAAGGAAATCGCTGTTGCAAACGGTAAAAAAGGTTTTCAGGACAATGATTTCAACAACGAACAAATTGTTTTAGACATTGTACGTTTGCGGAATGAACGGGCACAATTATTAGGTTATCAAAACCACGCCGCTTTTGTCTTGGAAGAACGAATGGCACAAAATCCGGAAAACGTTTTTAATTTTCTTAATGAATTATTGGAAAAAGCAAAACCTGCTGCCGATAAAGAATTTGACGAATTATCTACTTATTCAAAAAAATTAGATGCTATCGATCAATTGCAAAAATGGGACGGCAGTTATTATAGTGAAAAATTAAAACAAGAGCGTTTTAATTTAGATGACGAACTGCTGAAACCTTATTTTCAATTAGAAAATGTATTGTACGGTGCGTTTGAAGTGGCTACCAAATTATACGGACTAACATTTACCGAAGTTCACAACATTGACAAATATCACGAAGATGTTCAAACCTTTGAAGTGACTGATGAATCTGGAAATTTAGTTGCTGTTTTTTATACTGATTTTTTTCCGAGAAAAGGCAAACGCAACGGGGCATGGATGACATCGTACAAATCACAATGGATTAAAGATGGCAAAAACGAACGTCCACATATTTCTATTGTATGCAACTTCACACCTCCCACTCCGTCAAAACCATCGTTGCTAACGTTTAATGAAGTAACCACTTTGTTTCACGAATTTGGTCACGCTTTGCACGGAATGTTAGCAAATACCACGTATCCATCATTATCAGGCACATCGGTTTATTGGGATTTTGTAGAACTGCCAAGCCAGATTATGGAAAACTGGGTATATGAACCCGAAACATTAGCATTGTTTGCAAAACATTATCAAACCTGCGAAACCATTCCGCAAGAATATATTGAGAAGATAAAAGAAAGTGCAAATTTCTTAGAAGGATTAGCCACCGTACGCCAATTAAGTTTTGGTTTGCTGGATCTGGGCTGGCACACAACCAATCCATCAGCTATCAAAAGTTTAAAAGAGTTTGAAAACGAACAATTTGCCTCTACTCAATTGTATCCTGATGTAGCAGAAAATGCCATGAGTACCGCTTTCTCACATATTTTTGCAGGTGGATATGCTGCAGGATATTACTCTTACAAATGGGCTGAAGTTTTAGATGCCGATGCATTTGATTATTTTAAACAAAATGGAATCTTCAATAAAGAAATTGCTACAAAATTTAAGGAAAATGTATTATCGCAAGGCGGTACGGACCACCCAATGACGTTGTATAAAAAATTCCGCGGACAAGAACCTTCGCCCGAGGCGTTATTAAAACGTGCCGGATTAGTATAAACAAAACAGCAACCGAAAATGGTTGCTGTTTTGTTTTTATGCTGCTTCTTTTACATTAGAAGGTTCATCGTTTTTTAAAACCTTTTTGGCTACTTTACCAACGGTTAATCCCTGCACAACAATTGAAAACAGAACTACAATATAGGTAACTTCCAGCAAAATATCTTTTATATCGCCAACAGAATTGGGTATGCTCATTACTAATGCAATAGATACACCGCCCCTGATTCCGCCCCAAACCATTGTGGTTAACGAACCTTTAGAATAGGTATTTCTACGCAGTATGGTACTTGCCGGTATAAAAATTGCCAGGGTGCGTGCCAACAAGCAAATAAAAATGGCAACCACACCTAACAATAATTGTTCTTGTAAATCGGGTAGCATTAATAATTCAAAACCTATAAAAAGGAATAAGATTGCGTTTAAAATCTCATCAATCAGTTCCCAGAATTTGCTTAAATAGTCGCGGGTGGTTTCGCTCATTGCAACCGATTTTCCATAATTACCGATAATCAACCCGGCAATTACCATGGCAAGTGGCGATGAAAAATGTAATTGTTTGGCAATTAAAAATCCGCCCATTACAATAGACAGCGTGATAAGAACCGATACTTTATAATCATCAATTTTTTTCATTACGTTACTGGCTGTAAATCCTAACAAAGCACCTAACAGAATTCCGCCACCGGCTTCAAGCAAAAACAATTTTGAAACAGAACCAAACGTGGCATCAAAGCTGGTATCTGTTGCCATTTTTAATACCACGGCAAACATTACCACAGCTACACCATCGTTAAAAAGCGATTCTCCGGTAATTTTTGTTTCGATCATTTTTGGAACTTTGGCTTCTTTCAAAATTCCCAATACAACGATAGGATCGGTTGGTGAAATTAACGTTCCAAACAACAAACAATAAATAAAAGGTATTTCGAGTCCCAGCATTGGTGCAACAGTATAAAACAAACCGGCGATAATAAATGCCGACAACACCACGCTGACCGATGCGTAAGTTAAAATAGGCCATTTGTGCTCACGCAGATCCGAAATATTAATATGCAAAGCACCGGCAAATAACAGGAAGTTAAGCATGGCACCCATAAGAATTTCGGTAAAATCAAACTCGCGGATTAGTTGAAAGAATTCTTGAGTTGTTTCAGGAAAATATTGATCGCCCACCAAACGTATCGCTACCGACACCAACATAGCAATAATCATGATACCTATGGTTCCGGGTAATTTTAAAAAACGTAAATTTAAATAAGCAAAAAACGAGGCGAGTACGATTAAAACTGAAAACGTGTAGTATAATTCCATAAAATAATTGATTTTTGCTAAATTACATCTTTTTTACTTTTTTTTAATCGTTAAAAGGATTTAAAATCCTATTTTTAACAAGTTGTATTTGTTTTTTTATTCTATCTTCAAAGTTTTAAATTACTAAAAAACATGTTGCTATCCGTTATAAAAAAGTGCTATCAGAACGAACATTTAACAGAACAAGATTACGAAACCATTTTAAACAAACACCATATCATATCACATGAAAAAGGTGCTTTTTTGTTGCAACAATCTCACTTTTTAAACTGCTATTATATCTTAATTGATGGAACAGTACATGGTTTTGTAAATGATTCTAACGGAACCCAGATCACGATAAATTTATATACCAGTCCCGAAGTGGTTATTGACGTAAACGCGTTGTTTCAGAAGAAAAAAACGGTCGAAAACTGGCAATGCCTCACCAATTGTACTTTACTCTGCATTTCGTTTGACGATTTTCAGGAATTGTTTCACAACATTTATGGTTTCAGGGAATGGGGACGCACCTGGATGTCAAACGCTCTTTTTGAATTAAAAGAACGCAGTATTGAAATATTAACTTTATCGGCTACAGAACGCTACGAAAAACTTTTGGAACAGAAACCTCATATTTTCCAAACCGTTCCTTTAAAATATATCGCTTCCTATTTAGGCATCACAGACACCTCTTTAAGCAGAATCAGGAAAGATTTAAAATAAAACTTGTCTTATGGCAAGATATTTTTTTTTCGCTATTTTTACTTTTGAAAGTAAATACTAAAAAACCAGAAATTATGGCAAAAATTCACGCTTATTTAAATTTTAACGGAAATTGTGAAGAGGCTTTCACCTTTTACGAAAAAGTATTTAACACGCAAAGCATAGGAACATATCGTTTTGGAGATATGCCCGAAAATCCGGAATTTCCAGTGAACAATGAAGACAAGCAGAAAATCATGCACACGGCAATTATGATCAATGACAGTACCATGTTAATGGGTTCGGATTGTATCGAAGGATTAGGTCAGAAAATTACCAACGGCACTTCAACGTACATCATGCTTGATACCGAAACAGCTCAGGAAGCAAAAGACTTGTATCAGGCGTTAAGTGAAAATGCCCTAAATATCGAAATGCCTTTAGGCGAGCAGTTTTGGGCAGAGTTGTACGCTTCTTTTCAAGATCAATTCGGTATTTGCTGGATGATTCACTTTGAAGGAAATAAAAAAATGCAATAAAACCATAAGCTATGAAATTTTTAAAATACACCCTTTTTACCATTTTAGGCATTATCGCTTTACTACTAATTGTAGCTCTGTTTGTTCCAAAAACATTTCATGCAGAAGGAACTACCGTTATCAATAAACCTAATGCAGAAGTTTTTAACTATGTAAAACACGTTAAAAATCAGGAAAATTTTGGTGTTTGGTTTAAAATGGATCCCAACATTAAAGTAACCGAAGAAGGAACAGACGGAACCGTGGGCTATAAATACAAATGGACAAGCGATGAAGTGGGCAACGGTTCACAGGTTATTACCGGAATTGAAGAAAACCAACGCATAACGATTGATCTATTTTTAATGGATGGAACAGAACCCGCAAAATCATATTTTAAAACGGAAGCTGTTGCAGATAATCAAACCAAAGTAAGCTGGGTGGTTGATGGTAAAACGCCTTATCCATTTAATTTGATTAGTCTTTGTTACAACATGAATAAAGATTTTGAACAAGGCGTTCAAAACCTGAAAGAAGTTTTGGAAGCTCAGGAAAGCCCCTATGCATTTGCTTTAGATTATTATGACGAAACCTTTAATACTCTAAAAAAAAGTGTTTCAGGATTAACCAATGAACAACTGCACTTTAAACCATCTAAAGAAGCATGGAGCATTAGTCAATGTCTGGAGCATATCATCCTTACAGAAAATATGATTTTCAAAATGGTAAAAGAAAATATGGAAAAACCTTTGAACCCAGAACGCAGACAAGAGATTAAATTTTCCGACAGCGAAATCATAGCAATGGCTACCGATAGAAGTACAAAGTACAAAGCTCCTGAAATGCTTATTACTAAAGGAAAATACGACGATCCTGAAACTGCCATGAACGACTTGAAAGTACAAAGAGAAGACATTTATTCTTTTATTAAAAATACTTCGATAGACGATTTACGAAACCGGGTAAACGATTCACCGGCGGGTGCAACAGATGCGTACCAATCGTTACTTTTTCTTGCAGCACATACAGCAAGGCACACCTTGCAGATTGAGGAAATAAAAACAAATACCGATTTCCCTAAATAATGTTCATATATAGCAATATCTTACTATTTTTGTAAGGTATTGCGTTACTATGAAAAAATCAATTAATAAATACCTGACAACTTTAGGAATTGTTTCCCTGTCTCTAATTTCGTGTGCGGTTCAGCAGCAGCAAAAACCGGAAATTACTGCAGTCAAAAAATCGGAAACAGCCCCGATAGCCATCGGAACAAAACCAGTTCCTGCACCGGTTACTCCAGCACCTACTACGCCAAAAGTAACTGAAAGTGTAAAAGTAGATCTACCTGAAGTAAAACGAGAATTTCGTGCTGCCTGGGTAGCCACTGTTGCCAACATTAACTGGCCAAGCAGTAAAAACTTATCTACACAGGAACAGAAAAACGAAGCCATTAAACTGTTAGATTTATTACAAGATGCCCATTTTAACGCGGTCATTTTCCAAGTTCGTCCGGCTGCCGATGCTTTATATAAAAGCAATTACGAACCCTGGTCGTATTATTTAACGGGCGAAACCGGTAAAGAACCTTATCCTTATTACGATCCATTAGAATTCTGGATTGATGAAGCACATAAACGCGGAATGGAGCTACATGTATGGTTAAATCCTTATCGGGCACATCATTTAAGTGGGGGATCTGTAAGCAGTGAATCAATGGTCCGGAAATCGCCCAGTAATATCGTAAAACTTAAAAACGGTATGTATTGGTTTGATCCGGCAAGTATCAAAACCCAGGATCACGTTTCAAATGTGGTGAAAGACATTGTATCGCGTTATGACATTGATGCCGTTCATTTCGACGATTATTTTTATCCGTATGCTTCTTATAACGGAGGAGCCGATTTTCCTGACAACGCTTCGTGGAACACTTATAAAAACAATGGCGGAAATCTTTCAAAAGCCGATTGGCGCAGAGAGCAGGTAAATAAATTCATTGAGCGTATCAACAAAGAAATCAAACAAGAAAAACCGTATGTAAAATTTGGCATCAGTCCGTTCGGCATCTGGAAATCGGGCTATCCTTCGGGCGTTGTGGGCTCTTCACAATACGACGAATTGTTTGCCGATGCTAAATTATGGCTGAACAAAGGCTGGGTTGATTATTTCTCGCCTCAATTGTATTGGCCGATTAATTCGCAGCGTCAGAATTTTCAGGATTTGTTAGAATGGTGGCAAGATGAGAATACCATGAATCGTCATCTTTGGCCGGGATTGAACACTGTAGAAGTAAAAGCTCCCAATCGTGCAACCGAAATCGTCAACCAAATTAAAGTTACCGAGAAAGTTTTAGACAAAAACAGCATTGGTGCCGTTCATTACAGCATAGCAGGTTTAACGAATAATTACGAAATGGTGCAAGCATTAAAAAACGGCCCGTATAAAGAAAAAGCATTAATTCCCCGTAGTCCCTGGATTACTGCCAGCAAACTAAACAAACCTGATTTACAGATCACAGATGAGCATTCGCAACTTTCTATAAAATGGAACGATGGTTCTGAAAAAGATGTTTTTCAATGGATTTTATATACAAAATATGAAAATGAATGGCAAATTGAAATTTTACCTAAAAACGAACGCGGTAAACGGTTAAATCGTACACAAAACGGCAAAAAATGCAACACTATTGCCTTAAAAGCTGTTGACCGCTTGGGTAATGAAAGTGATTACGTGGTTAAAAAAATATAATTCAACCCGTTGTGCATTATGAATTAAAAAAAGAAAAAAGTTGTTCATTTGATTGAAAATCAGTAAATTGTTTTAACCACAAAACATTTACAATGAACAACT
>SMEI01000183.1_pt1 | contig 10205 bp, 7 predicted proteins | sample 2456321 | NCBI WGS metagenome assembly SMEI01 (sample SAMN10132588, study PRJNA489261) | soil metagenome | isolation source: day1 control-silt loam soil ammended with composted manure from dairy cow... | place: USA | collected 2015-05-01
GCTGACCGGCGACTTCGTGGATGCGCCGCGGGCCGCTGAACTGGGGCTGGTCAACCGGATCACCCCCAGTGGGAAGGCGCTGGACGGGGCTCGGGAGCTCGCCGCGCGGATCGCGGAGAACGCGCCGCTGGCCGTCGCGGTCTCCAAGCAGGTCATCGTCGAGTCCGCAGACTGGTCTGCTGCGGAGCGGTGGCAGCGCCAGGATGAGCTCACCGGCCCGGTCTTCACCAGCCGGGACGCGGCAGAAGGGGCGGCGGCGTTCGCGGAGAAGCGCAAGCCCGTCTGGACCGGAGAGTAGGACCTCTTCGGTTGCTGGTGTGGCCGTGCCACGGCTGACGGCGCTCCGTGCCGTGGCACGGCCACAGTCATGCGGTTACTTCAGCCGGTGCCTGGCTGGACGGCGGCGTCGGGTCATCGCGATGAGCACGGCACCGAGGAACGCTGCAGCCGCAGCGATCACAGTGAACGCCGAGGTCTCGCTGCCCGTCACCGGCAGGGTTCCGCCGCCGGGAGTCGAAGGCGCCGTCGGTGCCACCGACGGTGACGGCGAGTGCGAGTGCGTGGGCGAGTGCGTGGGCGAGTGCGTGGGGTGGTGGGTGGGCTTATGCGTCGGCTTGTGCGAATGGGTCGGATGGTGTGTCGGCTTGTGCGAGTGGGTCGGGTGGTGAGTTGGGTGGTGCGTCGGATGGTGTGAGTGGGTTGGGTGGTGCGTCGGGTGGTGATGCGTAGGCCGGGGCGGCCGATGGGTAGGCGAATGCGTGGGCAGATGAGTCGGGTGGTGGTGCGTGGGCTTGTGGGAGTGGTGGTGCTGCCCAGAGGTTGAGTTCAAGGCTTCCCCTCCCAGCCGGGTCGCCGCGGGAGGCGGCCATTCCGTCGGCCACGAAGCAGCGAGATCCCGCGGATCTGCGGCATTCGGGGGGAGGGTCACACCAGCAGGAAGGTTGTGGTGTTCCCGCTCGGAGCAGCCTGCCGCCCCGGAGCCGGGAGAGAAGCATTCCCAGACGGAGATGTCCGAAGCATCGTGGACCAGCACCGTCGCCGAATCAGCCTCGGGCTCGGTTACGGAACGGTCAGCAGTGTGCCAGGCCAGGAACGATATCGCGGAGAAAGTCAAGGCAGCCGAGAGTCCGGACGCCGCAATTCCCCTCACCAGAAGACTCAACCTTCCCCCCAGGAGTGAGCGCTGCCGATTCCGCACCCAGGGCTTCGGGTGCGCAACCCAAACAACAATCCGTCGGGGGGAATCCTGAAACTCGCCACGCGGTACGCTTGGTCAACAATTGGCCCTGCCAACCCAGTTTTGACCGGCAGATGATCGTGACAACGATGGCTGATGAACTGAGAGTGGTCTCCTGTTTCCTGTACGTCAGGGCTGGTGGGGTGCTTTCTCCGGCGGTGTGCACCGGGACCGTGAAGCAGTAGACAGGCTGCAACAGCAAGGGACCGGAAAGGCTGTCGCACCTTCCGGTCCCGGAAAGACGAGGGTGGGAAAGACCAGGGTCAGATCCGCTGCCAGGCCTCAGTGAGGACCTCGCGCAGGATGCTCTCCATCTCAGCGAAGTGCTCGGGGCCGCAGATCAGGGGCGGGGAGAGCTGGACGACGGGCTCTCCGCGGTCATCGGCGCGGCACACCAGGCCGGCGTCGAACAGTGCGGGGGAGAGGAAGCCCTTGAGGAGGCGGTGCGCTTCCTCGTCGGTGAAGGTCTCCTTGGTCTCCTTGTCCTTGACCAGTTCGATCCCGTAGAAGTAGCCCTCGCCGCGCACGTCGCCCACGATCGGCAGGTCGAGCAGCTTCTCCAGGGTCGCACGGAACGCCGGCGCGTTGGCCTGCACGTGGTCGATGAGGCCTTCGCGTTCGAAGATGTCCAGGTTGGCCAGGGCGGCCGCGGCCGCCACCGGGTGGCCAGCGAAGGTGCTGCCGTGCAGGAAGGTGTTGCCCGCCTCCCGGAACGGTTCCACCAGGTGCTCCCGGGCGATAAGACCGCCCATCGGCACATAACCCGAGGTCACACCCTTGGCGAAGGTGATGATGTCCGGCAGGTAGTCGAACCGCTGGGCGCCGAAGTACGCGCCGACCCGGCCGAACGCGCAGATGACCTCGTCAGAGACGAGAAGGACACCGTAGCGGTCGCAGATCTCACGGAGCCGCTGGAAGTAGCCGGGAGGTGGCGGGAAGCAGCCGCCCGAGTTCTGCACCGGCTCGACGTAGACCGCTGCGATGCTCTCCGGGTCGTTCTGCAGGATGGCTTCTTCCACCTGGTCAGCAGCCCAGCGGCCGAACGCTTCGGGGTCGTCGCCGTGGACCGGGGCCCGGTAGATGTTGGTGTTGGGCACCTGGATCGTGCTCGGCACCAGCGGCTCGAACGGGGTTTTGATCGCTTGGAGGCCGGTGATCGACAGGGCGCCCATGGTCGTGCCGTGGTAGGCGATACGGCGGCTGATCACCTTGTGCCGGGTGGGCTGGCCGATGAGTTTGAAGTACTGGCGGGCCAGCTTCCAGGCCGACTCCACGGCTTCGGAACCGCTGGTGGTGAAAAAGACCCGGTTGAGGTCTCCCGGCGCCAGGTCGGCGAGGCGGTCAGCCAGCTCGATGGCGGTCGGGTGGGCGTAAGTCCAGATCGGGAAGTAGGCCAGTTTCCGGGACTGTTCCGCGATCGCCTCGGCGATCTCGGTGCGGCCGTGGCCGACTTGAGAGACGAACAGGCCGGCGAGACCGTCCAGGTACCGTTTGCCGTTAGTGTCGTAGACGTAGGGCCCTTCACCTCGCGTGATGACCGGGACGTCGGTGTCCTGGTATGCCGCGAGCTCGGTGAAGTGCATCCACAGGTGGTCTTTTGCCGCCTGTTGAAAGTCGTTCGCCGCGAGTCCACTACCTGACCGCACTGTCACTTGGTTCCCCCAGAGCTGCGTTCTAGCGGAGGGGTGGCCGGGCTGTGGCGTCCTCCGTACAGAGAGTGTGGGAACACGCGGTGCTCCCGATGAAAATAGTTGCATCAAAAGCAGACATGTCAAGTATTAGTCGTGAAACGCGATATTTACAACGGAATCCCTTGTTTTGTGTCGTTGGTTCTGTCAGGGTATGCATAACAACCCTGCGTTTGCCGTGACGCAGTTGACCAAGGAGTAGAAAGTGACCAGCCACTCCGACGGCCTGCGCCGCCTGCGTAACTTCATCAATGGTGAGTACGTAGACTCCGTCGACGGCCGAACCGCACCGGTCGTCAACCCAGCCACGGGTGAGGCCTACGCCGAAGCACCGGTGTCCACGGCAGAAGACGTGGACCGGGCCTTCCGTGCCGCCGCCGACGCCTTCGAGAACGGGTGGCGCGACTCCACCCCCGCCGAACGGCAGATCATCCTGAACAAGATCGCCGACGCAGTGGAGGAACGCGCCGACGAGCTTGTCGCCGCCGAAGTCGAGAACTGCGGAAAGCCTGTCAAGGCCACGCGCGAGGAAGAGATCTGGCAGGTCACCGACGCGCTGCGGTTCTTCGCTGGTGCGGCACGGGTGCTGGAGGGCAAGGCGGCCGGCGAGTACATGGCCGACCACACCTCCTGGATCCGCCGCGAACCCATCGGCGTCGTCGGCCAGATCACTCCCTGGAACTATCCGATGGCGATGGCCGCGTGGAAGATCGGACCGGCGCTCGCTGCGGGCAACACCATCGTCCTCAAGCCGTCCGACACCACGCCCGTCTCCACTCTGCTGCTCGCCGAGATCGCCGCAGAATTCCTGCCGCCCGGCGTGTTCAACGTCGTCACTGGTGACCGCGACACCGGGCGCGCCCTCGTCGACCACCCGATCCCGCGGCTCGTCTCGCTCACCGGGTCCACCCGCGCCGGATACGAGGTCGCCCAGTCCGCATCCCGCGACCTCAAGCGGCTCCACCTGGAGCTGGGCGGCAAAGCCCCGGTGATCGTCTTCGACGACGCGGACGTCGAGAAGGCCGCCGAAGGCATCGCCGGAGCCGGGTACTTCAACGCGGGACAGGACTGCACTGCTGCCACCCGCGTGCTGGCCGCCCCCGGCATCCACGACGACCTGGCCGCGGCACTTGCTGAACAGGCGAAGAAGACCAAGACCGCCGGCCCGGACGAGACCGACGCTTACTACGGTCCGCTGAACAACCCCAACCAGTTGGACCGGGTCAGCGGCTTCTTCGAGCGCCTCCCCGACCACGCCGAAGTGCTCACCGGCGGTTCCGCCGTGGACCGTCCCGGCTACTTCTTCTCGCCCACGGTCGTGTCCAACCTGCGCCAAGGCGACGAGATGGTCTCCGAAGAGATCTTCGGGCCGGTCATCACGGTCCAGCGCTTCGACGACGAGGACACGGCGGTCGCGTGGGCCAACTCAGTAAAGTACGGACTGGCATCCAGTGTGTGGACCAAGGACCACGCGCGCGCTCTGCGGGTCTCCCGTCGCCTCGACTTCGGATGCGTGTGGATCAACACGCACATCCCGATCATCGCGGAGATGCCGCACGGAGGCTTCAAGCACTCCGGATACGGTAAGGACCTGTCCCTTTACAGCCTGGAAGAGTACACGCGCATCAAGCACGTGATGAGCTACATCGGCAGGGACTGATCATGAGGCAGGTCCACGCCGTGGACCAGGATTGAGGTCGGCGGGCCTTCGGGCCCGCCGCAGAGTACGACCCCCACCAAAGGACCCCCGACTATGGCGACCACGACGGAAAAAACACCGGCCGCGCCTGGCGTAGTAGCGACAGAGAGCAACCAGGCAGTCCCCGCCATCAGTCTGGAAAAAGTCAGCAAGACCTACCGATCCGGGCAGGTCACCACCACCGCGGTCGAATCCATCGACTTGGAGATCCGTCAAGGGGAGTTCTTCTCCCTGCTCGGGCCTTCCGGTTGCGGCAAGACCACCACCATGCGGATGATCGCCGGCTTCGAGGAGCCCACTTCAGGAGTCGTGCGCCTGTCCGGTAAAGACGTCACCGGGGTTCCCCCGAACCGCCGCGACGTCAACATGGTCTTCCAAAGCTACGCCCTGTTCCCGCACATGACCGTCGCGGAGAACGTGGCCTTCGGACTGAAACGCAAGAAAGTCCCCGCGGCCGAGATCCGCACTCGGGTCGCTGAAATGCTCGAACTCGTCGAGTTGGGGGACCGGGCCAAGTACAAGCCCAGGCAGCTTTCTGGGGGCCAGCAGCAGCGTGTCGCACTGGCCCGCGCCCTCGTCAACCGGCCGAGCGCACTCCTGCTCGACGAACCTCTCGGTGCTCTTGACCTGAAACTGCGCCAGGCCATGCAGTTGGAGCTCAAACGCATCCAACGCGAGGTCGGCATCACCTTCGTCTACGTCACCCACGACCAGAGCGAAGCGTTGACCATGTCCGACCGCATCGCCGTCATGAACAAGGGCCGGATCGAACAGCTCGGCACGCCAGCGCAGATCTACGAGACCCCCGCGACCCGGTTCGTGGCCGGGTTCATCGGCACCTCCAACATCCTCACCGGGACCGCGCAGCGGGTCTCTGACACTCTCGTCCGCATTGACTACGGCGGCGACCAGCACGTCCTCGCGAACACCCCGCAACAAATGTCGGATTCGGGACTCGTAATTACCGTTCGTCCTGAAAAGATCCGACTTGGGAAAGATGTGCCGGATGCCAATGTAAGTCGCATTCGCGGTACGGTGCGTGAGGTTGTCTATTTGGGAGCAACGACGCACTACACTGTGCGAACGGTTGACGACACCGACATCGTGGTGTTTCAACAGAACTCCTCCGACGCCAGCAACCTCGCAGATCACGGAGACACCGTGTGGCTGTCCTGGCGTCCCGAGCACTCTTACGTGCTTCCAGGCTGAACAGTTCAGCCGTTCCTCTGCACCATCCCCCCTAACTCAGGAACGACGGCACCGTGCGTAGAAAACACACCATCAATCCTGCTGTGCTGCGTGGCTTCACCCAGCGTCGTGTGAGCCGCCGCGACACCTTCAAACTCGCTGGTCTTTCCGCTGCCGCCCTGGCGCTCGCCGGCTGCGGTATCGAGGGACAGGGCCAGCAGTCCACCACCTCGGAGAACTTCTGGAACGGGAAGGAAAGCAACGGCAAAGTCCGCTTCGTCAACTGGCCGCTCTACATGGACCCCGAAAAGCCGGAGCTCAAGCGGTTCACCGAGCAGACCGGCATCGAGGTCGAATACAGCGAGGCCATCCAGGACATGCCGTCGTGGTTCGGAGAGATCCAGCCGCTCCTGGCCAACGGCGACGACATCGGCGCCGACCTCATGGTCATCAGCAACGGGCAGGAGCTCACCAAGCTCATCGCACTGGGCTACCTCGCCCCGCTGAAGCGCGACCAGTTGACGAACTTTGCCGAGTTCGCCGACGAGTTCTACACGATGTCGGCCTACGACTACGGCAACCAGTACACCGTTCCCTACGCCTCGGGGATCACCGGCATCGCCTACGACCCCGAACGGGTCGGACGCGAAATCACCTCCATCAAGGACCTGTGGGACCCCGAGTTCAAGGGACGGGTCGGCATGATGCGCGACCCGCAGGAGATCTCCAACTTCGCGCTGCTCTACAACGGTGTCGCTCCGGAAGACTCCACCCCCGAGGACTGGGAAGCCGCTGCCGAAGTCCTGAAGAAGCAGCGCGACGACGGGATCGTGCGTGCCTACTACGAGCAGGACTACATCCAGCCGCTCACCAACGGCGACATCTGGATCACCATGGCCTGGTCCGGTGACATCTACCAGGTCAACGCCGAAGAAGGCACCAACCTCAAGTTCGTTATCCCCGAAGAGGGCGCCACGCTGTGGACGGACAACCTGACGATCCCGATCACGGCGCAGAACCCGGTCGACGCCCTCATGCTCATCGACTTCTTCTACGACCCGGACATCGCCGCGAGCCTCACCGAGTACATCAACTACATCTGCCCGGTGCCGCACGCGAAGGAAGTACTGCTCGACCGGGCCGCGGAACTCGACGGCGAAGACAGAGAAGCCCTCGAAGAGCTGGCGAACAGCCCCCTCGTCTTCCCCTCCGAGAGCGACTACGCCAGACTCCACAACTACGTGGTGTTGGACGTGGAAGCCGGGGAAGACGAAGAATTCAACTCCATCTTCCAAGCGGTGACCCACGCTTAGGGAACCATGACACGGTTGCTGAACAGGGCCGCCCCCTACCTGCTGGCGCTGCCCGCCTGGATCTGGCTAGGTCTCTTCTTCGTAGTGCCGATCGTCGGCCTGCTGTGGATGTCCCTGATGACCGGAAACATCATCGTGGGGTTCCAGCAGACCTTCAACGTCGGCATCTACCCGGAAGTGATCACCACCTACTGGGAGCACATCCTGCGCTCCCTCGGGTATGGACTGGCCGCCACCCTACTGTGCATCGCCATCGGCTACCCGGTGGCCTACTGGATCGCCTTCCACGGTGGCGCCCACAAGTCCACCTACCTTCTCCTCCTCCTACTTCCGTTCTTCGTGACCCAGGTGCTGCGCACCATCTCCTGGAAGTTCCTGCTTGCCGACGACGGCCTGATCCTGGGGACGCTCAAAGCCATCCACCTGCTGCCGCAGGATGCGCGCGTCCTCAGCACCTCGATCGCGGTCATCTTCGGACTGGCATACACCTTCCTGCCGTTCATGGTCCTGCCGATCTACGCGGTGCTGGAACAGGTGGACCACAGGGTCGTGGAAGCCGCCTACGACCTGTACGCGTCCCGATTCCACGCGTTCGTCCACGTGATCCTGCCGATGTCCCTGCCCGGTGTCTTCGCCGGCGTCCTGCTGGTCTTCGTGCCTAGCAGCGCCGACTACGTCACCGCATGGGTGCTCGGCGGCACGCACAACACCATGATCGGCAACGTCATCCAGTCGCAGTACTTGGTCAACAACGCGTACCCGACCGCCGCGGCCATTACCTTCGTGCTGATGTCGGTCCTGCTCATCGGGATCTTCAGCTACGCCAAGGCGCTGGGGACTGAACGGGTGATGGAGGTGCAGGCGGGATGAGCGCCACAGCCACCAAGGCCGAAGCAACCGTGTCCCGTCGCCAGCGGCGGCCCAGGATCACACTGGGCAAAGTGTTCACCTGGGCCGTCCTGGTCTGGCTGTTCCTGCCCATCGCGGGCATGATCGCCTTCAGCTTCAACGACATCAGCGGACGCCACAACGTCACCTGGCAGGGCTTCACGCTCAAGTGGTACGGCAAGGCGTTCGTCTACCCGGACCTCAACCAGGCGCTGTTCAACACCCTGCTCATCGGGTTCGCCACCATGCTCATCGCCGGAATCACCGGCACCCTGCTCGGCTTGGCGATGGGCCGCTACCGGTTCCGCGGGCAGCAGGCCAGCAACCTGGTGATGTTCGCCGCGATCTCCGCACCCGAAGTCGTCATCGGCGCGTCACTGCTGTCGCTGTTCATCGCCCTCAACCTGACCCTGGGCATGACCACCGTGATCATCGCGCACGTCATGTTCAGCATCTCGTTCGTGGCGATCACCGTGCGGGCCCGGGTCATGACCATGGACCCCAGCATTGAGGAAGCCGCGCGCGACCTCGGCGCGGACAGTTGGACCACGTTCCGGCTGGTGACCTTCCCCATGCTGTTCCCCGCAATCATGGCGGGCGGCCTGCTGGCGTTCGCGCTGTCAGTGGACGACTTCATCATCACCAGCTTCGTCAGCGGCGACCTCACCACCTTCCCGCTGTGGATCTGGGGTTCCACCCGTGTCGGCATCCCCCCGCAGGTCAACGTGATGGGCACGCTGATCTTCGTGGTGGGTGTGCTGCTCGCCATCACCAACATCATCCTCGCCCGGCGGCGCTCCTGACCTGGGCGCCGACCCTCCCGACGAGAAGAGGGATATCCCGTGTCCGCTCTCGCACGTCTGGCCGCTGCCGCACTCGCCGACGCCAAACCCACGGTGTTCTGGCAGGACCCCCAGGTCGCGGGCCACACGGTTCCCGAACCGGAACCGGAGCTGCGGGGACACATCACCACCGATCTGGCTGTGGTCGGCGGCGGCTACAGCGGCCTGTGGACTGCGCTGCTCGCCAAAGAACGCGACCCTGACCGGGACGTCGTGCTGCTGGAAGCACGCACCGTGGGATGGGCGGCGTCCGGCCGCAACGGCGGCTTCTGCGAGTCCAGCCTCACCCACGGCCACGCCAACGGGGTGGAGCGGTGGCCCGACGAAATCGCCGAACTGGAACGGCTGGGCCACGAAAACCTCGACCGGATCGCGGAGGCCGTGGCACGGTACGGCATCGACTGCGAATTCGAACGCACCGGTGCCATCATCGCCGCCACTGAAGAGTGGCAGCTCCCCGGGCTCCGCGAAGACGCGCAGCGGATGCGGGACCTGGGCTACGACGTCGTCGACCTGGATGCCGCCCAGATGCGGGCCGAAGTGAACTCGCCTACCTACCTCGGCGGCATCTACGACCGTGACGGGGTGGCCATGCTGCACCCCGCCAAACTCGCCTGGGGGCTCCGCGAAGCATGCCTGCGCTTAGGCGTGCGGATCTTCGAGCACACCCCGGTGCGGGCGATCCGCTCCGAACCCGGTCGGCTGCGGCTGGAAAGCCGCCACGGGTCCGTGCGGGCCCGGCAGGTAGCGTGGGGGACGGGCGCGTTCCCCGGTCCGCTCCGCCGCATCCGCCACTTCGTCGCCCCCGTGTACGACTATGCGCTGATGACCGAGCCGCTCACCACCGAGCAGCGGGAAGCGATCGGCTGGGCCAGCCGCGCGGGCATGTCGGACGCGAGCAACCAGTTCCACTACTACCGGCTCACCGCGGACAACCGCATCCTGTGGGGCGGCTACGACGTCATCTACCACTACGGCGGCAAAGTGCGCCCCGAGTTCCACCAGCGGCCGGAGACCTTCCAGAGGCTGGCGGAGCACTTCTTCACCACGTTCCCGCAGTTGGAAGACGTGCGGTTCACCCACAAGTGGGGCGGGGTGATCGACACGTGCAGCCGGTTCTGCGCCTTCTTCGGCACCGCGTACGGGGGACGGCTCGCCTACGCCGCCGGTTTCACCGGGCTCGGTGTGGGGGCGACCCGGTTCGGTGCCGAAGTCATGCTGGACCGGCTCGCCGGGGTCGAGACCGAACGCACCCGGACCGCGATGGTCCGCAGCAAACCGATCCCGTTCCCGCCCGAACCGCTCCGCTACCTCGGGATCGAGCTGACCCGCCGCTCGATCGCGGCAGCC
>SMEI01000185.1_pt1 | contig 10081 bp, 11 predicted proteins | sample 2456321 | NCBI WGS metagenome assembly SMEI01 (sample SAMN10132588, study PRJNA489261) | soil metagenome | isolation source: day1 control-silt loam soil ammended with composted manure from dairy cow... | place: USA | collected 2015-05-01
GTTTTTATTTTTAAAATTAAATGTTACGCCATTTAAAACTTTTTTCAATGGCTTTTATCATTTCCCCTGCAATATCCTTGCCAGTTGCTCCTTCTATACCTTCTAATCCCGGAGAAGAATTTACTTCTAACAGCAAAGGTCCTTTAGATGAACGGATTATATCTACGCCGGCAACTTTTAAATTCATGGCTTTTGCAGCTTTAATGGCAATTTTTTTCTCGTCGGCAGTCACTTTTACCACAGTTGCTTTTCCACCTAAATGGATATTTGCCCGGAATTCTCCAGGTAAAGCTTCGCGTTGCATTGCAGCCACTACCTTGCCGTCAACAACAAATAAGCGAAGATCTTTTCCGTTGGCTTCTTTGATGAACTCTTGAACTAAAATATTGGCATTTAAACTTTTAAAGGCATTTATAACCGATTCAGCTGCTTTTTTAGTTTCTGCCAAAACCACACCTTTTCCTTGAGTTCCTTCTAATAATTTTATAATTAATGGCGAACCACCAACCATATTGATTAAATCACTGGTATCAAGCGGAGAATTAGCAAATCCGGTAGTAGGTATATCTACTCCGTGATTTAATAATAATTGTAACGAAAATAATTTATCGCGCGATTGGGTTATGGATGCTGCATTGTTTAAACTGAAAACTTTTAGTGCTTCAAAATGACGAATTAACGAACATCCATAATAAGTCATGCTTGGACGGATTCTTGGGATAATGGCGTCGAAATCATTTAAGATACGTCCGCCACGATAGTGAATTTCAGGCTGAAGCGCATCTAACTTCATATAACAATGTTTAATGTTTAGAAAATGCATTTCATGACCACGCAATTCACCTGCTTCAATAATTCGCTGGTTTGAATATAAATCGGGATTGCTTGCAAGCACCCCAATTCTAAGTCCTTTATTCTCTTGAGTTGTGGGACTGTAATATTCTTTTATTTTTTCTGGTGTAACAATGCCAAATTTAAAATGCTCGTCGGGGTCAACAATAATTTTACCGGTCATTGCTTCACGGCCTAAAAGCATCCTGAACCCCATAGAATCCCGATTGGTTAAAGTTAATTCAATTGTCCATGATTTTTCACCCAAAGATAATTCTGTATTGATTACATATCTGCTTTCGCGTGTACCTGTGCTGCTTTTTACAATGCGTCGGTCAATAACTTTAGCTTCGCATAAAATAGCACTTTTTACATTTTTTTGAATGGGATGGATCAGAAACTTTATCCAGGTTTCACCGTTTTTCTCAAAAGAAGTAATTTGTTCGGCGTGTAATGCCGAGGTTTTTGCACCAGAATCAACGCGGACCTTTATTGCCGGAACTTTTAAATCCGGTAATGCACACCACTCCTCACTTCCAACAATAATTTTCTCAGTCATAAAAAATATTTTGAACAAACTAATGTATCTAAAAAAATAAAATAATTTACAAATTAACAAAAAAATAAAGTCGCTTTTTAAAAATTAAAAGCGACTTGTATAAATTATTTCCGATGTTTAGATTACAAACTAAACGCTTGCTTTATAACGTCTATTTTATCTAACTTTTCCCAAGTGAATAATTCAACTTCTAATGTTTTTTCTTCTCCGCTTGGGCTTTTAAATGTTTTGGTAACCGTTTGGTTTTTACGTCCCATGTGCCCGTAAGCCGCAGTTTCGCTATAAATAGGTTTTCTTAATTTTAAAACTTGTTCAATATGATATGGTCGTAGATCAAACAATTCCTGGATTTTTCCTGCAATTTCACCATCGTTTAAACCTACTTTTGATGTTCTGTACGTATTCACAAAAACACCCATTGGCTCTGCAATTCCAATAGCATAGGAAACTTGAACCAAAAGTTCGTCTGCTACACCTGCAGCAACAAGATTTTTAGCTATGTATCTTGCCGCATAAGCCGCAGAACGATCTACTTTACTTGGATCTTTTCCGGAAAAAGCACCACCGCCGTGCGCTCCTTTTCCACCATAAGTATCCACAATAATTTTGCGTCCGGTTAAACCTGTATCGCCGTGTGGTCCTCCAATGATAAATACTCCGGTAGGATTCACGTGGTAAGTAATTTCATTGTTGAAATAAGGTTGGTATTGCGGATATTTCTTTAACAAACGCGGAATCAAGATGCTTACAATATCTTTTTTGATTTGATCCTGCATGGCTTTCTCTACGTTGTTTTTAGCTTCGGAAGAATTGTTTTCAGGCTTAATAAAATCGTCGTGTTGGGTAGATAACACAATCGTTACCACTCGTTTGGGTTTGTTATCGTCACCGTATTCTAAAGTAACCTGCGATTTAGCATCAGGACGTAAATAAGTAATTTCGTTGTTTTCTCTGCGTAATTCTGTCAATTCCTGCAATAATTTATGCGATAAATCTAACGCCAAAGGCATATAATCTTCCGTCTCCGTTGTAGCATAACCAAACATGATGCCTTGGTCGCCGGCACCTTGTTGTTCTTTATTAGATTTGTCAACACCTTGATTTATATCAGCAGATTGTTCGTGAATGGCAGATAAAATACCGCACGAATTAGCATCAAACATATACTCGCTTTTAGTGTAACCAATTTTCTTGATTACATCGCGTGCAATTTGTTGTACATCTAAATAAATATTTGATTTAACTTCTCCCGCCAAAATTACCTGACCGGTGGTAACCAATGTTTCACAAGCTACTTTTGAATTTTCATCAAAAGCCAAGAAGTTATCAATTAGTGCATCTGAAATTTGATCTGCAATTTTATCCGGATGTCCTTCGCTCACAGATTCAGAAGTGAAAAAATATGCCATAATTAGTTTGAATTTTATGTTAATGAGGAAACTAATACGCGCGCTCTTACTAAAGTAGTTTTCTGCTTTAGCATTTTTTAAAGAGGTTGCAATCAGTCAAATTTTTCCTCGGAATTATGGTACAAATGTACAACAAAGATTTTTAATTTATCCTCTTTTCTAATGTTTCTTATTTGTAAAGAATACATGAGAACTAATTTTTTTTACATAGATTTAAAATTAAACGTATTAATAATGAATTATTTAAATAATTTATTGTATATTTATTTGAAAATTGAACAGCTTTATGAAAACAAATTATTTTTTATTACTCATCGGTCTTTTATTAGTAGGATGCAATAAAACCACCGAAACAGAAAAAAGTACTAAATCATTAGCTACTAAAAAAGAAAATTTAAATGCAGAAAGTGGTTTTATCAATCAGCAAATTTCTAATTTAGAGTTTCAAGTAAAAGCTTTTAAAATAGGAAGCGAAAAAGTTTCTGATGAAGAACTTAAAAAGTACTTATTGGAAAACCTGCCTAAATTAGAAGAAATGTTGAAAGAATACAAAACCGTAGTCAATGTGTCTTCAAGTGAAAACCTTTCAGATGAAAACCAGAGAGAGTTATATAAACTTTCAATAGCTGATAACAATGGTTTTGACAATGTGTTTATTTTATACTACAAAGATTTTTTGAAGAAAACCATACACGAAAATTCTTCACAAATATTAGATAACGAAACCTATGATTCTTTAAAAAATCGTTATGGAAATATTTTATATGAACAAAAATTGTATTTCGATGTGCTGAAATAAAGTTTAAGTTAAAATGGAAGAGAAGGCTGTACCTAATTCGGGCAGCTTTTTTTATTGTAGCATATTCTTTACTAAATAGTTCACTTAAAATTTTCACTGAGAATTTCTTACTTTTTATAGGAAAATTAAACTGTAGAATGTACTTTTAGTAAAAAATAGATACAAATATGAAATTTCATACACGGAAATGGGTTAAACCAGAAGATTTAAATCCAAACAAAACACTATTTGGTGGAAAATTATTAGCTTGGATTGATGAAGAAGCTGCATTATATAGTATCATTCAGTTAGAAAATTCGCATGTTGTGACTAAATTTATGTCTGAAATAAATTTTATGGCATCAGCAAAAGAAGGAGACATTGTTGAAATTGGTTTAGATGTTGTAAAGTTCGGCAATACATCTATTGTGCTAAAATGTAAAGTGCGTAATAAAATGACACATGAAACAATTATTACAGTAGATAAGATTACCATGGTTAATTTGGATAGCAATGGAAAACCAAAATTGCATGGTAAAAACCAAATTGAATATGTGAGTGAACGATTGTCTAAAAAAGAACCAGGGGTATGAATATTTTAATTACAAAACAATCAGGTGAAACAGCCCCATTTTCTAAAGATAGTTTGCGAAAATCGTTACTGAATTCTGGTGCTGACGAAATTGATGCGGAAAAAATTTGCCAAAAAATTGAAAAAGAAATATATAATGGCATTACCACAAAAGAACTCTACGAAAAAGCTTTTAAACTTTTAAAAGAAATCAGGTCGTCTATTGCTGCGCGATATAGTTTAAAAAGAGCTTTACAAGATTTAGGACCAGAAGGTTTTTATTTTGAAAAATGGGTTGCTAAGGTTTTCGAGGTTCAGGGGTATGATACTATAACAGGTCAACAATTAACAGGAAAATCATCGGTAAATCATGAAATTGATGTGGTAATCTCTAATCGCGATACAGATATTGTATGTGAGTGTAAATTCAGAAATGATATTGATGCTAAAATTAGTGTAACCACGCCCATGTATTTTTTATCAAGATTTAATGATTTAAAAAACAGAGAATTTACTTTTTTTAACAGATCTTTTAAACCCAATAAAGGTTTCCTTATCACAAATGCTTTTTTTACCTCGGATAGTATTGCCTTTGCAGAGTGTTACCATATAAATCTTATCAGCTGGAATTATCCGGAAGAATATAGTATAAAGAGATTAACCGACAAACAAGGATTATATCCCATAACGTGTTTAACCACTTTAACAAAAGAAGAGGAAAAAATATTGTTGTCTAAAAATTGTATTTTAGTACGCGAGTTGGTTAGAAATACGGTATTGTTAGATCATTTTAAATTTAGCGATGACAGAAAAAAAATAATTTTAAACGAAGCAAAAGAATTGCTTGCAAGATAATTAAGAAAAATCCCTTAATCTTTAATTAAGGGATTTTTTTACTTAATTTTCAAAGTAAGTTTTTCGATTTTTTCAGAAAGGTTGCTCATCCAAATTAATTGGTCAATAATTAATTGAGATTCTTCTAATTTTTGAATTTTCAGGGCATCGTCTATATCCATTTTTTCAACTTCTTGTCGGCGAATGGCTTTTAACTGCCCCATGCTTATTTTAAAATCTTCTTCGGTATCAGATGTAATTTCCGCCTCAAAATCAAGATTATGCAATGCCTGACTTAAATTGTTGTTAACGTAATCCATAACCAGTTTAAACGCGTCTGAAGCTTCGGTGGTTTTGTGAAACTGAATATATGTCCCAATACTTGCAGCCGATGAAACCAACGTTTGGTTTAAAACAGTTAATTCATATAATTCTGCACGATTAATTTGCTTGGTTTTAGGTTCCTGGATCATCCGTTGAAAACTTGCCATTAAGTTTCCTACTTCGATAAACGCGTTTTTACGGGCAAGCTTATACGATGTGGGTGGTTCGCCTTTTTTTATGTAGTAATATTTAACTTCTATGATATATAATTTTATGACCCGTAATGATTTTTCTAAATATGTGTGTACAGAATAAAGTTCCCAGGTAGGCCAAACAAATCTTGTGGCAAAAAATGCCAACAGAGCCCCGATGACTGTGTCTAAAATACGGAAAACAAGATGAGATTCCGCATTATTGGTAAGCAAGCCGTAAATTAAAATAACGTAGAATGTTACAAAAGTTACTCCCACTTTGTAATCGATACCCGAAAACCAATACCCCAAAAGCATTGCAATAATTGCTAAAATACTTAAAACAACGTTGTTGCTGATTAAAATTAAGGCGGTAATACCTAAAATTCCACCGATAACGGTTCCTATAATCCGGTGGGTAGATCGTTGTTTGGTTAAACCATATCCTGGACGCATGATTACCACAATGGTAAGTAAAATCCAGTAAGCGTTTTGAAAATCAAATATTTTCCCTATAATCAAACCTATAAACATGGTTAAAGTTAACCGTAACGAATAGCGGAATGTTGACGATTTAAAATTCAAATGTGCCGTAAGGGTCTTTAAACGGTAATGTTCCGGAGTGAAAAATTTTTCTAAATCGCGGTATTTTCCTCTCAATTCATCTGCATTAACACGCTCTTTATAAACTCTTTCTAATCCTTTAATTTTTTCGATCTGTTTATCGGCATAAAAAAGCAAATTACTAATATTTACGGCATTTTCATCATAAACAGGAATGTTCTGATGTTCCAAAAATTCATTCATTTTAAATTTAAGTTTTTTAAAATCGTTTAATAAACTCATTTTTGAATGATGCTTTTTGTTTGTTTTGATATTAAAAGCCAATCGTTTTAAGGTAATTGAAAAGTTTTTTGCCAAAATACGGTATTCATCTAAAACAGCCTCATTGCCCTTAAAAAAATCAATAAATTCCTGATGATTGAATGTGTTTGCCATAGAAAGCTCTAAAATTTCAACCAACGAAGTCAATGCAACCAATAGCTTTCGGTTGTTGTTAGAATTCAATGTGCGTGCTTTGTTATACACCAGATACTCGCGAATGTGCTCGTGCAATTCGTTGATGCGGATCTGCTTTTGAAGCATTTGTCTGTTTATATTTTCTCTGTCAGCATCTTTTTGCCATAATTGTGCACGTAAATCAAGGTAGTCACCGGTAATTTCAATACATTCAGCTACTTCTAAATTAATATATCTATTGGGTTTAATAAAATAAAATAAGATTGATACAAAGGTGTAAAACAATCCGCCTAACAATAGATACAAACAGTTGGTTAACAAAATTTCAGGTTTATCATGATGAATAAATGATAAACTTATGGTTAATAATAAAGTGAATGACAGTAGATTGGCCCGGAGTCCGTAAAGCGAAATAAACGCTGAAAAAAACACCAATACACAGAAAACAGGTACAAATATCCAGAAATAATTATAGGTATAGGTCAATATAAACGATAGCACAGGTATAAGAACCGATACCATTAACAAACCAATTACTTTATGTTTAAAATTACTCGAAATATCAATAGGTGCACACAACAAAGCGCCTAAAGTAACAGTAAAAGCCGCAGTGAAATCGGCAGAACTGTAAAAAATAAAAAACGAAACAATCGCAGTAAACGTTATTTTAATGGCGTTATAAAACTGATTGTCACCAAATTTCAAGATAAATTTATCAAACATTCTAAAAGTGTATTAAATAAAAACAGTAAACCAATACAAGCATTAAAGTTAATTAATTGGCGGTAATTTTTACTATATTTTGTAAATTTGCAACAATATTTAAATACAAAAAAATGATTTTACCCATTGTAGGTTACGGCGATCCGGTTTTACGTAAAGAATGCGAAGAAATAACGAAAGATTATCCGCAGTTAAAAGAACTTGTACAAAATATGTATGATACAATGGATAACGCATACGGCGTGGGTTTGGCAGCACCCCAAGTTGGTTTGCCTATTCGCCTGTTCGTTGTAGATACCAAACCTTTTGGTGAAGATGAAGATTTACCCAAAGAAGAAAGAGATTTTTTAGCAACTTTCAGCTGTACGTTTATAAATGCCAAAATCTTAAAAGAAGAAGGTGAAGAATGGGCTTTTAACGAAGGCTGTTTAAGTATTCCCGGCGTTCGTGAAGATGTATACCGCAAACCTAATATTACCATTGAATATTACGACGAAGGTTTTAAAAAGCACACCAAAGAATTTTCTGGATATGCTGCACGTGTTATTCAGCACGAATATGATCATATTGAAGGCGTTTTGTTTACCGACAAAATTTCTACCCTAAAAAAGAAATTAAATTCTAAACGATTGCAAAATATTATTGAAGGAAAAGTTTTCCCCGATTATAAAATGAAATTTATCAACAAAAAAGGCAGATAATTTTGGTTATTAAATTCAAATTATGATATTTGTGACCTTGAAAAAAATAAAGTAATGAGCGTAGAAAAAGTTTTAGCTATATCTGGGAAACCAGGATTGTACGAATTAAAAATCCAAACAAGATCAGGATTTATTGCAGAATCATTAATCGATGGAAAAAAAATAACCGTTGGATTAAGGAGTAATGTTAGTTTATTGTCAGAAATTTCTATCTACACAGAAACAGACGAACTAAAATTATTCGAGGTTTTTGCACGCATTGCAAAAAAAGAAAATAACGGCCCGGCATTAGACCATAAAGCATCAAATAATGAATTGTTAGCTTATTTTAGTGAAATCATTCCAGATTTTGACCGTGATCGCGTATATGTTTCAGACATAAAAAAAGTGTTGAACTGGTACAATATTTTACAAAAAGCAAATTATGTAACAGCTTTGAGTGCATCGGCAGTTACAACTACCGGAACAGTAACCATTAACAACGAACCAGCAATAGAAGAAGCGGTTGAAGTTGAAGCAGAAACGGTAGCAGAAAAACCAAAACGCGGCAGAAAGAAAAAAACAGAAGATAAAGAATAATTTATAAATCCGGCTTTTAGTCGGATTTTTTTATATTTTTAAGGTATGAATAACAGAGCAGAACAACTAAAAGCATTTGAACGTTTATTGGATATAATGGACAATTTGCGTGAAAAATGTCCTTGGGATAAAAAACAAACGTTTCAGTCATTAAAGCATTTAACCGTTGAAGAGGTTTATGAATTAAACGACGCCATTTCAGAAAACAACACCAACGAAATTAAAAAAGAATTGGGCGATTTGTTGCTGCACATTGTATTTTATGCCAAGATAGGTAGCGAAACCAATGATTTTGATATTGCCGATGTGTGCCATGCCATTTCAGAAAAACTGATTTCCCGCCATCCACATATTTACGGGGATGCAGTTGCTAATGACGAACAAGCTGTAAAGGAAAACTGGGAAAAATTAAAATTGAAAGAAGGCAATAAATCCGTTTTAAGCGGCGTACCGCAATCACTTCCGGCAATTATAAAAGCATATCGAATTCAGGATAAAGTAAAAGGCGTGGGGTTTGACTGGAACAATAAAGAAGATGTTTGGCAAAAAGTAGAAGAAGAACTCAATGAATTTAAAGTTGAGGTTGCTAACAATGAGTTTGAAAATCAGGAACAAGAATTTGGAGATGTATTGTTTGCCTTAATCAATTATGCCCGTTTTTGCAACATCAATCCAGAAGAAGCTTTGAATAAGACCAATAATAAGTTCATCAATCGTTTTACGAGAATGGAAGAATTGATAAAGCAGGATTCTAAAGCAATTGGCGACTTGCCTTTAAAAGAACTCGATATTTATTGGAACGAAGTGAAAAAGTTTGAATCGCAATAAATTTTTTATATTTTTATCTATATAATTTGGATTCTGTTAAAAATAATATCTGTGAAATTAGAAAATATAAAACGACCAATAATAATTAAATTAAATGAAAATGAGATGAAAGCGGAGATTTCATCACCAAAAGACTTATTTAATAAACATACAGGAAAATTGGTTGATATACTTATTGCTCCAACACTTGTACTGTCTGATAAGAATGAAAGTAACGAAAAGTACCAATTGTTTATTGATCCGGAAATGTTCAGTGGTGAGAAATACAAACTTTTCAATCAACATACTTATAGTTTAGGGAAAATGGTAAGACTTGCTGAACTCAATCTAGATAATTTAATTAAATTAGTAAAACTTTATATATATTTGACTCCCACTGAGGAATTTGTAAAAAAAAATTCTTATTGTCGTAAATTGGAAAAATACGATATTAAAAATAATTTTCATAAACTTACATTTGAAAATTTAAGAAATATTTTGAGTTGTATAATTAAAATAGATAGTGAATTACATAAAATCCCAGGTCTTGAGACTGTAGAAGAAAGGAATAATTTTACAAAAGTTTATAATAACTATATAGAAGATAGAAATCATTACACCCATGGAATTTTATTTTTTGAATATCCATCTGATGATCCTATACTAAGGGTAAAAATTGAATTATATTAGAAACAATATCATTTATGTAATTGTAAGTTAAAAGATTATTTTCAAACACTTCTTTTCCATATTT
>SMEI01000188.1_pt1 | contig 10022 bp, 6 predicted proteins | sample 2456321 | NCBI WGS metagenome assembly SMEI01 (sample SAMN10132588, study PRJNA489261) | soil metagenome | isolation source: day1 control-silt loam soil ammended with composted manure from dairy cow... | place: USA | collected 2015-05-01
CAATATAATTGTTTAATCTGCTTATGTAAGGTAAGTGCCTTATAATGGATAAATTATGTAGGCTTATATCTAATAAGAAGAGCTTTTTGGGTTGAGCAATACTACGTAAAGTGGAAATAGAGATGTGAAAGTTTTTATTATAGAATAAAAAATCAGCAATATATCCAGATGATAGGCATGATACAGTCGCTTAATAGAAAAATAAGCATGTAACTTTATTAGGACTTATATAAAAAGTTGTAACGTTCCATTCCGTTCTGAAGGGACGGGATCGAACACAAAGTTATTTTGCTGCTGGATGGTCCAAAGACTCTTGTTGTGTTGTGCCTTCTGTTTCAGTTACTTTGGGACTTTCGACAAAGAATCTTTTCTGGAATATGAGGATAATGGCTACACCGACAAAAATAGACGCATCAGCTATATTGAATATAGGCCATAATGCTATATATTTTCCACCCCAAATAGGTACCCAATCGGCTACTCTACCTTCCCAAATATCGATATAGAACATATCCACTACTTGGCCATGAAACCAAGGTGTGGAAGCATTATAAGGAGCATTGTCTAGTAACACACCATAAAAGGTGCTGTCAATGACATTGCCCACAGCACCTCCAAGAATGAGTGCTACACACCACAAAAGCCCAGGATGGGTTCTTTTCTTGGCTAGATGGTATAAGTAATAAGCAATACCCACCATCGCAATTAGCCGGAAAACAGTCAGAATAAGCTTTCCATATTCGGAGCCTAACTCCATCCCGAATGCCATTCCTGGGTTCAAAGTATAGTGCAACTTAAACCAATCTCCAAAAACAGGTATCTGACCGGCAAGGCCCATTTCCATATTATAATGGACAAGTAACTTTACCACATGGTCGAGTATGATGATGCCAATGCTTAACAGATAATATTTTCCGTATTTCATGTTCATTGTTTTTTATCAGCCTAGGCTATCGACAACCATTAGGAACGAGGCCTTGTCCTGTCTTGCCTTTGAAATTGTTTTATGTCTATTTAAGAACCTATATGTTTTTCAATTTTTACCTTTATAGAAAATTCATCCATGTCTAGGTCCTTTCCATCTGATAAGTGATCCAATGAGTGAATTGCTAAGGCTTGAGTCTCGCCACATATATAGGCTTTGTTGGCTTCAATCGCAGTATTAATGAGATCCTCATTCTTCTCATAGCTGATAGCGATCTTGTCTTGAACCTCAAGACCCATGTCCTTGCGCATGTTTTGGATCCTATTTACCAAGTCCCTCGCAATTCCTTCCTTCTTGAGTTCGTCTGTTATGGCAATATCAAGGGCTACAGTCACATTGTTTTCAGTAGCCACAGACCACCCTGGAATATCTTCCGAAGTAATCTCTACATCTTCCATAGTAAGATGTGCCGTTTCTTCTTCCAACTTCACTTCAATTTGTCCGCCCTTTTCCAACACAGCTATTTCATTGTTGCCGAAGTTACTGATAGCCGCGGCAATCAATTTCATCTTAGGTCCAAACTGCTGGCCTAGTTTTCGGAAGTTTGGTTTAATTTTCTTTACCAAAACCCCAGAAGTGTCATCAATATATTCTATCCACTTTACGTTCACTTCTGACAGGATAAGATCTTCGACCGCCTGTACTTGGTCTCGTGTCTTTTCATTCAATATAGGGATCAAAATCCTCGACAGCGGCTGGCGCACTTTTATTAAATGCTTCTTTCTAAGCGAGTGTACCAGAGAAGATATTTGCTGGGCCAGCGCCATTTTCGCCTCTAAATCCTTGTCAATGGCCCCTTCGTTACTTTCAGGGAAATTGGTCAAATGCACAGATAGGACTTTTTCTCTTCCGCTTACTTCATTCAGGTCCATAAATAGCCTGTCCATATAGAAGGGTGCTATGGGTGAAGCCAGCTTAGCCACAGTTTCAAGGCATGTATAAAGCGTTTGATAAGCTGCTATTTTATTGCTATCCTCAGAAGTAGTTTTCCAGAAACGCTTCCTATTTAGACGGACATACCAATTGCTCAAATCATCAACCACAAAGTCCTGAATGGCTCTTGCGGCCTTGGTAGGCTCATAGTCGTCAAATGCCTTCATCACGATGCTCGTCAGGCTGTTGAGTTTTGAGATGATCCAACGGTCGCTTTCGGTTCTTTCCGCTAATGGAATCTCTTCTTCAGCAAAAGTGAATTTGTCTAGGTTAGCATATAATGCAAAAAACGAATATGTATTGTGCAACGTACCGAAAAACCTTCTTTGAACTTCTTGCACTCCTTCCAAGTTAAACTTAAGGTTGTCCCATGGATTGGCGTTGGCAATCATATACCATCTCGTAGCATCTGGTCCATATGTAGAAAGCGTCTTAAAGGGATCGATGGCATTGCCTAGCCTTTTGGACATCTTATTGCCGTTTTTATCTAATACCAACCCATTGGCAATAACATTTTTGAAGGCTACACTATCAAATAGCATGACAGCTATGGTATGTAGTGTAAAGAACCAGCCCCTTGTTTGGTCTACACCTTCTGCGATAAAATCGGCTGGGTAGTTTTTCTCAAAAATGTCTTTATTTTCAAATGGGTAGTGCCATTGTGCATAAGGCATTGCTCCTGAGTCGAACCACACATCGATAAGATCTGGCTCTCTGAACATTTTCTGACCAGAAGGGCTTACCAATACTATATTGTCTACATACGGCCTGTGCAAGTCGAAGTCTTCACCTATTTGCTCTTCCATAAAGCCAGCTTCAATGGCTTTTGCCACTTCGGCCTTTAGTTCTTCGATCGACCCAATGCATTTCTCTTCTTTCTTGTCTTCACTTATCCATATCGGCAATGGCGTACCCCAGTAGCGCGAACGGCTCAAGTTCCAGTCGACAAGGTTCTCCAGCCAATTGCCGAATCTGCCTGAGCCCGTAGATTCCGGTTTCCAGTTGATGGTCTTGTTTAGTTCTACTAGTCGATCTTTGAAGGCCGTTGTCTTGATAAACCACGAGTCGAGCGGATAGTAGAGCACGGGTTTGTCAGTGCGCCAACAGTGTGGGTAAGAGTGTTCGAATTTCTCTACTTTAAAAGCTTTATTTTCTTCTTTCAGTTTGATGGCAATGAGGACATCTGTGGATTTGTATTCAGGGTCATTTTCATCTTTCCCATCGTAGTTTTTCACGTACATCCCGGCAAAGTCTGTAATTTCTTTAACAAACCTGCCTTGTTTGTCTACTATTGGAGCCTCCTTGCCTTCTTCATCTTTCACCATCACGCCTGGAAGGCCATATTGCACACTTGTTCGGTAGTCATCAGCACCAAAAGTTTTGGCTAGGTGAACTATGCCCGTACCATCTTCAGTAGTCACGAAATCGCCTACTACTACTGTAAAAGCTGGAGATGGAAGTGGTACATACGGCAACAATTGCTCATAAGCTTTTCCTGCAAGATCCTTCCCAAGGAATTCTTCAACAATCTTGTACGGGATTAGTTTGTCTCCTGCTTTATAATCCTCCAATTGAAGGTCTTTGGCTTTGGGATTGAAGTAAGCGCTCAACCTGTCTTTGGCAAGAATCACATTGATAGGAAGAAAAGTGTATGGATTATAAGTGGCCACCTTCACATACGTTATCTTTTCGCCTACCGCCAGCCCATTATTGGCTGGAAGTGTCCATGGCGTGGTAGTCCATGCCAAGAAATAATCATTGTCTGATCCCTTTACTTTAAACTGGGCAGTAATGGAGGTGTCTTTTACCATCTTGTAACAACCAGGCTGGTTAAGCTCATGAGAACTCAAACCAGTTCCGGCTGCCGGAGAATAGGGTTGAATGGTGTAACCCTTGTACAAAAGGCCCTTGTCGTAGAACTTCTTGAGCAAGTACCATAGGCTCTCCATGTAGTCCTTGTTATAGGTAATGTAAGGGTCGTCAAGATCTACCCAATATCCCATCCTCTCGGTAAGTTCGTCCCACTCATGGGTGTATTTCATTACCGCTTGCCGACACCGATCATTGTATTCTTCAACAGAAATCTTCTTTCCTATGTCCTCTTTGGTAATGCCCAGCTCTTTTTCTACCTGAAGCTCTACAGGAAGACCATGGGTATCCCAGCCACCTTTTCGTTTTACCTGAAAGCCTCTCAACGTCTTGTATCTACAAAAAATATCTTTTACAGCCCTGGCCATCACGTGATGAATGCCAGGAGTGCCGTTGGCAGAGGGAGGACCCTCATAAAATGTGAATGTGGGATTGCCCTCCCTTGTGGCTACAGAAGCTTCAAATACTTTGTTTTCCTTCCAAAATTGAAGCACCTCTTCACCTACCAGTGGAAAATCTAAGGATTTATACTCTTTGTACCGCTTATCTTTCATTTTTACCTGTTCTATAATTAGGACGAAGCATCCTTTGTGGTTTATGATCAATTTTTCTCCTGCCGTATTCGTGCATATGGCTAAACATTGCTTTCAATATCATCTTTTGCTGCAGGCTCAAGTTTTTTTACCGCAATAAGTCCCAAGTCTATTTCCTCATCTTCATCTTCCTGATAAAACTCATCATAATGCTCAATGAGCGGATAAAAATCTTTTTTCCTTTTCCCATCGTCAAATGCCAATAATAAAGAAGGCAATAAGATGAGGTTGGTTGACATAGCGCAAAGCAAAGTCATGGAAGTGAGTTTCCCTAGCGCTGCCGTACCCCCAAACTCTGAGGCCGAAAATATAACAAATCCAGCAAAAAGCACAATTGAGGTATATATCATGCTTGAGCCTGTCTCCCTCAAGGCTTTGCTTACCGCTATAGGAACAAAGAAATTGTTGGCAAAAAGCTCTTGGCGATACCTTGCTAAGAAGTGAATAGAATCATCTATGGATATTCCAAACGCTATACTGAATATAAGGGCAGTACTCGGCTTTAATGGAATATTCAAATAGCCCATAAGCCCTCCTGTAATGATTAAAGGGATAAGATTAGGAACTAGTGAGACCATGATCATACGCCAGTTGCCAAACAATAAGCCTATCATTAGTGCGATAATGACAAAAGCTAAGATCATACTGGTCCAGAGGTTTTCGATCAAGAAAATGTTGCCTTTTATAAAAAGAGGCGTTGTTCCGGTGACGGTCACGTCAATATCACTATCTCCAAATATTTTTTCTATTTCTGGATGTATGACATGGCTCAACAGTGAGTCCATTCTGACAGAACCTATATCGGCAACCTTGGTCGATATGCGCATTGTCTGCCCTGTGGAATCCACAAAAGAGTTTAACAATCCAATGTTGCTTTCTTCTCCTGCCAAATATCGGAAAATGAAATTCCTTTCTTGGCTATTGGGCAAAGAGTAAAAATCAGGGTTGCCATTGTAATAGGCTTGCTTGGCTGCTTTAATGAATGTGGCCAGAGAAATGGGAGGTGAAATATGAGTTTGTGCTTCCAAAAAGGTCTGGAACTCATCTACTAACCTCATATTAGGAAGTTGCATCACCCCTTTTTTCTTGCCCGTGTCCACTACAAATTCTAAGGGCATGACTCCGGCAAAGTTTTGCTCGAAGAATTTAAGGTCCTTCATGATGCTGCTTTCTTCTGGGATGTCATCTACCAGATAAGAAACAGCGTGAATTCTGGAGGCTCCAACAATGGAGATCACTACGATAGCACCCGTGATTACAAATATTGTGTATTTGTGCCTGTGTACCAATAAGTCCAGACCTGTTAGCGCCTTAGTGAGAGGTTTAAACTCTAGGTGCTTGAGATGCCTTGCCTTGGGTGGAGGAAGGTAAGAAAATACCGCTGGAATAAGAATGATGCTGACAATAAAGGTAGCAAAGATATTAATGCCAGCCACTGCTCCGAACTCTTTGAGAATGACGATATCGGTGAAGGCCAAAACGATAAAACCAACTGCAGTGGTGAAATTGGTCATTAGAGTAACGATGCCTATTTTACTGACTACACGACTCAAGGCCAGTACCTTATTGTGATGCCTGCCATACTCCTGATGATACTTGTTGAGCAGGTACACACAATTGGGTACTCCAATCACCACAATTATCGGAGGGATCAAACCAGTCAATAGGGTGATTTTATATTCAAATAGTGCCAATGTGCCCATTACCCAGACTACCATTACCCCAATGACCAGCATGGGGAACACAACAGCATTCCAAGTTCTAAAGAAAAATAACAAAATAAGTGCGGTAACGGCAGCAGACAGGTATAGGAAAAACTTCATTTCCTCCTGCACTTTGGTGGCAAGTATGCTGCGCACAAAGGGTAGGCCTGCATAATGCAAATCCATTCCTGTCGCTTCTGTAAACAGGTCGCCCGCATGGACAAGGTCATCGATCAGCCGTTGGCGATTTTCAGAATTCAGTATTTTTTCATCTATAACGACTAAAAGCAGGGTAGCGCCATTTTCTTCATTGATCAGTTGACCGCTATACAATTTCTGATTCAAAGCAACATGCAATAGGCTATCCAATTCATGCTGGGTATCAGGAACAGTATCAAAAATATTTGTCAATTTGAATTTTCGGTTAGCTACATCCTTCTCTAACTGAAACATAAGAGGTAGCGCCATTACTTGCGAAACACCATGAAGGCTGGCAATTTCTTCGGACAGAAACTTGAAGCGTAGAAAATTTTGTGGCGTATAGATCGCACTATCCTGCAGCCCTACGACCAAAATATTCCCGTCTTCACCGTACATTTCTTTGAAGCGCTGAAAGTACTCCATATCGGGGTCGTGTGAGGGCACCACCTTGGCAAAATCATACGTCATCTCTATTTCTTGCGCCTTGTAGCCCATGAAAAGAGTGATCAAGGCTATTGCGATCATCAGCAATAGCCTGTATTTTATAATAATATGTGCAATTCTAGTCCACATGTAAAAACAAGTTGACAAAGGTAAGGAATTTTCTTTTCCTGCTAGTAGGACAATATATAATATTAAGGCATAAGGGGTTTTTGGAGGGATCTATCGAATTGTAGAAGAGTGACCGCTGGCAAATTAAAAAAGCACAAGAACAGTCTTAGTCTTATGAAACAGTCCTAATCATCCAGGCTGCTGCCGACTTTTACTGGCAGCAGCTTGGTAGGCCTCTTTTGGTTATCTCAACTATGGCAATAGCGGATGACCTAGCTTTTTAGCTTGGGCATTGTACATCTCTTTGGCCATTTCATCATTGGTTAGGTGGTATCTTGCCCCCACGTATTTTGTTATTTGGCCATTTTCGTCCTTTACTGGGACAATGGTGGCGTCTACCCAATAGTGCGTCCCATCTTTTGCGCGATTCTTAATAATGCCTTTAAAGACTTCTCCCCTTTTGATCGTTTGCCAGAAGAGTTTAAAAAGCTCCTTGGGCATATCAGGGTGCCTAAGTAAACTGTGTGGCATGCCCACGAGCTCCTCATTTGAATATTTAGAGACTTCACAAAGCTTTTTATTGGCCAACGTAATGTTGCCCGTCAAGTCGGCTTCCGACAAGATTGTCGTCAACCCAAAGACTCCTTCCCGTATCTCTAGGTCATTCTTAAGAGATTCAATTTCTTTGACTTGGCTACTCATTTCCTCCTGAAGGGTATTCATCTCTTCCAGATTCTGACGAAGCTCTTCCTCCTTTGCTTTCAGCACCTCGGCATTCTCATGCGCCTCTTTTGCCATTTGTTCTGCTTTGAGTTTGGCTAGGATCATTTCAGAAATATCTTTACCAAAAAGCACTGCGCCAATGACTTCTCCCTGCTCACTTCGTAGGGGGGAATAGGTTATCACAAAATGCTGGTCTCGATCTTCAAACTTATAATGTTCCGTTACTTCGAAATGCTCTCCGGCCAAGGCGCGGTCATAATAACGCTTGAATCTAGGTTTTTGCTCTTCAGTAAAGAGGGAGAAGATGTCGAACCCTTTGGTGATTTTTAAGTTCAACGAGGCATAAGAGTCAACCGCAGTTTTGTTTGCCGAAAGGATTTTGTATTCTTTGTCAATGGCTATTATTGAATCGTTTGAAGCATTGATAAGACCCCTTACAAAGGTTTCTTGGTCTTGTACTTCTTTCAATATCCGCTGCATTTCTTCCTGCGTGGCCGACAATTCCTCCATGTTTTGACGAACTTCTTCTTCTTGTGCCCTCATCTGTTCTGCCTGTAGCTGAGTTTCTTGTAAAAGCTTGTTGGTTCGTTCGCTATTTCTAACCGTAGAAATAGTTGAGGCAATGCTTTCCCCCAGTTTTTCCACAAATTCGATCTCAAAATCCTCGATCATCTTGAATGAAGCAATTTCAATAAGGCCGAAGACCTGCTCTTCGAGTTTCAATGGAACTATTAAAATATTGCGCGGGAGTGCTTCACCAAGCCCCGAAGTTATCCTTACAAAATTCTCAGGCACTTCCTTCAAGTACACTGTTTGTTTCTCTAGCACTACCTGGCCTGCAAGCCCTTCGCCTATCTCTATTCGCTGCTGGAGAAACTTTCTGCGATTGTAAGCATAACAAGCTTCCATCGCTATATAGGGATCATCAGGATTTTCATCATTGATCAAGTATAAGGCACCTTGATTGGCCTTTAAATAATGCACTAAATGGCGGATAATATTGTCGGCCAGGCTCTCAAGGTTATCGTTTTGAGATCTAAGTGTATCTACAAAACTGGCAAGGCCTTCATTTACCCAACTTCTCTTTTTATCCTCAGTGGCAAGCCGTTTCATTTCATCCCGCATCCGCAACATCGACTCCATCAAAAGTCTGCCCGATCCGGAAAAGTGCTCACCAACAAAATCGGCATCTAAGTTTCCTCGTTCAATTTCCTGCACAAAGGTTGTAGCGTCCTCTATTTCCTTCTGGTACCTATGAAACTGCTGTGTTATGGTGTCCCATTCTTTCCTGTTGATTACTTTGAATTTCATACTTTTCATTACATCTCGTGCTTTATTGGAAATGTTATCATAAGCATTTTTCAATTTGTGATTTTTAGCATGCGTATATTGTTCAAGTTTTTAAGCCAATCGGTCAATTATAAATGGAGTTAAAGGGGCAGTCGAGAACCGGTAGGATGGCAGCGCATGAAGTAGGGCATAGAAAACCCTTCAAAAGGTCGATAACCTTACTTATAAGAAATTTCTGTTTTGCTAATTTTTACCTTTATGCATTCATCTAGTTGTTCATGTAAATGCCCATTTTTACCATTGATTGCTTTGATCGGCCTAAGAGCGATTTGCCATATTTTATTATAAAACGTATAGAGGACAGACCTAAATCTATACAACTGTGCGCTACAGCCCATAGGCATAACTGTTATATTATAATGTTTATAACTCAAGGTAGTGGACAGCATATCATTGATGGTACTGTATATGATATCTGCCCTCATTCAGTCTTTTTTATTATGCCAGGGCAGATACATTATTATAGGCTTTCCGAAGATGCTAAAGGGTTCGTTATTTATTACGCATTGGATTTCTTTGTGCATTATTTTCGGGAGCGCTCCTTACCACAAACCCCTTACTTTCAGAAACTATACAATCAGGATCGGATGCAGCTTAACCCGGATAAAAGCGTCGGGGTTGTAAGGCTGCTGGAATGCATGTTATTTGAATATGTCCATAACGAAGTAGGTAGGGATGATATAATACGGAATAGCTTTGACACTTTGTTAATCTATATGTGCAGGCACTGTGGTGAATCTGATGCTATTCAAAAACCAACTTCTTATTCGGTATTGATAAGGGAATTGCAGCGGCTTATAGAAATCCATTTTCGACAACTTAAACTACCCCATGAGTATGCGCAAAAAATGAATATCTCTCCTAAACACCTAAATGCTATTTGCAAACAAAGCACGAACAAGACTGTCACAGAGCTTATTCATGGACGTATTCTAACAGAAGCTAAAAGGCTGCTTTCTTACTCTACACTGAATATTAAGCAAATATCTTTTGATCTTGGCTTTAATGATTTATCGTATTTCCAGCGATTCTTTAAAAAACGGACGGGAAAAACTCCTCGAGAATTTAGGCAGGAGCACCAAGGCCTAGAGGCACATTTCTAGCTGAACCGGT
>SMEI01000193.1_pt1 | contig 9905 bp, 7 predicted proteins | sample 2456321 | NCBI WGS metagenome assembly SMEI01 (sample SAMN10132588, study PRJNA489261) | soil metagenome | isolation source: day1 control-silt loam soil ammended with composted manure from dairy cow... | place: USA | collected 2015-05-01
TTCAAATGTAGTAGATTGACTTTGCGGAACTACGATGTAGGTAACACCGCCTGATTTGCAGTAAAATTTGTATTCTGAATAACTTCCTGTAAATCCAAATACTTCCGATACTTCTGTTTTTGTGTAGCTGTAAGAACTATTATCGTCTTTCTTAAAATCCCCTGTCCTAGATATATAAAGATCATAAATACCCTTATCTCCAAAGTCCACATTCCGGGCATACACCTGCTGGCCTTCCAACTCGCCTTTCATGTCCAGACTTTCTTCTCCTTTATCGTGGCTGTCGATGATCTTATTGATAAAGCCCTGAACCGCTTCATAGTCATACTTTCCAGGCAGGTAATCTCTCAACAGTATTTTGCTGTCCAACCCTTTGGCTGGTTCTGAATGATACCCATAAAGCAGGAATTTAGGCCCATCCATAAAATTCCAATTTGGTTTACCAAATTGAAACACCGTACTGCTTTCAAAATTTGTTCCTGCAATTTCTTTTTGCCCTGTTACATCCTCTGACACATATCCCAATGATAACGAAGGTTCATAATCATTGTTTTCCCGTTTATCTACAAGACCTAACTGAATTGAGGATACTCCCTTAATATAATAATCAGTCGGATAAACATCTCCAAAATTAGCAGAGCTAAATGTAAAACTCAATGCCCCTTGCTTGTAAGCAGCTCTGTAGTCACTTATAAAACCTTCCAATTTAGCCTTATCTGCAGAGACATCTGCCACTCCTCCAATGCCCTGCGCTAGGTCATTGAGATAACTGTAAGTTCTACAGATGATCGTTTGCCAATCACTTTCAATTAAAATGTCATGATAGCGTACTGGATTTTCTGCTTTATTGTAGGTGCTTATATGGTCGATTAGTATAGATTGGTCTATTTTGCTAAATTTGGATAGTAATTCGCTCGGCTTTTCCTCATAATTATTGATCTGCACTAATACCGGATTCAGAAGATCATTGTTTGCAGGCATGCATTCCGGCAAAGCAGTGGCATTATCATCCTGCCAAGCTATGATAGTATGCTGTAAGTATTGCAGTATTTCGGCTATCAGTTCTTCTCTTTGGTCTGGTTGACCTATACGCATACCATCTACATTTCCTTTATTTTCACTGGCCAAAGTAACCTTTCCCCCTCCATCCACCACATATCCATTCCCTCCCCCATCAACAATGTTCACCGCTTGCTTCTCCCCGGTCACAGGACCTACCGGTTGTGCATAAACAATTCTTTCGCCTTCCGTATCGATTATTACAATTTCCCCTTTTTCGTCCACATACACAGAGTCTATGGTTCCTTCAAATATAATACCTTTTCCAGAATCTATGGCACCTTCACTTTCTCCCTCTTGCCCATCCCTATTGCCCTTGAAAAGGTCGTCCATGCCGTCCAGGTTCACGATCATTTTGCTGTCGGGGTTGAACACCGACTTCACCGAGCCACGGAGCAACTGGTGGTCGGTATTGAGGAAAATGCCCGAGAACTCGACCCGCAGCTTCACGTTGCGCAGCCAGGGCATCTCCGCCAGCCCTGTACCTGAAAAGGTGCCGTTGCCACCCTTTACCTCAAGGGCGGTCACTTCCACATCGCCGGCCCTGAACACATCGCCCCGGTTGAGCTCTTCTAAGGGGGTCTGGTTCTCCAGGTCAAAGGTGCCTGGCCCCGACCCACAGGTGAAGCTGACAAGGGGCACCTCCGAGGTGGCCATGTTTACCGTTTCGGAAGGCACGCCGTTCAAGGAACCGCAGATGCCCACCACCTGGAACTCATATTCGGTCTGGGGCAGGAGGCCGTCCACTACCAGGTCGTTGAGGTAGGTGCGCTTTTCCTGCCATTTTGCATCCCTTCCGGATTTTTCTCTGTAACGCACTGTGAACTCGGTGTGGAAAGGCTGGCTGTCCCACCTGACCTCTATCCTGCTGCTGCTAAGGGCAGTGGCAGCCACCATCATGGGTGCCGTGCAGGCATCGCCGTAGGTAAAAGAATGCACTTCGCTGTGACCATTATTCTTGAAAAGGTCCATCCCCTCGATCCCCGTCGTGGCCCTTGCCCTAACTCTAAAAGCATACCTCCTACCGGGCTCCAGCGGTGTTTCGGCAGGCCCATATAGGAGGCTGGTGCTAAAGGTGGTGGTCTCAAAGATGGGCGGGATACTGAGGATCGCATGGTTAGGGTCCCTATTGTCGGGCCATAGCTCCACCAACTGGAAGTCATATTCCGTATTGAATGCCGAGTTTGGGGAGCCGGTATGCCGTGGCGTCCATTGGAACAGGATGTTCTGAAGGTCCTGTGCCCTCAGCTTCTCGCCCTGCCTGGGCAAGTTGATGATGGGTGGGTCGTTTAGGATGAGCCATGCCGTACCACAGGCCTGGTTGGAGAAAGGAAGATAAGCTTTCTCCCTTTAGTCATATTTCTTTAGCGCTTTATTGATTACCTCCAGGTTTTTAGTATCGGCTTCAGTAAGCAAACCTTCCATATTCTTTGTGCGGATGGCACGCCTCTTTTCATCGTGGTAAAACTCGAAAAGGTTGAAATAAGCTTGGTAAAAGTCAGTGCTAAAAGCGTAATTATGCTTTGCGAAAACCAGATTCTTCAGAATACCTAATTGATCCTTATCGAAAGCTCGGACTTGGTCCTTGATAATCATGTGTCCTTTGAATACTTGATATGCTATCATTTCAAAAGCCTTATCCACTTTGTAACTTACGATTACTTTTTCCCCATTATCAAGTTGGGAACGCAGGTAAAAGAATTGGTTTTTCCCTTCCTGGATGTTCTCACCCATAATTTCCCAGGGCTGGTGCTTTTTGATAATATGCGTTGTATCTTCAAGGTCTTTAGAAAAAATGAGGTCTGTATTTTTAGGGAGGTTGCCGTAATCTACTGCGGCCATTAAAAAATCATAATCGTAATGGGAGAAGTAGAAATTGACGCGGAAAGATTCTTCTTCCTCACCCGTTCGGGTCTGGACATCTGTTTTTATTTTATTAAAAGATAGTTCTTTAGCAATTCTGTTTTGCACTATAAAATATCTATATGAATAGCAGCCTCCATCACAATAAGCCGTCTCTAGAATTATTTGCCCATTTATTGATAGAATTGAAAGAATCTCTTCTGGTATGCCTGGTGGATTTTCATAGCCCAAGTATTGCTTAAATTCTATTATTGTGTCAAAAGAATCATTTTGTACACTAATGACTTCAGTTGGCAGATAATCTCCTTTTTTCTTCAATGCTATAGGGTAGTTTGAAGCATAGGAAATTAGGCGATCGTCGGTTTGGATATTTAGGTTGCCATCGATTGGCCATTTTATTATTTGTGTTAGGCCATCTTTATAACCATACCCAATTAAAGCATGTCCATGAAAAGATGGTTTAGATCTGAATCTATTGGCGGCAGAATCTAATGCCTTACCATTTCTATATAAAAGCCTTTGTCTCTCTCTATTGAAACGAGGTTTATAGAATCCATAATTTATCTGAATAAGAGTATCATCTTCATGGGAATAAAAAAATTCAATCGAATCTCTATCATTCAAAATATATGCATTCTGCGCAATGGATTTCTCAACCATAAACGCTGTGATAAATAATAGTAAAATTGCAATTTTCATAATCTTATTTTTTAAGAAAACCGAGATAAACATGAATTTTCAATCTATCAGGGTTAAATATAGGACCCGGATCATATATACCTGTGTCATCCCCAGCTTGGATAATTAGTCCTTCTTCTATCCAAGCTGTTGCAATATGTCCGGGATTTCTGCCGCTTGGTTGATTCGGATTTAGTGTACCAAACTGGGTATAATAAATGGCAAATCCTACATCAGAAAACTGAAACACATCTCGAGCTTCGATCTCAATGAAACTTTCGGGATGATTTAAAATATATTCATGAATATCATTTGCCCTCTTCGGTGTACCCCAGGGTACATGACCAAAAATATACCGACTGAGATCATAGGCAAAGAAATTACAATAAGTAGCTTTCCAACCGTGTATTTGAAGGTAGCCCATCACAGGCAACATCTCACCATTACTTTTTTGCTCCACTTCTACATCAAAAAACGATAAGGTATCTCCACTGTTCTTAAGCGGGAAATAATCAGGCGGTATGGTATATCCTGCAGTATTTGTACTCGTTTTAAGATATTTTCCTCTATTCTCCCAAGGCCAGTTTGAAACTATTTCCGATGCATGCGTATAACCCCAGTCCAATATTTTTTGCTGGGTGGCAGATATCAAATTGGTAGGTTCATAATCAGATGGTGTTTCAATGAAGAAACCAATCTCATTAAAATCAATGTTTGCTGGAAAACTGGATCGTAGCCTTTCTATTGGGTAATATTCATAATATTTACAATCAGACCAATGGTTACAATGTGCCCTCTGATATCGGTCATCCGTGTTAAGCATTTCAATTCCTTTCTTCTCTAAGCGCTGCTTATATATCGGGTTTAATGCTTCTCCGATCGCATATAAACCACTACTTATAGTTTCTACATAACTGGTTTCTTTTTTCATGATTTCATCCCGAATATACCTTCTCACTAAATCAGGTATTCCTCTATCCATAAGCATTTCACTAAAGTTCAATGCATCTAACTTATAATTACCACCCCCCTGATCAATAAATAGCATCAAAACAGCAGGTTGGGAAAAATATCTTGTAGACCACTTTGCATAGGTCCCCAAACTGAACAAGGCCCGTCCGTTATCATCTTGCCCTATAACACCTCCTGCATCAAATTCATCTTCACTCATAAAATCTATCTGGATAAGTAAATCTTGCCCGTTTACCTTCCGATTGGCTGTTAACATTATATATATAAATCGCATAGCCTTATTCTTTTTTCCTAATTTCTGTCACTTGATAATATTTGTTTCTGGCTCCTGTACCAGTTAGCGAGACTAAACCCAATGCAGAAGCTATGACCAAACTGGCCAAAGCTTTGGATACTACTGTTGATTATTTAATGAATGGTTCTTCCGATGATGTGGCCGTGGAAGCTGGCCTGGACAAAGAACTGATTGGACGATTAAAGCAGGTAAAAGACCTAAACCCGGAAGATAAAAAAACGGTACTCTCTTTAGATGCATTTATAGCTAAGACCAGGATTCAGTCTATCATGAACCCTGCGTCTTGAAAAAGTTTGCTATCTGGTCTTACTTACCAAGCCAAGTGAAGAAAAGAGCCTTGTATTTTAAATTGCTTTTGTAGTTATATTCCCCTTTGCAGGGATATAAAACCAGTAGTAGAGCTTATTCCTGATCACCACAACGTATAATACTTTCTCGCAGGATCATCACCCTCGGGCATGTGGATGAACCCTAGATAAGCATTCATAGGTTTTGACAAAAGCATGGAATCAACGGCTACTTGATTAAATCTACCAATGCTGTCAATGGCATAGTCTTCTATCACTACTTTTGTGACCAGGGGCGTTTTTTTGTCTTCTTTGTTGGGGTTCTCGGCATCATAATAGTTAAATATTTTAATGCTATCTGGCTTAATTAAACTGAACCGTACACGACTTAAATCAATGCCCGTTTCTGAATGTGCAACTTCATTTATTAATAGCTCATCCGTTTTGTGACCTTCACTATCAAAGGAGCGCATAAAAAGTCTCTGATCATCAGTATTATATTTTGAATAAATAAGAAAATCATAATTCTCTTTCTTAAATCTAAGAATGCTATAATGATCAAATTTTTGTCGGATTGTATCTGACCATTGATCTTCATCCATATTAAAAACCCTATACTTATATATAAATTTAGAAGTATCACTATCACATAGGTATTTAAAACTTAAAGCATCAGGTATACGCTTAAATTCTTGCTTTAAGTCAACATAGGTCTTGGCATTTAACGATCTAGTTAAAAAGTTGCCATTCTCATCATATTTAATTTTAGGAAATAACTCCTTTAATTCTTGGTAATCCTGTTGAAGGAATAATAAGAAAATGATTAATATTAGATTTTTCATGTGCAGTCAGATTTAATAATTTTGTCTTACTTCAGTGACAGTATAAAGCCTATCTTCGCTATATCCCACAATTTCTTTCTTTTCCTCATCTACATATAATTTAAAAGAAGGATTTGTTCCATTCGGTTTTCCTACATCATAAAATCTAAAGTAGTGTTTCCTTTTCTCTCGATCATAACCTTTTCCTACAACAACGACAAAATGATATGTCGCTTTATTGGCATTAAAAGGTGCTGTATTCTTGGTATAATGAACCCCAATAACTACAGGCTGGCCACCTTGCTTATTAGCCTTAATTGTTGTTTTTAAGTACTCTAAACCGGTCTCAAAATTGCCTGTCGCACTTAATGTATTATAATCTGTAGAAGGATTGGCTAATACAGTAATATCAATGCTATGTGTACGATCTGTAGTAACTCCAAACTGTTCTACAATCGTTTTTGAAGCTTGATAACAACACTGGTTAGGTGGGCCATAACAACTAAAGGTGGAAAAATAACTATCTGACTGCTTTCTCCAATTTATTCCAGTGATCAACACTTCCTGGGCTATAAGCAAATAAGACTCAAAAAGCTCCACCTGGGCAGCCATTACATATATCTTGGTGTTATGCCCCGTGCCAGTTCCTTTGCTGTTCTCAAACTCATACAGCACCCACTGGCCCGCTTTGCCCATAGCATTATCGGTCTGACCCGTTGTTGGCTCAGGCCTTTTTGAAGGGTCTATTTTGTTCTTCTTGTTTCCAAGTAATGGATAGGCTACCATCAGTTTTAATTTTTCTCCGTCATGGTTAATTTCAAATACAGGGCTAAGGCCACCATCTGAGCCATACTCTGTAATATCAAGTTTGTTCTCCGCATTTAAATTAGCGGCCCTAATGGCATTCACCAGGTCAATGTGAGCTGTACCCGAGCTGAGGAGAAGAGGAAATTATAAGATCATTGATCTCCAACTTTCTTCAAAGCCTTTGTTATAATATTCAAATTATGTTTATCTCCCTGTGTCAGCAAGCTGTTGACATCTTGGACCCTGCTGTTTCGCTCCTTTTCATCATTATAAAACTTAAACAGATTGAAATAAGCTTGGTAAAATTCACTGTTAAACCCATAATTGTGCTTAGCAAAAATAAAGTTTTTAAGAATAGACAGCTCGTACTCCCCAAATTGGTTCAAATCTTCTTTTAATATCTCCTGATCGTTATAAAGCCTGTAGAATGAACGCTCAAGCGGTAAGGTAAATTTATAAGGAACAAAAACCTTTTTCCGATTATCCAGAACCGTATGTACCATTACTGATACTCGCTTGTCCTTTTGGTAGTTGTAGTTAGGCTTATATAGGGACTTTTTAATTGTTGGCGTAACAATGTTGGCGTTTTCATCCATTACGTAATCCGTGCTGATTCCAAGGATGGATGACTCCTGCTGCACATAGGTAAACTGGCCATTTAAATCCTGTGTAATCACTTCTAGATTAAGAAAACTAGTTCCATATTGGTTTTTATCCTTAAAATACCTAATTTCCTTCTTCCGAAAATCCTCTATGTGACCAATTCGTCGATACTCTTTAGTACTATCATTATATAATAGATAACGATAATCGCTGCAATCGCCAGAACAATCAGCAAAAAGCATCAAATAATTTGTAGGACTTAACTGCCATATCCAAGAAAACTCAAGAAAATTGAATATATGTCCTCCCGTTGCAAAATAACCCGTATCTATAAAATAGGGCAACGTTTTTGTAAACACAGAGCGTTCACCCGTGGAAGGATTTATCCTGAAGAGAATAGAATCGTTATTAAGTTCTTTGGTATAATAGAAATCCTCACCTGGCATTAGAGGCATATTACGGAACGTGGCTAATTTTTTAAGGCTTCCCAATAAGTCTATCTCATATATAAAATTATCATAATCATAACCTGTTTCATGGAAGGTATTATAGGTATAATAAGAAGAACCATAGATATATCCACTGCTATTCCTTGGCTTTATAAATGATTCCAACTCAAGTCTTGATGAATCCAATGCTTTTTCATTGATAAACAGACGCTTAAGATAATCACGGGGAGTATAATCAGACTGTCTTATTACTTCCCCATTAACAAAGAACAAAGCGGGGGAACCATTATATTTTCGATCAATTTTATAAATGCCTTTCTCGTTATATTGATCTTGACCACTTGCTTTGTATGCACAAAAACAAAATAAAATTACCAGAATAAAATATCTCATATTGTTACTATATAATTAAAAAAGAATATGGCCTAAAAAAACATAAGTTTTCACATCATTAAATCCTGATTTCCAAACATCATTTAAGAAAATAGCTCTGCTAACTCTGTCTCCAGCCTGAATAACATATCCATAAGTTCCTCTCCTATTACCGTCGGGATACAGTGTAGCAATATGCCCTGGTTTAATCGCCACAACCAAAAAACCTGCTTCTGCATATTCAACACCTTTTGCTTTTGCTATTTCGACAAAGTTATTGTCCGACGGCAAATAACTTGAGGTTGCAGTTGAACTAACTGCGCACTCCAGGGGCCAAAGATATCGCCCGAACACCTTCTTTTGCAGATCAAAGGCAAAAAAATTACAACTGGTATGCTCCCACCCAAACCTACCTAAGTCTGACATAAAATTGTATCTTTCATTATCGGCAATGGGGCCTCCCTTTTTCAGGGGACTCTGAGGCACCTTAGCCCCTACCTCTTTAAGTGCCGGGAAAAGTGGCAAAAGGAATGATAGGAGTTGGATAACTGTATTAAAGGAAGCCATTTATAACATGTAAATGTAACAAAGTATATCTCCCCGTTTTCGTGTTTTCTGTGAGTAGGCATCTATAGCTGATCAAGTTGACTAATATAGGAAATGATTGAATATTAGAAAATACATAAAACAAGGAGCTTTTGTGCCAAGAATGCCTCAGAGTCCTCTTTGAGAGACTCGGAGGGGCGTACTGTATTTTGAATTCGTGACACTTGGACCAGATTGGGGAGTAACATCAATAACAAGGCAGTGGAGACAGACCATCGATGTGAACTAGTCTCCTGTTTTAGGAATAGTAAATTCCCGTACTATCTTGCCGCTTTTTGATGACCAAGTACCGGTCATTTCTTTGGTTTTCTTGTCTATCTTCAGATCAAAAAAGCCGTAGCTAAGCTCATTGGGATAAAACTTCTCCGGGCCACCCCAATCTTCATTAATGCCATCTTGTTTCCACTTGGGTTCTTCCTCGAAAGGCACTTTATATTCTTCCATTTTAATACGGTAATAATCCTCCTTATCTTCAAAAGTGCCTCGCATGGCAATCTGCTTGATATCACTCTGGTAAACGAATTTGTTATGGCCTTTGATTTGGGTTTCGTCTTTCCTATTGCTTACCGGTACCAGGTAGATACGTATCTGACGTCCTTTTTCATCATAAGTGCCTTCCCAGGTGCCGGTTAGCTGACTAAAAAATGAGTCAGGGGAAGGTTTGCGGATACGGGACGTTCTAATTTCTCTTATTTGTGGCCACGTTGATTTTGCTAAAGGATGATCGCTTTGTTTTAGCTTTTCTACAAGATATAGCTGCTTTCGAGCAAACATTTCTCTTGGTCGGTATTCATTAAAGCTAAACTCATTGGCCAGATCGGTCAGGTTTTCCACCCACATCGTATAACGTGTTTTTAAAGATGGATTCTGTTCAATTACTTCCAAAAGCTTTACATCTTCTAGCATCAAAAAGTCCAACATAATGCTCTCATCTGTGGCATCACTAAATGCATACGCATCTAACACCTGCTCGTATTCTTCGGGTTGGTAGCCCATGTCTTCCATTTTCGGAGTGTTCTGCTCAAGAAAAGTATACGCTTCAGGGTGTTGCTTCTTGTATTGAGGATTGGCTTGTAAAGTAGCTTGAAAAAAT
>SMEI01000438.1_pt1 | contig 9887 bp, 6 predicted proteins | sample 2456321 | NCBI WGS metagenome assembly SMEI01 (sample SAMN10132588, study PRJNA489261) | soil metagenome | isolation source: day1 control-silt loam soil ammended with composted manure from dairy cow... | place: USA | collected 2015-05-01
GATGGCTTCCTCGTATTTCTATGATTTCACCTTTAATGCCCTTTAGAGGCCCTCTGATTACTTCCATAGTTTCTCCAGGAGCTAGGGAGCCCGCCTCTACTGTAATATCCTCAGGTTTATTCTCAATGAAGTTTTTGAGTGCGAGGACGTGGGCTTCTGGAATTTCCGCCGCTTTCCCTTCAAAGGAAACATAACGAACCGCACCGGGTGTGTTCAGGACGTCAAAATATTCTTTTTCACTGACGTGTACAAGGAGATAGGAGCGCATTAAGGGTTCTTCAACCCACTTTTTACGGTCGCTATATTGTTTAAGTGTTTTACGAAGTGGGAGGAAGCTTTCAATCCCTTTTTCTACGAGCAGATGATGTAATTTTTTCTCAGCTCTTGATCTTGTATATAAGGCGTACCATTTATATGAGTTGTCAACTTCGCTCACTTTTATAATATATCAAAAAATATTTATGCTCTGAGTGGGCACAGCTTCGCCCTCTCGGTCACATTTTCGTTCTAACGACGAATAACCTATTGCTTATTATAGATAACTCAAAAACATTGTCCCTTAAATTGCACTTTATCAGCCTTTCTTAAATTATCATCAAAGTGCTTTTCAACGGCCAAATAAGGCGCAAATATAAGACTAATTTCAATCTATATCGATATAAAAATGAAAATGCACAGAGAATTTGAAGGATATAATTAGCGATGTAATTGGGGGTTATAATGAAACTTATCGAAGGAACTGCCGTGCAACGTTTCCCCTCTGAATATTGAAGGTTTGAAAATCGATAAGTAATGTGAGGGCATTTGATTTATGTCGTTGGTTGTTGAACCCACAATAAAAAAGCCTGAAAGATATTCGACCTTCCAGGCTTTTTTATTATGATGCAGGATGACTTATCTCAACCTTTTAGGACGCTTACTGCCCATTTTTCTCAACCATGTGGCGGTTGGTAAGTAATAAGTACCTTTTACACTCAAAGTAAAGTAGCCATCGTTAGAATCAGGATTTCCTCTTATTTTTCCAGCAGCAGCGGGGGACATCCCAAGCTCTTGCCTTCTGTCGGCCAATATGGCTTCTACAGGATCTGTGAAACTGGCATTGTCGATATAAGTAGAACTGATGTCGTCCAAATAATCAGTAAATGTAATGCGGTAGACTGCCTCTACAGCCATATTGAACTCATTGTTGACCTTGAATTTAATGCCACCACCAAAGGGTATTACCACTGCCACTGGGCTATAATCTACGCCTTCAGTTTGGATAGGTCTTAGGTTATACCAGTCACCTCTATATTTAGCTTTTGGATTCACCGTGGTGACACCAATTCCTAGTAATCCATAAGGATTGAATTTAGGTCTAAGATAATATACTCGATTGTCTTTGTATAAACTTAGCGTGGCGGCAAGGCTTGCTTCAAAGTTGTTGGCGCGAAAGGATAAATTGCGCACATATCGAGCTTCTCTCGATTTGTCTCCCTCGTATTCACTGTCTGCCGCTTCTATTTGATAATACGTCAGCTCGAAGCGGGCGTTGAGCCTTGGAGAAGCTGGGAATTCCAAGTTAAGAGAGACATTAGGGTTGCTGCTGATCAACTGGCCAGGATTGCTGATGTCGCCATAATAGTTTGTCGTCCCAATGCCAAATCCTAGCATTAATTTTCTATCCCGTTTCCAGTTATAAAAGCTTTGGGCTCGGAGCTCATGCAGACCCAAAAAAGTAAAGCATAAAGCAAATATCAGTAACTGTTTGTGGCGCATATGTTATATTCGATATTTAAAGGTCTAAAAGTACTAAAAAGCTTTAATTATAAAAAACTACATGTAATGATATGGTTTAAAATTTTAAATTTCATGGCATTTGTATCCTTTTTGCCGGTTTTGGTGCCCCAATCTTATGGCTCAACTTCAAATTAACGGTTAGAAATCCATCGTTGGTGGAAGGGTTTCCCCTCGGTGTGCCAGGTTCTATGGCTGGATGGCCTATTTCAGGGCCTCTATCAGCAAGTGCTGCTGCTATGGGATTTTGCTGAGGATCATGCAGCGCGTACGTCATGCTCACATCATCTAAGAAATCTGTCTGAGTAAACCTGTACGTGGCTTCTAATAGCAGGGCCATATCGGGTGTGATATTATAGGTGATGCCACCACCCACAGGAAATACAAGGCTAAACGGATTGTAAGCAACACCTTCCGTTTTTAATGGACGCAATGCATGCCATTTCCCTTCATATTTGGCTTCAGGATTGAAATACGTAAAGCCGATTCCGAATAAAATATAGGGGTTAATTGTTTTTAGCGGTTCATTGTGGGGGTTTTCTTGAAACAATGTCCACGCCAAAGTCATGGAAAAGTCAAAGTTTTGCCCTCTGAAAGAAAGGTTCCTAGCTTGTCGATAGACAGATTCCGATTGCTGGTCAGATCCACTTATTCTATAATACATAGCCTCAGCCTTGAGTTTTGCTTGGGCCAGCAGCGGGTACTGTAAGCCCAGGCTCAAATTGTAGTCACCGGTAGAAAACCGATGTCGGTCGTTCAGCTCTCCATAATAATTGTTAAGCCCGAACCCTGCTATGAAGCTCAACCTTTTGTCCTTTTCCCAGCGATAAAAGCTTTGGGAGTGTAAGCATGAAAATGTGGATAGGAGAAAAAAACAAGATAATGCAACGGCCTTTGTCATATTCCTTTGTAGTAGCTGGTTTATAAATAGATAAAGTTAAAAAATGTTTAATGAAATTTAGAATGAAAAGGCTTGGTAGTTTCTCCAAGGCCAATTGCTAGCTGCCTATTGCCTACTGCACCTTCTCACATCACAATTCACCATTCAAATCTCTAAAATCCATTAGCCCATCGGTGCATCAAGTCAGCCTTCCCAGCTTTTCTTCCATTTCTTCTATTGCCTCAGCTAAGGTTTCCCATTCGGTGTGCAATTCCTGAAGCGATTCCGATACTTTATTGTATTGGTCGTTGGTCGCGGCCAGCTTGTCCACATCTCCGAATACTTCTGGTTGGGCTAGCTCATTTTCAATGGCTGCTTTTTTCTCCTCTAGTTGTTCTATTTTCGCCTCAGTTTCTTCAAGCGTTCTATGTTTTTTCTTTAGCTCGTTTTCAAGCAATCTCCTGTTTTCTTGTTCTCCATCATGCTTAGGCTTGGCCACTTCTTTTTTTTGTACAGCGGCACTTTGAGCAGCAGCTTCAGCTTTTTTCTGAATCTCCTGTTTGCTGACCCAATATTGATATTCTTCGTATGTGCCCGGATATTCCTTGATTTCCTCGTCTTGGATATACCATATCTTATTCGCTACTTCGGTAATGAAATACCTGTCGTGCGACACGATCACAAAAGTACCCTTGAACTGCTGCAGTGCCTGGATCAGAATATTGACCGATTGCATGTCCAAGTGGTTGGTAGGCTCATCTAGGATCAGGAAGTTGGATTCCGAGATAAGTGTTTTGGCCAGCGCTACCCGTGACTTCTCACCACCCGACAGGACTTTTATTTTCTTGAAGACATCTTCATCAGAAAAGAGAAAACAGCCCAGCACATTCCTGAGTTCGGTCTCTGTCTTGGCCGTTCCAGCCTGCTTCAATTCTTCCAATATCTCATTCTCTATGTTGAGCGACTCTAGTTGGTGCTGAGCAAAGAATGCCATATTCACATTGTACCCCAGCTTTCTTTCGCCCTCTATATTCTCATCTCCTGCAATGATGCGCAGTAATGTAGATTTTCCTTTTCCATTGGCACCTATAAGGGCAATTTTGTCCCCGTTTTCTATCGTGGCCGAAGTGTTTTTGAGAATCACCTTGTCGCCATACGCCTTGCTGATTTTGTCCAGAGTGACTATGAATCTCCCCGCCTTTTGCTTGAAGTCGAACCGGAAATTTACCTGAGCATTTTCATCCACAATATCCTCTACACGATCCAACCTTTCCAATGCCTTCACTCGGGACTGCACCTGCCGGGCTTTGGTAGATTTAGCTCTAAAACGCTCAATAAACCGCTCTGTCTGCCTGATCTTCTGTTGTTGGTTTTCAAAAGCATTCTTTTGGATCTCCGAACGAAGGGCTTTTTCTTCCAGATAAAAAGAATAGTTTCCTGAGTACAATACAAGCTGCTGCCTCGTCACTTCCACAATCGTACTGACCGTATTGTCCAGAAACTGCTTGTCATGAGAAACAATGATCACCGCTCCTTCATAGCTCTTCAAATAGTTTTCGATCCACTGGATAGATGGCAAGTCGAGGTGGTTGGTAGGCTCATCGAGCATTAGTAACGAAGGCTTTTCCAATAGCAGTTTTGCCAGCATTACCCGCATGCGCCACCCTCCCGAGAACTCCTTCAACGGCCGCTGCAAGTCCTCTGTCGAAAACCCGATTCCTTCCAATATTTCCTCAGCTTTGGCTTGTATGCTATATCCGTCCAGTGCCTCAAACTGGTCCTGCAGCTTGGTCAGTTTGTCCACAAGCTTGTCGTGATAGTTCACCTCCATTTCGTGCAAGATCTTTTCTATCCTGCTTTGTATCGAAAGCGCCTCTTCAAAGGCCTGCATCGCCACGTGAAGGATGCTTTCGTCCGATTGATAGGAGAGAAGGTCTTGGTTCAAGAACCCCAAAGTACAATCGTTGCTCTTGGTGATTTCTCCTCCATCAGGTTGGTACTCGTCATTGATAAGCCGCAAAAGCGTGGATTTGCCCGTGCCGTTCAGCCCAATCAGGCCAATTCTATCTTTGGGTTTAATGTGCAATGAGGCGTTTTCATACAACGGACGCCCGCCTATATAATAAGATAAGTTATTGATAGAAAGCATTGATATTTCTGGTTTAGGAATCGCCCAAGCCGCAAAAATACATTTATATGCATCATAAAGAAACAAGACAAACAAATTAATGTCCTTAACTCGATTGCCAGATTGGGTTGGCATTTGTATGCTATGCCCCATATTATATTAGTTGTTTTGGGCGCCTTATCCGGCTGTTCGCTTATACTCCGCCCTATGCGCAAGTCTCCCCTTGGCGGGGTATCGCTTCCATCCGGGGCGCTGCTGCGGCTTTCTAAGCTTTTGCGGTAGAAGATGCGAATGCGCAGGATTTGCACGAAGAACTTAGTAGGCGCCAAAAAACATTTTTTGCAATAGCATGTTAGCAGAATATTATGCTAAATCCTCGACCCATGTTTACAAAAAAATCCTATCCCTTAGCACTCCTAATCCTTTTGTTTTCCATTAGTTGCTCCTCATCTTCCGACAATGAGCGGTCTAAAGCAGAAAATGATAACGCGGTGGAAGATGCTACAACGAGCAAGCTGCCTTTGGAAAAGATAAAATTGCCAGAAGGGTTTTCGATCTCCATTTATGCAGAAAATGTCGAAAATGCCAGAGCCATGGCACTTAGTCCCTCTGGAACACTTTTCGTAGGGAGCAGAGAAGAGGGGAAGGTATATGCATTGAAAGACAAGGATGGAGATAATTTTGCCGAAACAAAATATGAGATAGCAAAAAATCTCGATATGCCCGCAGGAGTGGCTTTGAAAGACGGAGATCTTTATGTGTCGTCCACCAATAGAATATTGCGTTTCAACGACATAGAGAAGGACTTGGAAAATCCCGCTGAACCAGAGGTTTTTTATGGCGATTATCCATCTGATAAGCATCATGGATGGAAGTTCATAGCTTTTGGCCCAGATGGGAATTTGTATGTGCCTGTGGGAGCGCCCTGTAACATTTGCCTTAGGGAAGAACCCATCTATTCCTCTATTACAACGCTCAGCCCCGATGGCACTACCATGGAGATATTCGCAGAAGGGGTGCGCAATACGGTAGGGTTTGATTGGCATCCAGACACAAAAGAATTGTGGTTTACAGAAAATGGAAGGGATATGATGGGCGATGACGTGCCGGGTGACGAACTTAACCGTGCTCCTACAAAAGGAATGCATTTTGGTTATCCTTTTTGTCACGAGGGAACTGTGAAAGATCCAGAGTTCGGAGACCAGCGGCCCTGCAGTGATTTTACACCTCCGGTTCAAAAACTAGGCGCTCATGTGGCTGCTTTGGGCATGCGTTTCTATACTGGCGAGATGTTCCCCCAGGAATACCGCAAACAGATCTTTATCGCAGAACATGGCTCATGGAATAGAACCAAGAAAGCTGGTTATCGGGTAATGCTTGTCAAGCTCAACGGCAATATGGCAGTGAGTTACGAACCTTTCGCAGAAGGTTGGCTGGATGAACGGAGCCAAGAAGCATGGGGGCGACCTGCCGATGTCCTCGTGATGCCCGACGGTGCCTTGCTTGTGTCTGACGATGCAGCGGATGTCGTGTACAGAATCAGTTACGAGCGATAGAGCATATAGACATTAAGAATAGTTCAGGTAGCGGCCGCAAAGGAGAATGCGACGACCGCAAAGAAACGGATAGGCAAGAGCCATTCTCTCACCCAACTAAGTCATCAATAAGCTGCCATGTAATTGATCTCTATCGTAATGGGCGTTACTTCATCTTTAAATACCTCAACGGGCATGATATTGCCATAGCCATCAAAAATATTCAAGTGCAACTTAAAAATACCGCGCTTGTCGCTCATCACTTTCTGGATGAGTTCGGTTTGAACAGTATGATAAAAATGACCTTCCTTTTCCGCTTCCTTAGTTTTGGTCAGCTCATATACAAGTACTTCCCGCTGAACAGGCTGTCCTTTAGGTATTTCCCTATCGCTGTCTATGGTAGGCATGAGATTCCCCTCCAACCATACAAGTTGTCCTACAATGCCTTCCTTCAATGGCCGAGAACTGCTTTGAGATGTAGATTTATTGCAGGACATGATAGCTCCGCACAGGGCAGCTGTTGCAATGATGTATAATATACTCTTCATATTGTACTGTAATTTTTGCCAATGTAGCGTGTTTTTTAGTTTCATGAAAGCTATCAATCCAGATTATGGCTTTTAGAATGCCGACGGGTGTGGATCTTTTATCCAAAAGCTCGCTTTCGCCAATGCAGTGTGATAAAAGATTCTAGCATTGTTAATATAAAATGCAGTTATTTCTTGGGTACTAGCATTTCCCTTTTCCTCTTTCTCGTGCTTGTTTTCTATTCTGCTAAAACCGCTTTCTTTAGCTTCAAGGGATTGCGATACATTTATCGTAGCATTGCTCACGCCGTTGGCATTTATCGCTGCATTTTCCACAGCAAAATTTTCTGCAGTCAATTCACTAGCGCCTGATATCTTGGCGTTCATATAGTTGGCCTTTCCCGTAAGGGTAAGTTTGGCATCTCCTCGCAGAATCAGGTTGATATCGTTGGCAGTTAAGTTGAAGGCTGATCTATTGCTGCCAGATAGTATAATATCAATGCTCTCTTCATCAAAACCTTCGACATAAGCCTCTGTCAATCCAGAAAGCTTAATCGCTTCCAGACGTGGCATAGTAATGACGACTTTAAGTCTTGGGTTAAGTTGAACGCCTTTGTTTAGCGAGTTTTGCGCTATTTCCAATGTGCTGCCATTTTTTTCAATACTTACCTTGTCCAATACTGATTGATCAGCAAATAGTTCCACAGAAAAGTTATCTTGCTTCGTCACGATTATTTCACAGAGCATTCCTTTTACCTCCAAACTTTCAAAACCCACAATATTCTTAGAAAGGACACTTCCATTGTGGGTGGTAGACTGATTAGGAGATCTGTTTTCTTGCGCTTTATCTTTTTGCGGACATGTTTGGCATTGCAGACCATCTTCTGTGAACATCCATATGTTTCCGTCTAAATCCTTAGAAGAGTACCCGTTTTGATGCAAGGTATTTCGAAGGATTGGTTTAAGATTTTCCTTTATGATAAAAGGCTTATTATATGGAATGTAAAACTGCATGTCTAAGGCTTGTACACGGAATAACGCGTCTTCCTTAAATTTAATATTGGAGTCGAAAATTAAGATGGAATCATTGAAGTCCACATGATAACTTACCATTTCGGCATTGGCAAGCGCATTTTGTCGAGAACTACCCTTTGCTTTGAATTTTTGCACAAGCTTGTATTCTTCTTCTTGCGTTCCCAACAGCTGTAAAGTTGTTGCTTGATAATCATCCATGCCTGTTTCCTTCAAATCCAGAATCATTATTGCGTCATCAATAGCGAAAGTCTGGGTGATCCTATGCGTTGCCTCGCTGCTAAAATTTTTTATCGTGACAGGGAGTGTTAGCCCTAATCCTGTGACAGCCAGAAGCCAGATTGAGAGTAAAGACCATCCCAACAACTGCCCACCAATACGTCGCTTCACCATGATAGAAACGCCCGCTAAAAATAGCGCAAATAACGGTACGAAGGTGGTGAAAAAAGCAGAGGCAAAGAGAAGGGGAGGGAAGCTTTTTTGAAGTATTTCCATAGGGAAATGGCTGAGCTGAGGAATCCAGAGATGATAGTAGCCACTGATGTTAAGATAAACGCCGGTGACAATAAGCAAAGAAAACAGCAGTGCCACACTAATGATCAAAATAATAATACCTGAGATAATCCTGATGGCTTCAACCAAAAACAGCATAAACGGGCTTAGGGCCTTTCCAAAACCTGAAAATATTAGGGCGATCAAGCGAAATGGAAACAATAATATTTTGGTCAAAACGCCTTCCTCTTCTTCATTCTCAATTTTTAAGCTTTGCTTTATGTTGCTCTCAATATTGGCCAGCGTGACCGGGTCACCCTGCATTTGAATTTTGTCTGTAATGGTTTTTGCCTCTGGGGTAATCACCCAAAGGATGAAATAGATGAGCAGAAAAGACCCAAATGAGACAAACAGGCACAATACAAACAATAGCCTCACCAGGGCGACATCAACACCAAAATAAGTGCCTAAACCACTGCAAACACCGCTTATCACTCTGTCTTCGGGGTTACGGTAAAGCTTTTTGGTTTTAAGGTCTTCCTCAACAGCATCGTTTGGGGGAATGACTATCCAACCGATAATGTATCCGACAAACATAAACACCCCTACCGATGAAGTGATAAAGATGTCGAAAAGCAATAAAATCATGATCAACCGGATCCAAAGTGGATCTAGTCGGAAATAGTGTGCTATGCCTGCAGCCACACCTCCGATGATCCTGCGTTTCGTGTCTCTGTACAGCTTTCTTGCTCCATATGAATCTTTATGCCCCTGCTGGTAAGTGTGATCGGTTGTGCTTTCGGAATAGTCATCAGCTTCTGGGATTGGATCCCCTTCGATGGCCTGGAAGTCATGGATGCTGCCCATGGTGGTCATCAGGTGCTTTACATCAGCAAGCGTTACCACCTGTCTGCCTTCCTTTAACTTCGCCAGGAAAATTTCTGCAATGCGGCTTTCGATGTCCGCAATGATTTCCGATGAATCTTCATAAGAAGAAAAATAATGAGTGATAGTGTCTAAATAGGATCGTAGCTGCTCATAGCCATCTTCTTCTATATGAAATATTATCCCGCTTATATTGATGCTGATATTCTTTTTCATGAAAGTAATTTAACGGTTTTCGGTAATTATTCCTTGCGATAGCCGCATGTTTGCGTATCAAAAATTAAAGGGTTGTGCCTCGTCCTATTATTTGATTTGTAGCCACCATAAGCTCTTCCCAGGTTTCTCTTAAATGGCTCAGAAAAACGTCCCCTTTATCTGTAATGGTAAAGTATTTTCTAGGTGGCCCTGACGTGGACTCTACCCAGCGATAATCGACCAAGCCCGATTTGCGAAGCCTAGTGAGCAAGGGGTATAGCGTGCCTTCCACTACCATGATCCTGGCCGAAGTCAACTCTTCCAGCATGTCGGAGGCATATACTTCGCCTCTTGAGATAATGTGCAAGATGCAAAACTCCAAAATTCCCTTGCGCATCTGCACTTGTGTGTTTTCTAACTTCATACTACCCCTCCAT
>SMEI01000239.1_pt1 | contig 9393 bp, 7 predicted proteins | sample 2456321 | NCBI WGS metagenome assembly SMEI01 (sample SAMN10132588, study PRJNA489261) | soil metagenome | isolation source: day1 control-silt loam soil ammended with composted manure from dairy cow... | place: USA | collected 2015-05-01
ATTTTCTCACCTAGCAGGTGCAGATGAAGCACTTCACAACGATTTTTCCCACCATCAGGTAAAGCGATTTATAGAGATGAAAAACTACCTATCGCAAAATAGCGACATCAAACCGCTGTACCATATCCTTAACTCTGCGGGCATCGTGCGTTTCCCCGATTATCAATTCGATATGGTGAGACTAGGCATTGGTCTATATGGAGTAGAAGCCAGCGGTCAGGAGCAAGACCAACTTTTGCCGATCAGCACCTTAAAAACAACTATCTCGCAGATTAAACATATTGCTAAAGGAGAGACTGTGGGATATAGTAGAAAAGGAGTGGCCACTAGAGATACCTTATTAGCCACAATTGCCATAGGATATGCAGACGGTTTTGACAGGCGTTTTGGGCAGGGGAAAGGGCAAGTTTATATCAATGGCCAACTCGCACCAGTAGTAGGGAATGTTTGTATGGATATGACCATGGTGGATGTGACAGGTATCGAGGCAGCAGAAGGCGATGAAGTAATTATCTTTGGCAAAGAAATACCCATCACCAAGCTGGCATCAGCCATCGGCACTATTCCTTACGAAATACTAACCAATGTCAGCGAAAGGGTAAAGCGCATATTCTTTACGGAGTAAAAGTAATAAAGGTCTTGTAAAAATATTGGTTGGCTCAACGCTTACCCCGAGTCATTTTATTCCACATAAATGAAAGACTAAAGAATCACAACTGCCGATCTACTGCCTGCGCCTTTACTTTACGGTTCTGTAATACTCTCACATATTTAAGACCCAATTTATCACCATAATCCGCATAAGCTTTTTGTGCCCAATCTATGGCTGCATCTAGCTCTCCATTGATCTCATTGATAATAGCCATGTTGTATGCGGCTCTTCCAGCAATTTATTAATTCCTTTCCCTACGGTAGTTAACTGCTCGGTGATAAGATATTCATCAACAAGCTGCTTTTCATGGTTATCATAAATTCTCCAACCTGTTTTAATTACAGTATGAACACTGGCATGATGTTCTAAGGCAGGCACGGAAATACCTACCGGTGTGGTTATGTTCACTTGGTGAGTACTGTAATGAATATTGGCATCTGTATCATAAAATTCTAAAACAAATAGGCCATCCAGCCCATTTTGATCACAGATTGCATAGACCTGCTCCCAAGGAAGCGGATTGGGAAAGTTGCCATAGGCGGGATTTTCTATCTGCTCCACCTCTAGTACCACAACCTCAACAAGCTTATTATTTCTTTCTAGTTCTTCTTTTAGACCCAATACGCTTGCTTCAGCACCTTCTTTATCCAAATTCATTCCTTCGGCCGAGAGCACTTTATCAACTTTGTCCAATAGCTTATCCTTGTCAGCAGGGAGGCTCCTGTTGAGGATGCCTACCTTTTGGATATATTGTGGCAGCTCAACCGGTGCAGGTTCGATCACGCTCATAGTGACAACGTTAGTCGTCTGGCATGCTATATTCAATACCAGTGCTGCAATGAATAATATAACTCTCATATAATATTAGCTTTTAAACAACCAATGCACTAAAAATATACAGATGGGGCTTAAATTGTTGCGGAAATAGCCAGCACAACTCACCCAGGTGATTTTAGTATTCCTTTGTATAAATTTTTTACATCAAAACAGCTTCAACAATCGTTTGAAATGGATTTTTTTAGCATATTTATGGCAAAATAACTACACTATTAACTCCCTTAACATTTAAAGTACTTTTATGAAACTTACAAAAACCTTATTTTTCGCTTCTCTATTCTTTGTCGCCTCTTTTGCCGTGGCACAAGATGGAACCATCTATCCAATGGACAATCCTGATGAGCCCAATGCTATCCCGCTTAACACTGGTGGTGTAGAAAACCAACCTGCCTCGGAGACTTGGTTCAGGCAGTGGGGCGACCCAATGGCTCGCAACATAACCAAAGCCACGCTCACTCCCTTCTTGCCTGCACCAGAAAAAGCCAATGGTGCCGCTGTCATCGTAGCGCCAGGTGGTGGTTACAGGTGGTTATCGTTATCCAATGAAGGTTGGGAAGTGGCCCAAGCACTTGCCGACCAAGGCATCGCCGCCTTTGTGCTCAAGTATCGCCTCCACCCGACTCCAGAGTCACTCGATGGCTTCAGAGAGTCGATGAACAGAACCTTTGAGGCAGCAACCCCCCGAAACGACAATAACAGTAATAGCGAACGTCCAAGACCGATGAACTGGGGCTTGTCCAATCAGCTAGAAGATGCTGAAGCAGCCTATGCCATGATAGTAGACAGAGCCAAAGAGTGGGGTGTAGACACCGACAGAATCGGGATGATCGGATTTTCTGCAGGTGCTGGCCTTACCATGCACGCCACCCTCAACTCCAAAACTATGAAGCTAGCCTTTATCGGGCCGATTTATGGCGGCATGGGCCCTGTAGAAGTCCCTAAAGATGCCCCTCCCATGTTCAATGTGATCGCCACAGACGATTTTCTATTTAATGGCCAGACAGGCATCATCGAGTCTTGGTATAAGGCAGGCATACCAGTAGAGTTTCACTTATACCAAAACGGAGGACATGGTTTCGGTCTAGGCAACCCAGACAGAACAAGCAACCGCTGGTTCGATGCTTTTATGTATTGGCTAGAGGTGAATGAGTTTCTTACCGCCAAGAAAGGAAAATAATCGACCCAACTAAAATCGGTTAAAACAAAAGCAAATGCCCTATCCCTTGGTTGCTTCTACAGCCGCCAGGGCTAGGGCATAATTTTAATGGCTGAATCAATATTTGGGCGCCGTACGGGCTGGATGGCACTCGCCAACCTCCCCACTAGGCCACTTCGGGCTCAAACAAAGCCACCATCCCTGGCGCGGCTGCGTATAGCCAAGCATAAGCGCAAAAGATGATAGCACCACCCTTACCAAGAGCGCATTATCCAACAAAAGCCCCATATTTTATACTTTAAAAAGATTTTTTACTATTTTAGAATGTCCCATGCAAGGTGGATATAGGACATATGTCTTTTATCCCACCGTTATCGGCAAGTGTAACGAATGACTATAAATCGTAAAAAATTAAATGAGTGGACTATTTTTAAACTTCTATCAAGTGGATATTCCTACAAAAGCTGCATCAATTGATTCAGTTGAGTATAGTCCCTATGCTTCAAAAGAAGCATTCATAAGCTTAAAAGAAAGTTTTCCAAATCTTTCATTTTATCGGGATGATGATAAAATATTACTTTGGAGGAATTCAAGCGACTCTGAACTTCCTAAAAATTCTGTATCTATAAATATTGACTTTACCGAGAAAGCAAAAGTGCTTTCTAAAATACTAGAAAGGTCAATAATTGATTATGTTGAGCCGAAAGGCTATCAAATATTCAAGAATAAACATTCGAACGCTTGGGAAATAATTTCACCGAAAGATGTTTTAAATAGAAGTATTGAAGGACTATCAGTAAACCGAATAGTACATTTTTCACCTTGTTTCTTTTTTAAGGAAAGCAAATTGCTTTTGGGTTTTTCTTTATCTACTTCACTCAAAAACTCTTTTACTTGGAGTAAATTAGAGTTTGAGAAATATGGAATTGACATTAAAGGATTAAAAGGTGATGAAGATAGAATCTTTGCAAACAGGCAATCAATAAAGCGATTTTTAGAAACGAAGGGAGCAACAGCCAAATACGACCAAATAATTAATGAGGAAAATAAGAACTCAAAATGCTTTGCAGTAATTGACGGCTTTTACAAATGGCTTGATAAAAACAGAACGGAAATTAAATTGCCTTTTGGACTAGCAATAAATGCTATTTCTAAAAAGTACTTGCCTTTTGAAGATGAATTAATCAAGCCCGAAATAATTGGAAAGCCACAGAGATATTTTTATAGTAACCGCAAGAACACACAAGGTTTAAAATATTACGACCAAATGGTTAAGGCTTATCAACCTTATTCATTGGAGCTTTACCAAAACAAACAAATCAATATTGGTGTGATTTGTCCTTCTGAATATCAGGGCGAAACAGAAGGTTTTGTAAAGAAAATTGAAGCAAAACTAAAAGAGGTTTTCCATTTCAACTCTTTAAACTTTCATTTCAAAACAATCGCAGGTAAAGAATTAGAAAATTACAAGGAAGTTCTTTATGATGAGGCTTTACAGAAGTGCGACTTGATTTATGTAATCGTAAATGAAGCCCAAGAAAAGCTAAGTCCAAACAATTCACCTTATTACGTTTGTAAAGCAAAGTTTATCGGTAATGGCATTCCAACGCAGGATGTTCAAATAGAAACCATAAGACAAAATCTCAATGCCTTTACTATGACCAACATTGCATTAAACTCTTATGCAAAACTTGGTGGTACGGCTTGGACAATTGAAAAAGAAGACAAACTAAAAGATGAATTGGTAATTGGCATTGGCTCCACATTATCAGAAAATGGGCAGTTTGTTTTGGGTATTGCACAAGTTTTTCATAATGATGGCAGGTATATGACAGGAGATTGCTCTCCCCTTTCATCATTTGCCAATTACGCTGAAAATTTAGAAAATCACCTTTATAAAACTTTACAGCCCTTAGTTGAGGAAATGAGCAAATCAGGCACTTTCCGCTTGATTTTTCATTTGTTCAAATCAGCCAGTGAAGAATATGAAATCAAGGCCATTAATGGCTTAAAAGAGAGATTGGCAAATTACAATTTTGAATTTGCGTTGGTTCATTTGGCTTATGGGCATAATTTCAGATTGTATTACAATGATGGAAGAAATGACATCAACCAAGGAACATACATTCAATTAAGTAAACATTGTGCTTTGCTTCATTTTGTAAGCAAGAGTGATTTACCCTTGAAAATTGATTTGGATAAGCGTTCCACCTTCACGAGTTTGTTCTACATAGCAAAACAGGTTTATTGGTTTTCACACTTGTCGCATAGAAGCTATATGCCGTCAAAAAGAACCGTTACGATAATGTATCCATCTTTAATGGCAAGAATGACCGAAGAACTCAAAAAAGTAGAAGGTTGGGATTATGAAAGATTAAAAGCAGTAAGCGAAAAATTATGGTTTATCTAAGAGAGATATTAAAGCATAACAGAACGAGGTTAATTCAGTATAAAAATATTGAATTAGCCGCTTATCTGTGTGTTCAATCTTTCGAAGAATTACCAAACCATTCTTTTGAATTAAGTCCTGATGAAGAAATTGCGTTGATTGGATATAAAAAAGAAAGCATTGATGTTTCAAAAGTTGTTTCAATCGTTTCAAAAGCACCAGTAAAAGGTTTAAGTGCAATATCCAATATTTACAAATTTGCTGGTTTGTACTTATCGGCAAAAAGTGAATTAAGCCAACAACTCAAAGAAAAATATCAGCAAAGTGATTTAAAGCAAAAGTACTTTCTATCCAAAATTGAACCATCTCTAAAGCCTCTATTAGAGGACGAAGTTAAAGCGTTGCAAAATCAACCCTTAGCCGTTTTAATTCATACAGTTTTTGACATAGACACAGTCAGTGAGAAAGAATTGAATAATTCATTGCAAGCTGTTACAGCAGGAACTGACATAGATGTGCAATTGCAAATCCTATTAGAAGATATTGAAAGTACTTTGCTGAACATAAGGTATATTAATAAATCTGCTGATGAAGTGGTAAGAGACATTTTGAATAATTTCAGCAATGCCATTCAAAAGATAATCAAGAACCGAAGAAAAGACCATCCCAATTTTGAAATTGAAGATGAATATGACGTGCAAGATATTTTGTATGTGATACTTAAATCTGTATTTCCAAACCTAAGGGATGAAGATGCCATTGGTAAAGTTGGAGCAAAAACAACGAAAATCGACTTGATAATAAGGGAAGAAAGAATTTTAGTGGAAGTGAAAATGATTAAAGAGAAAGATTCAAACGAAACACATTTCATAGAACAACTTAAAGCAGATTTTGAATCATACCATGAATGTAAATGGTTAAGAAAGCTATTTTGCTTTGTTTATGACCCATATAAAAAGACAAGAGACATTTCAAACTTTTACGACTTGAACGGAGATAGAACTAAGGGCGAACACAATTTCAATGTAGAAGTGATAGTTGCTAACTAATACACCAGCCGATAACATCGTATTGGCGAAATGGCGGTTTAATGGAGAAATTGAAGGTAATCCTTTTTTTGTCGCAACAGCCTTTTATATTTCCTTTTTTCATTAATTTAGAAAATAATAAAAGGCTGTTGCTTAGCTTAGTGCATAATTGAAAGTTAAGGCTTTCTAATCCGCCACTATCGCCAATACGCGGCCCGTTAGCGGTAATAATTTATGGACAAAGACGTCATCGAAAAAATCCAAGAGTTTCGGAAAGCAATGAGCGACTATCGGAAAACGGGTCGCATAACCGAATGTTTTCATCATCGAAAAAATGAGTGTAAAGGAGTAATTAAACAATCGCACAGTCTACAGAGGAATGGACGCTTATCAATAATTGAGGGTAGTGTAAATGGACAGCAAGTTGTCTACACATTTACTGAACGTGAAATTGATGAAACCACTCCGTGCAAAACTCTCAAGCCAATAGGAAAAGCTACTGCGTCAACTTTTTTTGGATTTTGTGACTATCATGACACAGCTTTATTTTCAGAGATTGAGAACAAGCCATTTAATGATACAGATGAACACTGTTTCCTCCATTCCTATAGATCTTTTGCTCACTCATATCACCGGAAGAAGGAGGAAGCAAAAGCATATCAATTGCAGTCTAAGTTTACTGAGAAGTTACCAAAATGGTACTTGGAAGAAGCAATCAAAGGACTTAACATAGCGTTAGAGGAAGGAGAAATTGCAAAAGCGAAACTTGACCAATTAATCGAGAAAAAAGAATATGACGGCCTTGAGTACTTTACCTATATTCTGCCTGAAAAATATCCAATTGCTAGTTCGTCAGTGATAAGTCCATATTATTCCTATAAAGGGAATCCTATGAATAATCACACACGAAAAGAAGATCCATTTTCGTATATTATGTTGACGGTTTTACCTGATCAAGGCCAGACAATTGTAATATTAGCGTGTTTCCCGGACGATTTAAAAGGGATTAATTTTTTAGATGAGTTAGAAGGAATACCCCCATACAAACTTGAAAAGGCTATCTCTTATTTACTGATGAGTTGTGCAGAGAATACATTTTTCTCTCCAGCCTTGTGGGATTCATTGGGAAAGAATGGACAACGCCTACTGTGTGATGAATTGGTAAGATTTGGCGGAGACTACTTTCCAACAAAATTTGATGACACGAAAATAAATTTCTTTGATGCGCGATTTGCTTGTAAAAGATTGGGTTGCTAATAAATTACTACCGCCAACAATGCATATAAATCATGCCGGCAGAGTTTGATAAGTAATTATTATTTTTGACTGCCGGCACGCTTTATATGCGAACGTTGGTGTTAATTGTAGGGAAGCCAACCGCACAAATGGCACATTTGTTTTAGCCAACGCTCGAACAGAAAAAACTAAATTAACCGACTGAAATAGAAATTATAATTTGTAGATGATTTTAAAAGATTTGAAACCAAGGAAGGCACTGAACAAAGCCTTTTTAAAAGTAAAACCGAACAGGACTGAAATTGAGAGTTTCAAGAATTTGCCTTTGAACTTATCGAATCAAACGACTTTTCTGACTATCAATCAAAAACTAAGAATAAGAAAATCCTTGAATTACTGAAACACTACACTATCAAACGAGAGGACGTGAAAGATGTAAAAGAGAAAGATTTAAACTACAAAAAGACCAAACACTATTTTGACAGACTGATTAAAGAAGACCAGTTCAAGGATTTAACCCTTACTTATGACTTTGAAGCAGAAGTAGCTAAAATCAAGAGGACAGCAAGCGTATAAAAAAGCAATCCTTGTCCCAAATATTTACTAAATTTGGGACGAAATAAAATCAATGGAAAGACCACAAGTAGAAAATAGAATTGCAGAAGCAGTGAAAACCTACCCAAAGGGTAGTATTCTCTTTGTTGACGACTTTTTAGACTATGGCAATCCTGAAAGCGTTAAGAAAGCCTTGTTACGCCTGAAAGAAAAGGAAATTCTTGTCCGTTTGGCTCACGGAATTTACCTATATCCTAAAGTTGACAAAGAACTTGGAGTTCTCTTTCCATCTACGGAAGAAATAGCCAAAGCCATTGCAAGACGGGATAAAGCGAGAATTGTTCCGACAGGCGTTCAAGCCTTAAACAAATTAGGGTTATCTACGCAAGTTCCTATGAAAGTGGTTTACCTGACTGATGGGGCTGCAAGAACCGTAAAAGTTGGTAAGCGAACTATCACATTTAAAAAGACAAGCCCAAAGAACCTTTCACTAAAAGGAGAAATAAGCGGTTTGGCTATTCAGGCACTCAAGACCATTGGTCAAAATAAGGTAGATGAGAAAACAATAGAAAAAATCCAAGCCATTCTAAAGAATGAGAAGAAAGAGAACATCATCAATGATGCGAAACTATCCCCTGCTTGGATTAACAAAATATTAATACAAGCAATTTAATGAACACCACTTGGCTTACACAATCAAAGGAAAGAAGGATTGAAGTTCTCAATCAGGCAACAGAATTAACAGGTTTGCCAGCCATTGCCATTGAGAAAGATTGGTGGGTATCATTATGTTTGAATGCTTCATTTTCTTTGCCATACAGCGAACATATTGTATTCAAAGGTGGAACTTCTTTGAGCAAGGGATGGGATTTGATAGAGAGATTTTCAGAAGATATTGACTTAGCTATTGACCGCAAGTTTTTCGGATTTGAAGGAGACATTAGTAAAACACAAATAAGAAAGCTTAGAAAACAATCTTGTGAATTCATTTCAACAGAATTTCCCTCCGTTAGTCCGGATTTGTAATCCGGATTCATGAGCTGGGCATTTGCAATGCCCCTTACTCCAATAGTATAACCTCAAGCAACCCCTTATCGCCCGAATAACCGATCGCTGAACTGCATGGATAATACTTGGGTTTGGCAACAATTCAAACTATCCCAATCTTGAGATCCTATTAATCAATGCTCAGCCCCCAGCACATTGTCTGGATCAGGATTCGTCCGATTTTAGGATTAGCAGGATTGTTATTACTGGTGGTTAAAGTTATTCAGAAAATTTAAATCCGGCTAATCCTATAATTCTGTAAATCCTGATCAGACTATTTGCTTATCCTGATCTACTGATAGATTCTCACATAATCTATTTCAAAAGTAGCTTCAGTAAAGTCGGGCATAATTTCTCCTCCTAAATTACCGCCCATGGCTATATTCAACAAAAGGTAGTGCGGATTGTCGAAAGGCTTGTCTTGCGTATTGGGCAGTTCAATGATCACCCTTTCGTCTACCGTAAGCCTAATGTATGTTTCAGTCCAAACCAT
>SMEI01000209.1_pt1 | contig 9342 bp, 5 predicted proteins | sample 2456321 | NCBI WGS metagenome assembly SMEI01 (sample SAMN10132588, study PRJNA489261) | soil metagenome | isolation source: day1 control-silt loam soil ammended with composted manure from dairy cow... | place: USA | collected 2015-05-01
GGTCTCCATGCTCCGCCAGAATCCACGCGAGCGCGTTCACCGCCATCGCGCCGCCCAGCCGGTCGTCGAACTCTGCGCTGATCTCCAGGCTGCGCACCAAGTGGGCGGCCGCCTCATCGGCCTCGCCCTGCCGCCAGAGGTAGATCCCGAACGTGGACAGCAGATAGGAGCGGTGCCACCGTTCCCCGCGGCGTAGGCTCAGCTCCACCGCTTTCCGGTGGTACTCCGCTACCGTCGCCTGGTCCCCCTCGCCGATCAAAGTGAGCAGCCCGAGAGTGACCTGCTCCCCGAACTCGTCACCGTGGCGGCGATACCCCTGCAGCGCCCGCAGTGCCTTGGCGCGCGCGGTGCCCGCTTCCGCCCAGGAGAGCGCCGCCAGGCTGCGCAGCAGGGCCGCATCGGATTCTGTCCGCGTCCCGCCTGTTCCTTCCTGTTCGATCTCGCGGGCGCAGCGGTCCACCGTATCGAGGTCCCGCTGGAGTACCGCGACGAACCCGCACACCCACAACGCTTTGTCTCGTTCCGGCCCGGGCTCCTGGCACCGCTGCAGCCCCAGCTCCAACCAGTGGCGGCTCTCACTGAGCGGCACGCACAGCATCCAGTACGGCCACAGAGTGCCCATAGCCCGCAGCGTGCGACGGACGGTCGCGGGATCGTCGAGCCCTGCGCGCAGCGCCACTTTCAGGTCGGCGTGGCCGCGGCGGAGCCGCCGGAACCAGAGTGCCTGCCCGGCACCGCTCCACGCGCTCTCCGCGCGCTCCACCAGGGTCAGATACCAGTCGCGGAGCCGACGGCGCGTCTCCTCTGCGGTTCCGCTCTCCGCTAACCGGTCCCGGCCGTAGCGCCGCACCGGTTCCAGCATCCGGTAGTACCGTTGCCCTTCAGCGTCGTAGGCGGTCAGCACCGACTGGTCCACAAGACCGGTGACCGCGTGGAGCGCCTTGTCTGTCTCCCAGCCGGCCTCGGCCAGGACTGCTTCGGCGCCCTCCAACGTGAAGTCCCCACCGAAGATTGAAAGCCGGGCCCAGGCCCGCCGCTCGTCCGGAGTGCACAGCCCGTAGCTCCAGTCCAGCACTGCGCGCAGCGTCCGGTGCCGGTCCGGGGCGGTGCGCACCGAACTGTCCGGCAGGGACAGTCCCTCCTCCAACCGCTCCAGCAACTGCCGCGGGGAGAGGACCCGCAGTCCGCGGGCGGCCAGTTCCACCAGCAGCGGCACCCCCTCGAGCAATTGGCACAGCCGGATCACCGCCCGGTGGTTGTCCTCGTCCACCGTGAAGCCCGGGACCACCGCTGCGGCCCGGTCCACCAGCAGTTCGACCGACTCGTACCGTGTCAGGTGCTCCAGCGGGGTGGCGGACCCAGGCACGGACAGGGGGTGCACCTGCCAGAGCTGCTCCCCTGCACAGCCCAGCGGGCGTCGGCTGGTGGCCAGGATCTGCACGCCGGGCGCCCGCCGCCGCAGAGTCTCCACCAGGACCGCACAGCTCTCCACCAGGTGCTCGCAATTGTCGAGGAGCAGAAGAAGTTCCCGGTCGGCGAGGGCTGCGGCCAGCGTGTCCGCGGACGCGTCTGCGGAGCCGTCCGGGATCCGCAGTGCTGCTCCCACAGTCCACACCACGGCCTGCGGATCGGTGACCGACGCCAATTCGACGAGCCCCACGCCGTCCCGGTAACGGTCGCACACCCGGCGGGCTACGTGCAGGGCGAGCCTGGTCTTGCCTACTCCCCCTGTGCCGACGAGGGTGACCGTCCCGCCGTGGGCGAGCCGCTCCTCTACCGCGGCCAGGTCGGTTTTGCGGCCTACGAACGACGTGACCTCGGCTGGCAGGGTTCCGGTGGCAAACGCCGTCGTGGCGTAGCCGGGTTCCGGGTCGGCCCCCACAGAGGTGGGGCTCTGCTGCGTAGCGGCCTGTTCGTTGCGGGCTTCATACCACCGCTGCCGCCACTGTTCGAGCAGAGCGGCTTCCTCCCATGCCTCTGCGCTGCCGACCGCCTGCTCGGGATGGGCTCGGGCGTATGCGGCACAGGCCCGGACAAACATCACGGCGACTCCCAGTGTGGGCAATTCGCGCCCGGATGCCGCATTGCTCAGGGTTGTATCGGAATATCCTTCTCCTAAAGAGACTGTGAGGGCGGAAAGCGTCCGAAAGGACGGGGTTCCCGCATCCGCACGCAACGCACGCAACTCTAGTGCGAATCTTCCAGCGGGACTTTCAGGTTTGGATACTGGATTGAGACGACGTCCTGGTCGTGCCTGTCGACCCACCAGTCCTCCGTTCACTCATCACTCGGCCGTCTACCAGTATCCCGAAGCATCTCCGCCCGCAGTACTCCGCGCTTTCGGGGCGCGACCCTCATTTTCGCGAAAGATGATTCTCGATTCTGTTTTCGGAGTTCTTCTCTCTCCTCTCGATGCAAAGCCCGGCCAATTGTCAATTTGATCATCAGGCAGGCCCTGTCGCGCAGTCAATCCGGTGTTTTCACTTCGGTCTGGCAGACCGTCCGCGGCCGGAGCCTGTGTCTTTCTCCGCTCGGGGATACGGATCCGAAGCAAGCAGCGGCCTGGGATGGGCAGACACCCGCGCACTCAGTGGGAGAGTGCTCCGACATCCCACGCGACTCGCGCCGCCGCACGGCTCCGGGGACCGTTGACGGCGCGCTCCCCGCAACCCTGCGCTAACAGCAGCTTCCGGGGCATCGCGAACGCACAGTCCTCCCCGTCAGCCCGGTTTTCTCCCTCGGTGGATGGTCTTCTCTCTGCCCGCAGGGCCCGCTCTCTTGCTGCTGCGGCTTCCGCCATGGGTCGGTGCACAGTAGCTCGATACGCACATCCAGGCGCTGCCGGGGTCCTTCCCCGGAGTTCGGAATCCTCGGGTCGATATCCGCTGCCGCTTGAAACGGATCACCGCTCGACCGCTCTGCACTGCCCGGAATTCCGTCCGGCTGCCGACAGCCCTTCCGCATGCGGAAGTCCTCCGACGGGAAGAACAGTTCTCTTTTGCTCCGGCTTCGGACATTTCCTATCCGGAACGCAAGGGAACCGGAGCACCGCCCCGCGCGTCAATAAAAAGACAGCGATTCGCCATCCAGAAGCCGGACATATTTCCTGAAAGCAACACAGGATTATCCTGTTCTCTTCTGCGGGAAGAGAATATTTGCGGTCGCTTTCTTCCCCAAGAAAGGAAGGTGATCCATGTCAGCGGAGAACATGACCGACCAGGAGGTCGAGAAGTTCCTGGAAATGCTGCGCCAGAGGGGCGTACAGCTGCCCAAGCAGCGGAAACCGAACATCGTCATCTGCGGTCAGACCGGGGTTGGAAAGACCACGACGATCAACACTCTCTTCGGTAGAGAGGTGGGTGCTGTCGGAGACTTCTCCCGGGGGAGTGTGACCGACACGCTGTACGAGTGGGAAGCCCACGGCCAGTACATCGACATCGTCGACCTCCCCGGCCTTGGGGACACCCCCAAGAACGACCGTGAGTACCGCGAGATGTACCGGCGCAGGGTCGCCGAGGCAGACGGTTTCCTCGTGGTCGTCAACCCTCCTCGGCCGTTCAACTCCGCGACGAAGAGCACCGTGGATCTGCTGATCTCCTGCGGGGTAGCCCCGGAGCAGATCGTTTTCGCCTACAACCGTCTCGAGTCGATCACCACCCTCATCGAGGGGGAACGGCGCTCAGTCAGGCTCAACGGGATCGCCGGACCTGCGACGGAAGCTGACCGCGAGGCCGTAGAACGCGCCCGCCAGGCCTTCTACCAGGACCTATGTGAGGGGATCCATGGTGGCCGGTACCGCACACGTTTCTCCCTTGACCAGATCGTCCCCTACGACGCGCTGCACGGCTGGAACATCTTCGTCCTCTTGGGCCAGGTAGTGCAGCGTCTTCCCGGGGAGACGCTGGCGAGCTGGGACAAAGCCGTCTCGCGAGGGGTCCAGGAGCTGCAGGAGCGGGAACGTGAACAGCAGCTCGCAGAGCGCGAGCTGCTGCTTCGCAGGAAGGAAAAACTCCTCGCTCAGGAGAAGAAGGCTCTTACCCAGCTCGCACGACGCCTGACCCAGCGCGCGAAGAAACTGGACAAGCGCGCGGAAGAACTGGCCGAGTGGGAGCAAGAACTCACCGAGCGGGAAGAAGCACTCGACGAACGCGAAAGACGCTTGTCACTGACGAGCTCCTCCCAGAGGGAGAAGACCGCCCCACCGGAGCGTTCCAGCCGCCCCCAGCGTCTCACCCCGGTCTCCACCCCCGAGCCGGATCCGGTGGAGGACGATCTCGAGGCCGAGCGCCGCAGCATTCAGGAGGACGAGGAGCGGCTCAAGGAACGGGAGAAGGCAGCCGCTGAAATTCCCCGGCAGCATGAAGAGCACAAGGTGACAGTGCGTGAACGCATCAAAAACTGGTTCTCGAAAGCAGTGAAGGTTGGCGCTGAGCTCGCCGGGCGTGCTGTCTCCTATTTCCTCCAGGCTTTCAGCGGCTGATCACGTCGCACAGGCCCCGTCTCAGCCTTAGGCTCTATCGGATTTCACCCGGAGCGCCCCTGGTCCCCTGGTGCGGCAGTCGACGCCCGGGCCGGACACTGCCGCGGCAGCAGCTCGCCGCTGCCGGCTACCGGGAGTGCAGTCGCCGCTGCAGTTCCTCCCACACCTCAGCGACCCGGGCGTCCAATTCCTCCTCGGTTCCCGAATTGTCGATGATGATGTCGGCGACCGCGCGGCGCTGCTCCCGACTGGCCTGGGCGTTGATCCGGGCACGGACCTGTTCTTCAGGCATCCCCCGGTTCGCGGTCACCCGCTCCACCTGGGTGTGGACCGGGACGTCCACCACGATCACCACGTCGTACTGGTCGGCGAGATTGTTTTCGACGAGGAGCGGCACGTCATAGACGACGATCGTGCCCTCCTTTGCCTGCGCCATCAGCTCTTGGGTGCGTTCCCCCACCCGGGGGTGCACGATCGCGTTGAGCCGAGCCAGTTTGGTCTCGTCAGCGAAAACGATCTCCCCCAGCCGGGCCCGGTCCAGTCTTCCCTCAGGGGTGAGCACCTGGTCACCAAACTCGGCGACGATCTCGGCAAGCGCGGGGGTTCCCGGTTCGACCACTTCCCGCGCGATAGCGTCCGCGTCGATGACGAGCGCCCCGTGTGCGGCAAGACGGCGCGCCACCGAACTCTTCCCCGAACCGATCCCGCCGGTCAGTCCCACTTTCAGCATGCCGACGATCCTACGGACGGCCCGCGGCACACGAAAAAGGGGGCCGCCCGATCGTGGGCGACCCCCGTCAGCCTATGGAGCGGATCAGCTTTCGCCGCCGCCCGCGAGCTTCTCCCGCAGCGCGGCCAGGGCCTCGTCGGAGGCGAGCTCTCCGCCGCCCTGACCAGAACCGCTGTCGTCGTCGGCCTGCTGCTCCTGAGCAGCCGCGGCCTCGGCAGCCTGGGCTTCTTGGACCTGCTTGCGGTGCGCTTCGAAGCGGGCCTGAGCCAGAGCGTACTGGCGCTCCCACTCGTCGCGCTGGGCCTCGTAGCCCTCCATCCACTCGCCGGTCTCCGGGTCGAAGCCCTCCGGGTACTTGTAGTTGCCGTGTTCGTCGTACTCGGCAACCATGCCGTACATCGTCGGGTCGAACTCGGTCTGGTCCGGCGAGATGCTCTCGTTGGCCTGCTTCAGCGACAGGCTGATGCGGCGCCGGTCCAGGTCGATGTCGATGATCTTGACGAAGATCTCGGTGCCCACCTGAACAACCTGTTCGGGGACCTCCACGTGGCGCTCGGCCAGCTCGGAGATGTGCACCAGACCCTCGATACCCTCTTCGACCCGCACGAACGCGCCGAACGGCACCAGCTTGGTGACCTTGCCCGGAACAATCTGTCCGATCTGGTGGGTGCGGGCGAACTGCTGCCACGGGTCTTCCTGGGTGGCCTTCAGCGACAGGGAGACGCGCTCGCGCTCCATGTCGACATCGAGGACCTCGACCGTGACCTCCTGGCCGACCTCGACCACTTCGCTCGGGTGGTCGATGTGCTTCCAGGACAGTTCGGACACGTGCACCAGACCATCAACACCGCCGAGGTCGACGAACGCGCCGAAGTTGACGATCGAAGAGACCACACCCTTACGGATCTGGCCCTTCTGCAGGGTGTTGAGGAAGGTCTGGCGGACCTCGGACTGGGTCTGTTCCAGCCAGGCACGGCGCGACAGGACGACGTTGTTGCGGTTCTTGTCAAGCTCGATGATCTTGGCTTCGAGCTCGCGGCCCACGTAGGGCTGCAGGTCGCGCACGCGACGCATCTCGACGAGGGAAGCGGGCAGGAAGCCGCGAAGGCCAATGTCGAGGATGAGACCGCCCTTGACAACCTCGATAACGGTGCCGGTGACGACGCCGTCCTCTTCCTTGATCTTTTCGATCGTGCCCCAAGCCCGCTCGTACTGAGCGCGCTTCTTGGACAGGATGAGGCGGCCTTCCTTGTCCTCCTTCTGGAGAACAAGAGCTTCGACATGGTCCCCGACAGCGACGACCTCGTGTGGATCGACGTCGTGCTTGATCGAGAGTTCACGTGAGGGGATCACACCCTCGGTCTTGTAGCCGATGTCGAGCAAGACCTCGTCTCGATCGACCTTCACGATGGTGCCTTCGACGATGTCACCGTCGTTGAAGTACTTGATGGTCTCGTCGATCGCGGCGAGGAAGGCTTCCTCGGAACCGATGTCGTTGACCGCTACCTGCGGTGTCGAGGTGGCCTCGGTGCTGCTCGTCATGTGTGGGTGGACTCCGGTACGGACATGGATAGAAGTTTGGACACGCTGTGAGAACACATTTGATTCGGATCCGACAGGAAACGCCCGGATGGGAGGTCCACCACACCAAAGATGTGGCCGTCCTCTAATCCGCACGTCGACCGGTCGGTCTTCCCCGACCCCGGGCGAACCCCGAATCGAGTGTGTGCATGCGAATCCACAACGCTCCCCACAGCCTATGGGAGGACTGCCCCGTGGTCAATTCGAGACCAGGGGAGCGCCGGTATCAATCCTATTGCGTCTGTGCGAGTGGCTGAGCAGGGAGCAGACTCACCTCTCAGGGACCTTGACCGGGGTCCACCACGGATGCTACAAGCCAAGGCTCCGTCTTTGAAGGTTTCCAGTGGGTAAAAATTCCCTTCAGTGCACGCTACTCCTCGTAGCGCCCCGAACGGAGGCGTTTGAGAGCGGAGCGGTGTCGCTTCTCCCGCAGCCGGCGCTCCTTGGCCGCCCGGGACGGCTTGGTAGGCCGTCTTTTCCGCGCTGGAGGCCGAGCTGCCTCGCTGAGCAGCGCCGCCAGGCGCTCCCAGGCGACTTCCCGGTTGCGGGCCTGGGAGCGAAAATCTTGTGCTGAAACGGTCAGCACCCCGTCAACCAGCCGCGGGCCCAGGCGCCGCAGGACGCGCTCCCGCTGCTCCTCGGTGAGCACCGCGGTGGTGGTGACGTCCAGGGACAGCGAGACCCGCGTGCTCGCAGTATTGGCGTGCTGCCCACCCGGACCCGAGGAACGAGAGAAACGCCACACCAGTTCGTCGTCGCGCAGCTCCACGCGAGGGGCGCCGAGTGGATTCCGTCGCATCACCGCAGCCTTCGCCGATCACACTTTGTCGTAATTTTATCCTCACTCAGCGCTTCTTCCGGAAAATTCACCGGATTCTGCCGACCACGTGACCGACCGGCTCAGTGAGCTGCGTCATGCCAGTTGGGGCCCACCCCCACCGACACGGCAAGCGGAACCCGCAACTGCTGCGCCTGAGACATGTGCTCCACCACGAGCTCCCGCACGGTGTCCAGCTCGCCGGGGGCGACCTCCAGCACAAGTTCGTCGTGGACTTGCAGCAGCATCCGCGAGGCGAGCCCGTTCTCGCGCAGCGCCCGGTCCACGCGCAGCATCGCCAGCTTGATGATGTCCGCGGCCGACCCTTGGATGGGCGCGTTGAGCGCCATCCGCTCAGCCATCTCCCGCCGCTGCCGGTTGTCGCTGTTGAGGTCGGGCAGGTAGCGGCGGCGGCCCAGGATCGTCGCGGTGTAACCTTCGCGCCGTGCCCGGACCACCACGGCTTCGAGGTAGTCGCGGACCTTCCCAAAGTGGGAGAAGTACTCCTCCATGAGGACCCGGGCTTCTTTCGGCGAAATACCCAGCTGCTGGGCCAGCCCATAGTCGCTCAGCCCGTAGGCCAGGCCGTAGTTCATGGCCTTGATCCGGGCGCGTGCCTCCCCGTCGACCTGGTCCACCGGGATCCGGAAGACCCGCGAAGCGATCTGCGCGTGGAAGTCGAAGCCGCTGTGGAACGCTTCGATCAGCGCCTCGTCCTCCGACAGGTGGGCCATGATGCGCAGTTCGATCTGGCTGTAGTCGGCGGTGAGCAACTGCTCGTAGCCTTCACCGACCACGAAGGCGCGGCGGATGCGCCGACCGGCGTCGGTGCGCACCGGGATGTTCTGCAGGTTGGGCTCGGCTGAGCTGAGCCGTCCCGTGGCGGTCACCGTCTGGTGGAAGGTGGTGTGGATACGCCCGTCCTCGGCGATCGTCTTGATCAGCCCTTCCACCGTGGTCCGCAGCTTGGTCTGGTCGCGGTGGCGCAGCAGGATGACGGGGAGCTCGTTGTCGGTCTGCGCGGCCAGCCACGCCAGCGCGTCCGCGTCAGTGGTGTAGCCGGTTTTGATCCGCTTCGTCTTGGGCAGCCCCAGCTCGTCGAAGAGGATCTGCTGCAACTGTTTGGGCGATCCGAGGTTGAACTCGCGGCCCACCAGGCGGTGCGCTTCGTCGACTGCCTGGCGGACTGCGGCGGCGAACTCGGCTTCCAAGTCCCGCAGGTAGGTGAGGTCGGCGGCGATCCCCGCATCCTCCATGCGGGCCAGCACCTCGGCCAGGGGGAGTTCCAGGTTGTGGAGCAGGTCGAGTCCTTCACGCCGGGTGAGCTCGGCGTCCAAGGCCAAGGCCAGCTCCACCGTGGCCAGGGCTCGGAGCGCCAGTTCGCGGCGGGCCGTGTCCTGGTCGTCGCCGGTCCCTTCGAGGTCCAGGGTGAGCTGAGCGCCTTCGGCGTTGTGCTCTGTCAGTTCCCGGCCTAGGTAGCGGAGGCACAGGGTGGCGAGCTCGAAGTTGCGTCGCCCGGGTTCCAGCAGGTAGGCGGCGATTGCGGTGTCGGATTCGACCCCGTCCAGGGTCCAGCCGCGGGCCCACAGGGCGCGCAGTGCCCATTTGACGCCATGCAGCACCTTGGGATAGGCGGGGTCGGCCAGCCATGCGGTGAGCGCGGCCTCGTCCGCGGGGTCCAGTTGGGTCGGATCGAGGCAGACCGCGCGGCCCGAGGGGACGGCAAGCGCCAGG
>SMEI01000220.1_pt1 | contig 9066 bp, 12 predicted proteins | sample 2456321 | NCBI WGS metagenome assembly SMEI01 (sample SAMN10132588, study PRJNA489261) | soil metagenome | isolation source: day1 control-silt loam soil ammended with composted manure from dairy cow... | place: USA | collected 2015-05-01
AATAACTTCTTTTACAATGATTCAGTATCTGAATTTTTTCGTTTTCAAAAGAAGTTTAAATAAAATAAAAATTAATTTATCCTAAATGCACAACAGGTAAATATACAATTTTTTGCTACGACATGATCTATTTCCTAATTTTACATTATGAAAGCACCATTAGCAGAACGCATCCGCCCAAAAACGCTGGAAGACTACATCAGTCAGTCGCATTTAGTTGGCGAAACAGGTATTTTAACGCAGAACATCAAGCGCGGTATCATTCCGTCTATGATCTTTTGGGGTCCGCCCGGAACTGGCAAAACCACTTTGGCGGAAATTATTGCGAATGAGAGCAACCGCCCGTTTTATGCATTAAGCGCCATTAATGCCGGTGTAAAAGACGTGCGTGAAGTAATTGAAAAAGCCAAAGGCAGCGGTGGTTTGTTTACACCTAAAAACCCTATTTTGTTTATTGATGAAATTCACCGTTTCAGCAAATCGCAGCAAGATTCGCTTTTGGCTGCCGTTGAAAAAGGCTGGGTTACACTGATTGGTGCCACGACTGAAAACCCCAGTTTTGAAGTGATCCCCGCATTGCTGTCGCGCTGTCAGGTATATACATTGAATGCTTTTTCCAAAACCGATTTAGAAGCTTTGCTGAACCGTGCTTTGCAAGTTGATGAAGAGCTACAATCAAAAAACATTGTGATTAAAGAAAACGAAGCTTTATTCAGAGTTTCAGGTGGCGATGGACGCAAATTGCTGAATACCTTTGAGCTGATTGTTAACTCTATTGATGGAAATGACATAGAAATTACCAATGAAAAAGTAATGCAGATTGTTCAGAAAAATACTGTTTTATATGATAAAACCGGTGAACAGCATTACGATATTATATCAGCTTTTATCAAATCAATTCGAGGAAGTGATCCCAACGGAGCCGTTTACTGGTTAGCCCGAATGATTGAAGGCGGCGAGGATTTAAAATTCATTGCCCGCCGTTTAGTAATATCGGCATCAGAAGATATTGGTCTGGCAAATCCCACAGCGATTATTATGGCAAACAATATTTTTCAGGCAGTTTCGGTTATTGGTTATCCTGAAAGCCGAATATTATTGAGCCAGTGTGCTATTTACTTGGCAACTTCACCTAAAAGCAACGCAAGTTACATGGCTATTGGCAAAGCACAACAAACGGTTAAACAAACAGGAGATTTATCGGTTCCGATTCATTTGCGAAATGCCCCCACCAAACTAATGAAAGAATTAGGGTACGGCGAAGATTACAAATACAGTCACGATTATTCGGGAAATTTTGCCTATCAGGAATTTTTGCCAGACGATTTGACAAATACTCCTTTTTATGAACCCGGCGAGAACGCCCGCGAAAAACAAACCAAAGATTTTCTACGCCAACGCTGGCAAGGAAAGTATGGGTATTAGTTTTATATTTTAACTCCGACAGAATTTAAAAACCTGTCAGAGTTATTTTTTATCTACTTTTTAAAAAATTTCATATCGTAATGACTAATATTTTTTTTTCAACCACAAACTCGCTCTCACCAACAATATCAATACGGGAACTTCAACCAAAGGTCCGATAACCCCAACAAATGCCTGTGGCGAATGAATGCCGAAAACCGCTATTGCTACGGCTATTGCCAATTCAAAATTGTTTCCTGTTGCTGTAAATGCGATTGATGCGTTTTTGTCGTAAGGAACTTTAAGGGATTTATTGATAAAGAAGCTCACAAAAAACATCAATACAAAATAGATGATTAACGGTATGGCTACTTTTACTACATCCATTGGCAACTCCAATATTTTATCGCCTTTCAGACTGAACATTAATACGATTGTAAACAGTAAAGCATACAATGTAATGGGCGATATTCGGGGTACAAATTTCCTATTATACCATTCTATACCTTTTGATTTGATAAGGAAATAACGGCTTAGAAAACCTGCCAAAAAAGGAATACCCAAGTATATCAAAACGCTTTCGGTTACATCTTTCATTGATACGCTTACATTGAAGTTGGCTAATCCTAATTTTGCAGGTAATACGTTGATGAATAACCAAACTAAGAAGCTATAAGAAAGTATCTGGAAGATACTGTTTAACGCAACCAACATCGCTGTATATTCTCTGTTGGCTTGAGCTAAATCGCTCCAAACAATTACCATAGCAATACATCTTGCCAAACCAATTAATATTAAGCCTGCTATATAATCGGGTTCGTTTCGTAAAAACAGAACGGCTAACCCGAACATCAGTACCGTACCGATTACCCAATTGAGCAATAACGATATACCAATTATTTTTTTATCCTTGAAAGCAGTTGGCAACAAGGAATAATCAACCTTTGCCAATGGTGGGTACATCATCAATATTAAACCTATGCCTAATGGAATATTTGTAGTACCTACAGATAAAGAGTTTGTAATTTTTGAAATATTAGGAAAAAAATACCCCAAACCGATACCCATTGTCATTGCAAGAAATATCCAAAGAGTAAGGTATTTATCGAGAAATTTTAGTTTTGGTTGCATTCTTCATTTTTGTTATCTGTGAAAAAACATACATCATTTCGGTTGCTATTTCTATACTTCTTTGCTCATAAACTTTATTTTGTTGTGCTGTACCATCGGCAATTTCAGGATCTTCAAATGTGATAGGTATTCTTTTTTCCGCACCTGCAATGAAAGGGCATCCTCCGTCTGCCTGCGAACAGGTCATAATGGCGGCAAATGCCGATTCAGGATTGAAAGGGCTATCGTACTTTTTTGAAAAACCGATTATAGGTAAAGTATTTTCACTATACTTTATAGCATATACAGGATTATTATTGTCTGCAATTTTAAAGATGTTTAAACCCTGATTAGCCAATGTTTCTGCAACTTTTGGAAATAGTGCCGTTTCTTCCGTACCGCCCGAATAGCAAAAAACATTTTCAATATGATAAAAAGAAGCTGCGACTTGTGCCCAAACTTGCGATAAATGACTTCTGCGTGAATTGTGTGTGCAAATAAAATTGAGATTTACAGCTTGGTTTTCATTTATTTTTTGCTGAATGTAATCTACCAAAGGCTGCAACATAGCCTTTCTTTCGGTAGATATGGTATCAAAATCTTGAAACTTATTTAAGTTTTCTTTTAGTTGTGGATACATTTTTATCATCTTTAGATCTTAGCAACATCCTGAGTTAGGTGTACAGCAAGCACTGTTCAGTTCTGATAATGTTATTTTTTGCTTTTCCGCAGGAATACCACAGGCATCACTCGCTAAGCAAGCGGTTTGTTTGTTCTTTAGTACAAAATAGTTTCCATTGAAATCCAAATCGTATTTACCAATTGTTTCGCTCTGATATTCTACTTCTATTTCGGCATCTTCTATATCTAATTTTTCTTCAGATAGTTCGATAATGTGTAGTAATTTATTCGGTTTTAAACGATGTTCATAATCATCAGCATTCCATAATTGGAAATTCACTACTTTTTCCTTGCGAATTATTCCGCCACAATCAATAAAATTTTTAGTGATTTGCCCTACTTCTGTAACATGAAAGTATTCTGGTACAAAAGTTCCGTCTTCTAATTGAAATTCCACATTTTCTAATGTTGGTAGAATCTCTTTGATTTGTTCTAATGTCATAATAACTGAATTTTAATTTTTAATAAAGTGATTCTAAATAAAAGCATTTATTTTCTTTATTTATCATAACGCATTATAGCAATATAACGATATGTTTACGTTTTAAAAAAACGCATTTAACAGCATTTTTTTACGTTTACATCTTGTTTAAAGAAAATAACTAATTCGTTTTGAATTTCATTCCATACTTTTTCCTCAATACAATAACAAACCGATTTACCTTCTATTCTACCTTGTATGATGCCTATATTTTTAAGTTCTTTTAAATGTTGTGAAATGGTAGCTTGTGCTAATCCCAACTCATCTACTAAGTCATTACAAATACAAGCCTTTTGGTTGATGATATGCTGCAATATCGCAATTCGTGCAGGGTGTCCCAAAACTTTAAACAATACAGCCAATCTGTTTTGTTCATCTGTAAATATTTGTGTCTTTGTAATTCCCATTATCCATATATTTATATCGCAATATTACGATTTATAATTTAAATCATACAAGAAATTGTAAAAAAAATGTTTTGCATAATTTTTTTAGGAAGTGACTTGGTTAGTCTGAATGATTAAAGACGGCGACGGCGAAGATTACAAATACAGTCACGATTATCCGGGAAATTTTGCCTATCAGGAATTTTTGCCAGACGATTTGACAAATACTCCTTTTTATGAACCCGGTGAGAACGCCCGCGAAAAACAAACCAAAGATTTTCTACGCCAACGCTGGCAAGGAAAGTATAGGTATTATTTTTATATTTTAACTCCGACAGAATTTAAAAACCTGTCGGAGTTATTTTTTAGTTCTTTTTATTCAACACGGTATATTCCAATGCATTTTTAATAGCATCGACATGAGATTTGTCGCGTTTTTTTAAACGGCTCTCTCCATTAGCGGTAAACACTGTTTCGTTTTTACAATTAACCAATGTAATTTGCAATTTGGTGGCTAACATTGATTTATCGCGTTCCACATTGCATTTCAATAGTTTACACGGATCGGCTTTTACTTCGTCAGGTAATTCCTTACTTTCATAAAAAACGGTGTATCCGGCTTCTTCTAATTTGTGTTTCAAAAATGAATTTACACGGTATTCGTTAAATTTTTCCTGAAAATTATATACTTCTTTTATCTGAATGTACTTTGCATTCAATCCTTGTGCTTTTGCACCCAGAGCAAATATGCTGAAAAGTGCTAAAAATAATAATTTCTTCATTTTATAATAGATCTAAAAGTTGTTTTAAATGATGAATTTCGGTGATGTTGTCGGCATTTTCTAATTGAAATTCGTTGAACCAGATCACGTCCATACCCACATTTAATGCTCCGTGAATATCGGCTTTTATATTATCGCCAATCATTAAACTGTTTTGTGGATCAGCATTTGCCTGCGACAAAGCGTATTGAAAAATACCCGGGTGCGGCTTTTTCACCCCTGCTTTCTCTGAATTGGTTACGGTTTCAAAATAATGTTCGAGTTTTGAATTTTTCAGCTTTTTTTCCTGAACCTTTTCAGGTCCGTTAGTGATGATATGTAAACGGTATTTTGATTTTAACTGATCAAGCGTTTCGTATGCATCCTGAAAAACATGACTGTAGTTAGTAAGATTTTCAATAAAATAATCGGCAATATGATAGATATGCTCATCAGAAACGTTTACATCAATTGCTTCAAAGGTATCTTTTAATCTGCCGTAGCGCAAAAAATCATGGGTAATTTCTTCACGTGCATATTTTTCCCAATAATAATCGTTAATTGGTTTAAAATGCGTCATGAAGTCTTGTGTTCCTTCTAATTTTAAATCAGAAAAAACGGCGTGAAACGTCAATGCCGAATTTTTATCGAAATCATAAATGGTATGATCCAAATCAAAAAACAAATCGGTAATATGTTCTTTAGCCTTCATTATTTCTGATGTGTAATTACAGCGTTTTCAATATGGTAAATCCAGTCGTCGATATCATCAGCGTTGTATCTAAAAGTACCTTCCATGGTTACATACGTATCGGTTTTTAATCTGGGTGTACTGCCTTTAAACTGAATACCCATAATGGTTTCGGGTCCGGCATTTCCGCAGAAAAAACATTGTGCAAAAACATTTTTACTCAATGCATAGGTTTTACTGTCAATAGGTACAATAAATCCGCTTGCTATAATTTTTTTACCTTGCAAGGCTTTCAATGTGCTGTTGATCATGGGGTACATGACTTCTCCGTAATGCGGATTTTTCTTTTTAATAAAATCAATCTGACCTAAAAGTTGCCAGGTAACTTCGGCAGGTTTTTGATATTCAAAAGTTGTTTTCTCTTCTTTTTTATTTGCAGAAAAGCTCATTAAAAAAACAGCTAATCCACAATAAACCGCAAAGGTTATTTTTTTAAGCATTTGACAATGTTTTAGATATGTTTAACGAATATGCTTTAATTGCCGGAATGATGGCTGCTAAAATTCCGACAGATAATGTTGCCAGAAACAATAATCCTTCTTCTTTCCATAAAAATTCAAAGGGATTAAACGCCATTTTAAATTCTTCCTGAGAAGAAACCGACAAGAAATACAATCCTATTCTTCCAAAAATAATACCAAGAATAAATCCTGCAACACATAAAAACACGCTTTCTAAAAGTACCAGCCACAACAATTGAAATTTTGAAGCACCGGTGATACGCAACAGGGCAAACTCGTATTTTCGTTCTTTTAAGGTATTGTACAACGCCACAAAGATACTAATACCCGAAATAAACATGATGCCAAATGCCAGATATTTTAAAGCGGTAATACCCACACCAAACAGTGCAAACAGGCGGTTTACTTCTAATGCGGGCGATGCTGCCTGCATATCGGTATTTTGTGGAATGATACGGGGCCAGGTCATTTTAGCCATGTTGTTGCGCAATTTTAAAAACACGGCAGTGATTTCTTTTCCTTCGTGCGGATTGATTTCTTCGTTATGCTGATGCTCTTCATCTTCGGAATGACCTTCGTGATCATGATCGTGCATGTGCCAAACCGATTCAATATTCGATAAAATTAACTGATCGGCAACTTTACCCGATGGTTCTAATATCCCCACCACCTTATATGCATGGTGGTCGTGTACTTCGCCTTCTTCCGCATCGCCATGTGTTCCAAAAAAGGTATCGCCTATTTTTAACCCTATGTTTTTTGCAATTCCTGCACCTACCACCACTTCAAAATCCTTAGAAAAAGGAATTCCTTCAGCCAGATGCAAATTAAAATGTTTCAGGTAATTATCATTTGTTCCCACAATTTTATAGCCCATGTAATTATCTCCATAAGCCAGCGGAACTGCACTTTCAACCATTGGGTTCTGCATCCAGGTTTCGGCCTGCGGATACGGAATGTTTCCGGGCGGTGCATCTATCTGATAAACCGACGAAAGTATTAACTGCAGCGGACTTCCCTTTGCTCCCAATACCAGATCGATGTTATCCATTGAGGAAGAAAATTTTTCTTCGAATTGTTTCTGTAATAAAATCAAAACAGAAATAATTGATACCGATGCCGTTAACAGTATAATGCTTAAAAGGGTATTTAACGGCTTAAACCAGGTATTTTTCCATGCTATTTTACCTATCATACCAAAGTTATTTGATGGTTAAACAAGGTTTTTAAACGCTGATCGTGGGTTACAATGATTAACGACGATTGGCATTCTTTAGCCAGATCGCTTAACAACCGGGCTACAATCAAAGCATTTTCATCATCAAGGCTTGATGTGGGTTCATCTGCCAGAATTACCGACGGATTATTGATCAACGCCCGTGCAATATTTACACGCTGCTGCTGACCGATGCTTAACTGATGGGGCAATTTGTTAACGTGATTTTTCAACCCTAAATTATCAAGAATACTCCATGCTTTTTCTTTTGCTTTTACTCCTTTTGCAATCCACGATGCTAATAACACATTGTCTAAAACCGACAACGATTCTATAAAAAACGATTTCTGTAGAATCATTCCCACCGATTGCCCACGAAAAGCATCTTGTTTGGAAGCCGTTAACGCCTGAATATTTTGGTTGTTAATGAGAATTTCTCCCTTTTCGGGCTGTAACAATCCGCCTAATAAATGCAGCAAGGTAGTTTTGCCGGTCCCCGAATTTCCGGTAATCAACAAAGTTTGTCCATCGGCACATTCCATATCGGGAAAATGAAAGTTTTGTTGTGCAGAATAAGAAAATGTAACGTTTTGAGTTTTAATCATTTTTAAAATGTTTAAACGCTACGCAAGATAGTGAATAATTACGATTTTTTATTTAGTTGTTTTTTGCATTGTAAAAGGTTTAACAAACTTTACAAAATCCCCTCATCTGCAAAACTGAAATAATTGTTTTGTGTGATAATTAAATGATCGAGTAATTTAATATCTAAAGTGTTGCCCGCTTTTTTTATTTTCTGCGTTATATCATTATCTGCCTGACTAGGATTCAATTGACCCGACGGATGATTGTGTACCAGAATCAAAGCGGTTGCCAGATGTTCTAATGCGGTTTTATATATTAAGCGGATATCTACAATTGTTTGAGTTAGTCCGCCTTTACTTAATTGCAATTTATAAACCACTTTGTTGCTGTTGTTTAAAAGCAACACCCAAAATTCTTCGTGCGGTAAATCGCCTATGAGCGGCTGCATTAGTTTACAGGCATCAGCCGAACTATTGATTTTTGTCAATTCTTTGGTTTCTGATAACTGCAACCGTTTTGCTAATTCTAAGGCTGCCACAATGGTAATGGCTTTTGCTTCGCCAATACCTTTGAACTGCATTAATTGCTGAATGGTTTGTTTTTGCAGTTGGTGTAACTGGTTGTTGTTTTGTTGTAAAATGCGTTTACACAAATCAACGGCACTTTCGTTGCGACTGCCTGAACCAATTAAAATGGCAATTAATTCGGCATCAGACAATACATTCTTGCCTTTGTACAATAGTTTTTCGCGTGGCTGATCGTCTTCGCTCCAGTTTTTTATCGAAAAATGTTTGTTTTCGTTACCCATAACCAAATAATTAACATTTATAAATATATGAAACTATTTTTGTTTTTTATAGTTTCTATATTGACTACTTCGTGATATTGAAAGCACAGGGAAGTTCAGATAAATTTCTATTTCATCTGATAAAAGAACGGTAAACAAAGGCACTGTTAATGAAGATGTTTCAGCTAATTTATCAAAAAAGGATAAACGCTGGTTGATCGTTTTAACACCGGCAATAGACAAGTATTAGAAGATTGTTTGTTTAAATATCCTATTGTTGGGTATTTTATTTATGAAAACTAAGCGTTGTATTTGGGATTATGCTTTCTAAAATCACTTTTACTTTCAAAGCTATGGTTACCAAGAATATCGTGAAGATTCAATTCACGGATTAATCCTAATTTATAATAATGAACTAATTCTTTTCTAAAATTTAATATATG